>Ga0123357_10010403_pt1 | contig 11833 bp, 3 predicted proteins | sample TergutEmb28metaG_FD_89873 | JGI IMG/M metagenome (GOLD analysis project Ga0123357, IMG submission 89873) | Embiratermes neotenicus P4 segment gut microbial communities from Petit-Saut dam, French Guiana - Emb289 P4 | ecosystem: Host-associated > Arthropoda: Insects > Digestive system > Gut ...
ACATTACCAGCAAATACACTTCATATGCAGTAACACGTGGTCTTTGCTCCTGAAGATGGGCATAAAGATGCCCGAAACACGTTGAGACATTGTCAATAATCAACATCCATAATTGACAATAAATCATCTATATTGTTGCATCTTGTTGGTTTTCTTTCCTCACGCTTTACATAAATAATATCCTGCTGTATTTTACACCCTAACAAGGCTGCTACGTTACTATGACATAAGGTATTTTATAATTTAAAATGTGCCAGGTTTTAAGTATTGGTGTCATCTCGCTGAATATGGGGGTCGAACACGCCGAAGCATGTAGGAGAAAATGTTGTACCGTTACTTATATTTTATACGTGAAAATTTTGGTTTTATAAAATAAATATCTCACTGAATTCATCTTATAATGAGAAATTTTTCAGAAAAACGATGTAGAGACATTCAAAACACACATTTTATGTTCAATAATTTCTTTCCCCTAAAATCTTGCCTTTGTGAGATAATGTGAAAAAATATGGTAGATCCACAGAGGCCACAGATGACAATATCACACTACGCAGAAAAGATACATGGGCCATTTCATAAATAACGCATAATCTGGCAAAACTGCGGAGTGGATGATACAATCCCAGTGAAAGTTATGCCACTTACATTTGAAGACTTGAGGAAGCAACACGTGTGCTCATTACTGAAAAAAGATTTAACGTTGAAGGTCAAGCATTCCTGTATCGAATTGTCGCTATTGACGAAATGTGGGTTAAGAGACCTTGAACGGGAGTTGAAATCGCAGTCAAACGAGTGGAGGAGAAGTCAACCTCCCCGCGACCCCAAAAATTTCGACGAGCGCAATCGAAGGTCAAGCGAATGATGATCTTTGCTTATGATCAACGAGGAATCATCATGACAGATAGAGTTGCATGTGGAACAAGTGTGACAGCAGCGTATTGTCGTGACTGGATGCAAAAATTGCGCAGAATAATGCACAAAAACCGACCTGACTTGATCGGCGATGGGCCACACATTTTTCACAACAATTCACGCCCGCATCTGGGGAAGAATGTGATCAATTTGTTAAGTACATACGAGTGGGAAGTGTTACCTCACGCTCCATACAGTCCGGACATGAGTCCAACGGACTTTGACTTATTCCACAAGTTAAAAGAGCCCATGCATGGACACTGTTCTCCCTCCCTGGAAGGGGTTTCTGCAGCGGTTACCCGAGCCATCCGAGGACCGAAAATAAGTGGTACCCTAAATGGAATAGTAAATCTTCCGAAACGTTGGGACCCGGTCATTGAGAAACAGGGAGACTACAAAGAAGGGCTGTAAAGAGATACTTCCTAAAATAAAATATACGTGTAAGTAAAAAAATAGTGTACATGATTTATGAAATAACCCTCGTACGATGTGCATGTTGGATGGCTAAGGCAAGAATAGACACATATTCATAATTTTTAAAACTTGCTGTTTTTTTTAAAGAAACAATGGTTACGCGAACGCGCCTCAATGTTACGTAACCGTACATTGTCGTTTTCTGTCTTTATTCTGCCTTCCATTGCATCAGAATCGCCCAACAAGTGTCATGGAGAAAGTCTACCCCTTGACAGGTGAGATTTGACAGGCTTCTGGCTGTCGAGTTATTTCCCAATGGAAAGAATCAGGCTCTTTCCGGAAAAGTGGCCGGCTGCTTCCACTTGAGACGAGCGCCCACGGTGCACGTCACATTTGCACAGAGAAACAAGACAAGCTACAGCAAATTTCGGAGAAGTAGAAGCTCTGTCCGTCCGTTCGTCTATTATGGAGAAATTAATATCGGATAAAGATCGCTCGTTATTCCACAACTAACTGCTTCATTCAGGTTAGGCTCGTTGAGAGAAAGATCTGAATTCTGCCAAGCAATGAACAGTCACATTAGTTCCTATTACAAAGGAAATAAACAATTATTTGAAAATTAATATTGGCTAGGGTGACTAAAACATGTGTTCTAACAACTCTTCTTTCTACGCTTTCCATGGAAAGTTTAATGAAAATGTTCCTTCTCTCCCCATGTTACGTGGGTACCTGTCACCACGGCATGGCGCGCCCGCGAGTTGTGGATGGAGGAAACGGCCTGAAGATGTGGAGGGTAACTGCGAATATATTGAATTAGAACTGGTGGACAGCCGACAACTTTTGGACCTCCACTTTGGTAACCGGACGAAAGGCTGACAGCTCCTTACCTTACAAATCAACTTGTTCCGAAATATCGTCGTTGGGATCTGCTGACTGACCTAATCCTTCCTGCCGCACTATGGTCCTGGATTAGACTCAGTCTCTAACGGAAGTGAAATCCAGGGATATCTCCTGGGTGGTAAAAGCGGCGGGGGCTTACAGCTGACAACTCTGCCACCTTCGTGTGCCGAATGGCTAGAAATTCTGGGACCCTCAACCTCCTGCAGCCTTAAGAGCCTGTCCACGTCTGTGTTGGGAGAGGTTTACGACATTTCACACAGTGCACCAGACTTGCAGAAAACCTTTATAAAGACATCAGTCCGACTCAAGAAGTGTACAAGTGGCAAGGTCTTCGAACAACGTACTGAAATTCAGGTTCCATAAATTTCGCGAAATTTCTTGACTAGTTATGGAAATAATAGCTTTTCACATAGCTGTATTAATAGATGGATAGATTGATTAATGGTTGGTTCATAGATGGTCGGTCGGTAGATCATTTAACCAGTCGGTTGGTAGATCATTTTCTCAATCTGTCTGCATTTCAGTTAGTCAATCTGTCGGTGAACCAGTCCATGTATTTTAACTGCCCCTCATTCAGTCCGAATACACACGACAGTTTCCTAAGGGTTTTGTACTGGGGTGTCTATATCAAAATATGTTGGACGATTTAATTTCAATCCAGATCGCTCAATTACAACGTATTATTGAAAGAAGAAGTTTTCAAAACATTTCCACAACCCAGATTTGTAAATCACTTCAGCTTTTGGACAAAAACAGTACCTACCGCAGCCTACTCAGCATCACAATCAAGCCATCACTTCTGCATGAATGTCCTGGGAATTTCTGGGCCATGAGGAGGATCTCGCGATCCAATGTAGATCGCAAACCTGTTTTTGGAAATCTCTAATTTACGTGGAAATTAAATCGGAAACATAAAATTAAAAAGTCGTAACAAATGTTGCTTGGCATAAAGTAAACATTTAAATAAAATTTATATTTTTTTTTCAAACACATCCCAGCATACTGAGTATTCAACAAAACAAAGAGAAAAATTTTGTCTGACTGTGTACTGTGATACGCTTGGCAACAACATATCCCTAACTAAGACATATTTGATGAGATAGAATTCAGGTCAATGAAATATGCAAAACTGGAAGAAAAGCATTTGTAAAAAATCTCTACACAAGTGTCTTTTATCGTACGTTGTTATTAAACAAGAGTGTACAAGCTAGTCTAGGTACGTATAACGTAACATTATGGCGCGTTGTTCATTTAATGACTGTTGCAGTGGAAACACAACAATGCATTCCCTGCGTCGTGCTGAGCTAAATGTCACTGTCAGCTGTATAAAAATACAGAGCGATGCACAAGCATGCTTTCATGGCAAATTTACGTCGCTGGAAAAATAAAACATATGTAGGACTTCACGCAAATTGCCCGGTGTCACATTCAAACAAAAGAATGTTCGTCTCATAAAGCTAGAGTCAAACACAACTTGTGGAAGTTTTATTCCTAAGGAGCTTTATTCACATAGCGTGTCTTAGGAACAACTATATGTTTCGGCCTTTTTCCAGGCCATCATCAGGTTGATCATACATTCTATTCGAGGCAACTATACAATATGCAGTATTAAGTCTTTAGTAGCTAACAAGATCTCGTTTTCATCGATACAATTTCATGTTCGTTTGAATATAAATTATTAAATTATTAGATACTAAAGACTTAATACGGGGACCGCGGTGACACAGTGGTTAGGGTGCTGTGCTACAAACCGGAAGGTCGCTGGTTCGATCCCAGATGGTGTCAGAGGATTTTTCATTTGCATAAAATTCTACCGATCGCACTATGGCCCTGGGGTCGACTCAGCCTCTAACAGAAATGAGTATCAGGAGCATTTCCTGAGGGTAAAGGCGGCCGGAGCGTAAGGCTGACAATCTACTACCATCTTGTGCCGTTGTCACGAAATTTGGAAACCTTAACTTCCTGGAAACCTTTGGGCCTGTTCAGGCCTATAATGGGATTTAAAAAAAAAGACTTAATATCGCATATTGTTTAGTTGCCTCGAATAGGATATGTGATCAACCTGATGATGGACTGGAAAAAGGTCGAAACATGTAGTTGTTCCTAAGATACGCTATGTGAATAAAGCTCCTTAGCAATAAAATATCCACAAGTTGTGTTTGAATTTATTCTACCTATTTTTATGATTGCATGCAGCACAACTCGGATGGTTCACTTAAGAGAATGTTCGTCTGTCCATTGCCTTCTTTAGACGTACAATTTGGCTGAACAGATCGTAATGACAGTTAAGTCCTTACGCAGTTTCTCAGTATTTGTAAGTGTTGCCGATAACATATTAGGGGATCAGACGGAATTTATAAATGATGAAACATTAAATATTATGAATGCGTGAACTGAAGAATAAAACACCAAATAGATGTCACTTATTATTTTATTGTACTTCTTATAGGCTCAACATGTTTCGGGCACTACTATGCCCATCATCAGCAGCTCGCGACTATGATGTTGATTACCACACTGGTCGTTTCATTCTGTAAAGATGGAGGGGGTAAGGTTAATGTAAATTTATGGTTCTTAGTTGTGTGTGTGCGGTGTGAAGTTCTTTGTCGCTTTGTTGTAGCTGGTAACGTGTTTCTGTTCATGTTAATAGTTGTGATCTTTTATGCGTGGTGATCGTAGTGTTCTGTTGTGTGTAGTGTGCTTCATTAGCGGATTGTGATTGGATGTGTTGTTAGTGTTCATTAGTATTGTGAATCTGAGATTATACACACCTTGGTTTAGATTCACAATACTAATGAACACTAACAACACATCCAATCACAATCCGCTAATGAAGCACACTACACACAACAGAACACAACGATCACCACGCATAAAAGATCACAACTATTAACATGAACAGAAACACATTACCAGCTACAACAAAGCGACAAAGAACTTCACACCGAACACACACCACTGAGAACTATAAATTGACATTAACGTTACCCCCTCCATCTTTACAGAACGAAACGACCAATGTGGTAATCAACACCATAGTCGCTAGCTGCTGATGATGGGCATAGTAATGCCCGAAACAAGTTGGGCCTATAAGAAGTACAATAAAATAATAAGTGGCATCTATTTGGTTCTATATTCTTCAGTTATCACAATGATGCACGGTACAATAAACATTAAATACTACGAATGCGTGCCTGTATTGTTGCCTTTGTTACCCGGCATGCAAGTCCTATCTTTTCTTCGCCGCATCATGTTGTAATCTATGACCTGTCTGGTTCTAGAATATTTTTCCACATCTCATAAACGGATCGATTTTCGGAAAAACGTTATTTAAGGTAAAATTTATTCCGATTTTCTCTACACATTTTGTCTGAAACATTTCTCATTCTAAGAAAAATTCAGCGACATATCGACATAAATGTACATTTGTCTTCACGTAAAATAGCCGTTGTTATTGTCAGAGTGTAATCAAACTTGAATTTTCTCGACAGATTTTCGAGAACTGCTCGAATATCAAATTTCATGAAATCCGTCCATTGGGAGGCGAGTTGTTCCATGTGGACAGGCAGACATGATGAAGCTAATGATCGCCTTTCGGAATTCTGCAAACACGCCTAAAATGAATTAGCTACGCCACGTAGCTACAATGTTCTCATTGTTTCAAATGTAATTTCACGCATTAAAACAGCAAGACTACCAGCAGTTGGGTTGGCAAATATCCAAGACCCTGCAGAATCGCGCAGTTCGTGTAAACTTCCAACATGTCAATTACGGCGCGCTGTTAGTTAGCCTCCCTTTACGTTAAAGTAAACCAGCCAGCACATGTTCGCCTTACGCAGGATAAATTAACAACCTGTTTTATAGACATGGCAGCTGTGAACTTTCGAGTTAAGAATTGGCATCGCTTGGCGGAAGGAACACACAACTTTACTGCCGGAGTCAACCTTCCAAAAAGCAATACTTTATATACGACTTTGGAAACAACCTTTGTTACTGTGCTCTTCTTCTTCTTCTTCTTCTCAATTATACAGTGCTAACTGCACATCAAAGACTGTGCCGGAATTACAAAGCACTGTGAAATATTGATAAATGCTACACCGTTGTAACAAAAATAAAAAGGGAGATAATTACATGTTCTATGTTTACGTACTCTCGCCTCTAACCGGTCAGTCTTTTATATTTATTAGTGCTTTTAGTGTGTGTGCAGTCTTTGTAAAACTAAAATATTTGTTATTTTTTTTCCAGCAATACCCACTTATCTGTTGAAGTCAAATTGCAAGTAAAAAAGGGATTATTATGTCATCGTGTCGCTAACGTGTATACAGGACAGTGGGCCACAAGACCCACACTGCAGACACTTAACTCCACACTGCCTGGTTTCGTTTGTGTGGCTGTTAATGGATTTCGTTTTATTGACTCACGTAAAATTCTGGAGCTAAGAAATGACTATTAACAACACTTTATAAAGCAAAATTTGGCGTATTCATCCTGCTGTGCTTGTTTATCGACATCTGTTTTTATTACCAGACCGAACACAGCACTTTTAAACGCTATGAATCCACTTATATTCTATAACATGTTTCGGCCGTTTGTGTCGGCCATCATCAGGTAGAATCACACTAACATGAATGGCAAAGTATATTGATTTAGACGTTAAAAATATACATAATATTCTTTCCTATAAAGGAGTAATATTTTATATATTTTTAAAGTTTTAACTGTAAAGGAGAGACCCCTACCTCCGTATACTTCTCCATTCATGTTACTGCGATTCTAGCTGACAATGGCCAACATAAACAGCGAAATTGTTGCAGAAAACAAATGAATGCAGAGTGTTTGAAGTGTTGTGTTGGAGTATTAGGTATGATAATAAAAACGGTTGTCAGTAGTTTCTGAACATTTAGTCAGTACAGCGACTAGCTACAGAGTGGAGGATTAGGGATCCGAGCCCCCTTCGATCCAAGAGATGTTTTGTTCTCCAAACCAGTCCAGATGGGCCTTGGGGCGCACCCAGCCTCGCGTACAATGAGTACTGGGTTCCGTTCCTGGTGCTTGGTGTTGACAACCCACCCCCGTCTAGCGCCGAGGTTAAGAATGAGTGGAGCTGCATCTCTATTCCCCCTCTCAGTCTGCACTGCGTGTTACGAGGAGACCTTCTAAAGCGTTCTCTGTATCATGTGCATTATGACCAATCACTGGACGTAGAAGTGGGGCATGTGCAATACGTGGCACTAACCTCCAGAGACCAGAGATGTATAAAACCGCTGGTTTCCAGTTACAGTAAAATCTGTGAAGCTGTAAACTGGCCACCTGTCACAGTTGCCCGCAGTTTTACGAAACCGGAAAATTTCTATAATGTTATTTATTATGGTCAACTGTTGTTATTTTAAACTTGGCCACAGTTTCACATTTAGTGCTAAGCTTTCTGTATAAGTTCAACCTCCCTATGTTGGCCGACCTAAAATGTTGTTTGGCCGATCCCAGAGGCCGCGTCGTCTAAGGTGTGGGTCTGTTGCCGCTCGCTACCTAGGATTTTGGGTTCGAATCCCACCGTGGTCATGAATGTCTCTTATAATTGTTGTGTGGTGTCAGGTAGAGGTCTCTGCGTCGGGTTGATCATTTGTCCAGGGGACTCTTAACGAGTGTGGAGTATAACTGAGTGTGATCGTGAAATCTCGATAACGAGGAGGCCCTGGACCGCTAGGTTCTGTTGCACCACGGACACAAACAGGAGTTGTGTAGTTTTCTATGTTACTGTACACGGGCCGAAATACTCATTCATTAACAGAATTACCTGCTGTCCACTCATCTTTCAGCCTTTCTCCAAATATATGGAAAACAGATTAGAATTCACTACTCTAAACTGACCTACTCGTTGACTGGGTTATGTATCTGCTTTCCAAGCGAACCGAGTTATCTCAGCATTCTGAACTGCACATTTGCACAAGTGAATGTTTACAGTCCAATTTTCATAGCGTCAAGTGGTTTGCGTAAGGTGACCACCACTATAAGCTGGACGGCTTTGGATAGAACCCAATGTGATCAACAAAGACTCCGTGGGAAGGGAGTTGGGAGTATTTTGGTAGAAGAAGGCCCGTTAATATTCATTGTAGAACGATGTTTTAGAGCTTCTGTTCTGGTTAGCATAGTTAAATAATTGTTAGCGACGTTTATTTAAACATTTTTTTCACACACTCCCATTGAGATAGGTGGGTGTGACGTAGCTGAGGTGAAATAAACAAGACGTTTTTCGGAAAAAGTAACACAATGTTTATTTGATAAATCGCAGTGACATTGCCTGTGCTGTTTTCGCTTACCCAAACAACCCAAGCATCTTGTCTTCAGCCTGTCATAACATTAATATGGATCGGTATCAACCTGTACGTGCGTGAATGACTTGCTCATGCTTTGCACAGATATCACTAGTGACCTAAATCCAAGAAACTCTTAGTACTACCGTAAGCGAAAAAAGGGCATAAGAAGAAAAAGACAACATAGCCGACGAAGCAGAATGAGCTTTCTAAGGCGGGGAACGAGAGAGACTGTTTGATTGAAGGGGTGGCACAGAAAGCAATTAGTTACCCTTAATGAGATACGACCACAGAAACTTCAGGATGGCCGGCTGAGAAGAACTGGGTCAGAAAAGAGTCACGGAAAAGTGAAGTGCGACAGACTTCGTAAGAGATATAAGAGTATGCGGACCTAACGTAATTGTAAAACGAATACCGGTTGATGACGGACCGTATTTAAAACGCTACAAATTGTACAGTGGTGTATGTAGTCGTCAGATTTTCTTAGGTGAGCTATTTAAAGACGCTGGTATGCACGAAAATCATTTAGCGTCGGTGATGAATGTGGAATATTATTGAAATGATACCGCGAGGAGTAGACCGAGACATTGAGTGAATAACATATCCCTCTTGTACTCTGTTGACCATACTTCTGACACGAACTGGTCTAGAATCAGATCCGGGTCTCCGAGGTAAGAGACCGGCGACTGTCTGAGCCACGACGCTGCCGTAAGTTTACCAGTTAATGCTCACCGTTGTCACAAATAGGTAACTTGACTTAGATCGAAAATTAATGCTTTCAACGAATGGTTTATGGGAATTTGTTTTCGAAATCGGTTTATATTTTTACACTAACTTTTTCTTTTCATAAGAAGTCCTACGCTCATTTCGGTTCTACTTAGAATCACCTTCCAAGCGACGCTGCACTCAAGGCGCACAAAAAACTGACAAATTGCGAACTCGTATTTTAAATATTCCATCTCTGCCGCAAAATGTTAATTTATATATGTATATATATATATATATAGCGTTTAACTTCAAAGTTTTATTTCTTCTCTAGAGTTAGACGTCTATACGCCAAGGTAGGAAAATACGCATAGCGTAAATTCAATAGCAGGTTGGCCTTTTAATAATCCTAAAAACAAGGCTAGAGTTTGAGTAATTTCTACTACGTTACGTTATAGTGATAGTGCTGGGAATTGTGCGTGAACGCAGCAAGAGAACAAAAGCTAGGCGCGTGGAAAATCATGTAGGTGTTTATGTAGACGATCCTTAAATGTGCCTTATTTATTTAAAAATTGGCGTCGCTGGGCGTTTCGTAAAATTCACCAATACTAAGTTCCACAAACATCCCTTCAGTAGTTTTCGAGTGGTCAAACGCATGCGCATGAAGAGGCAAGTTTCAGTGCACATCGTCAGAGATAAGACCGAGTTAAAAATGTGGGAATCAAAATTTAGATTAAGTTAGACTCAGCAAGTTCCAAGAACAAAATTTAACATAATCGGAATTACATCTTCATGAATTAAATAATGTTACTCAAGAGGACACTTCCTGTTGGCAGACAAGCCTGTTATTTAGACTGCTGTGTGGCAGGTATGTCGCGGCTAGCAACTGTAACTTGCGGATGCAGGTGACAGCCGAATGGAAGGCTTATGGAATGCCATGCATTTGACGATTACAATAACACAGGCGTGCTTTAAATATAAGCACGAATGGCATACATCAATATGTTTATGTTATATTTCGAATATCGCTAGAGTAAAAGGTTTTGACAAGCTAATAGCAGGAACAAGTAGGCAATTCCTGTCCTTGTCCCACCACATATTGTTAACAAGACAAAGGAGAGCCACATTTCGCTAATAACAGAAGCATCTAGGCCATTCCATTCCATTCCTGGCCCTACTGCAGTCTGCCAACATACAATATTAGGGCCAACATTAATTTCGCACCGTGCATCGACAGATTTTCCTGTTTAACTGAAAACAGCCGAAAAAGTTAACCGACTTTTATCTTCACTTTTGAAATAACCGAAGGCATAATTTGTTACATTAAGGCAGCGTAACACTTGGAATACCAAGGCGTAGATAGGAGGAAAATATTAAGATGTGTATTCAGGAAGTGGGATATGAGGGTTTGGACTGGATCGAGCTGGCTCAGGACAGGGACAGCTGGCGAGCACTTGTGAATGCGATAATGAACCTTTGAATTCCATAAAAAGCGGGGAATTTCTTGACTGGCTTAAAACCGATTAGCTTCTCAAGCAAGACTGCTCCATGGAGTAAGGATGTAAGTAACTGAGACTTAGTGTATTCTGTTCACTGGGACAGACGAAATGTAAATACACAATAAATGAAATACGTGCGTGATTTTGTGGCGTCTGATACCACATCTCACACAGCTATAAATTCTTAGTTTATTGTATCTTTATAAATAACGCCAAAGCGAATATGGCATACGCGTTTCGTTCCTATAACACGATTTCAGACTCTTCCAAACTAAATAATAATAATAATAATAATAATAATAATAACCAAATGAGAAGAGTAACCCAAATGAGAAGAGTGACGCTAAAACAGGATGGAATACAACACACAGAGGCAAGATTGGGAGAGTTCCTAAAAAATGGAAAAACAAAGTAATGCATGGGCAGTACATTAGAAATATAGATATCTTATTAGTGAAGAAGACACGTTCCTATGGCTATCGAAGGGAGACCGAAAAGCAAAAACTGAAAGTGAAATAGTGGCAGCACAAGACCTGGCGCTACAAACAAAGTATTATGCGACAAAAATATTGAACACAGAGACAGATAGCAAGTGCAGACTTTGCCAACAATTTGACGAGACAATAGGCCATATAATATCAGCATGCCCAATACTGGCAAAAGAACAGTACATAAAAAGACATGATAGAGTGTGTGCACAACTACACTTCAACATGTGCAAGGAAACAGGGGTACAATTGGACAAAAAACACTGGTATGAACATGTGCCAAAATCAATAGAAACAAGTCAAGGAGGCAAGGTAACCATATTGTGGAACCAAAAAATACAAACTGACAGAACTATCCCCAACAACAAACTAGACATTACAATCCGTGATAATAAAAAGGGAATATGTATGTTAATAGACGTTGCAATCTCAGGAGACAGAAATGTGATTAAAAAAGAAGCCGAGAAGATTCTAATATATATAAAGACCTTACAATAGAAATAGAGCGCATGTGGAATGTAAAAACAAAGGTGATATCAGTAATAATAGGGGCGACTGGGACTATTTCAAAGTCATTCAGAAAATACGTAAGCAACATACCAGG
>Ga0123357_10010404_pt1 | contig 11832 bp, 7 predicted proteins | sample TergutEmb28metaG_FD_89873 | JGI IMG/M metagenome (GOLD analysis project Ga0123357, IMG submission 89873) | Embiratermes neotenicus P4 segment gut microbial communities from Petit-Saut dam, French Guiana - Emb289 P4 | ecosystem: Host-associated > Arthropoda: Insects > Digestive system > Gut ...
ATGTTGTCGAGATATAGACGAATGAGTGAAAGCGTGCTCATGACGAGTGGTGCTCGTCATTCCACGACAGGTGATGTTTTCCCCATGACGAGCAGTGCTCGTCAATCCACACTGAAGGGTTAACCAGTAGCGATTTTAATGACCTGCAAAAATGTACTGTTATCCTTTTAATTAAGAACATGTACATTCAAATTAATTATAAGGTGCGATAATATCATATTGGTATTGTCTTTTTAAAATAAAAAATGTGTGTAGAATGTGCTCATCAATCATGTATCAAATGAGTCACTGGAGTTTCAGTTTGAACATTTTCATCATATTTTTATTTAAAGATTGATGTTGTACATTTTGGGCTAGTTGGTGTTGAATTTTATGTACTAAAAATTGTTTGAAACATTCTTACTCAGGGGAAAATTTTTATATGTGTGTTTCTTCTGGTGAGTAATTCAGTAGATGTATGGAATAACAAATTATATTACTCCCAAACTTTGGAAAATCAGTTCCTCATTCAGATTTATAGCACACACTATGTGCAGTAGGTAGGTATTTGTGTTGGTGCCCATGGATGATATAGTTTTATATTCCCAGTTTGTGGAACAGAAGGTGTTAAAAAACGTATTTGTAACTTTTGTTTATTCTTAACTTGCAGGAGTGGAATTTCCATTTATCCCAGATACTCAAGGTATTCCACTTGTGGCTGATATGTCATCTAATATTCTGTCCTGGCCCTTGGATGTTTCTAAGGTACAGTGTACCATATTTTAAAGTAGCGGGTGATTTGTGTGAAAAAATCAGAATGTTGTCCAGAAATTTCTGTTTGCTGAAAAGGAAACAATGTAAATCAGGGGTTGATAATGAATGCTTGCTTTTTAGTTGAGCTCGAATATATCACGTAAGTAAATCAGAGCATATGTATAAATATGGTTGACTGATTCAGCATATCTCCATTGTACCTGAATAGATATTTACAATACATATAAATCTATAATGCTTAAATGTTTGTTGTGATGGACTGTCATACCTTGTATTATGCTGTCAATTAATGATGTTACAGTGAGACTGTATCATTGGGAACCATAATTTGCACAAGAGTAGATTATAATTATATTCTAAAAATGAACAATCTGACATCTTTCACGTTACTTACGTTTATTGGACCGTGCATCATCTTGATAGTTGAATAAAGTGAGACCAACTTGATGTCACTTGCTTTGTTATTTCTTTACTTAATGCTCAACATGTTTCGGATGTTAATACATCCATCCTCAGGAGTAGTGCTTCAACCTGCATATGGATACCACACCACCACAGCCATACCACAACGTAACTCCAACACACATCGAACCAGATCAATGCAACCCATGAAATAACTCAACACATAAGTCACAAGCTCCTGAGGATGGATGTATTAACATCCAAAACATGTTGAGCATTAAGTAAAGAAATAATAAAGCAAGTGACATCAAGTTGGTCTCTCTTTACTCAGCTATCTTTCACGTTGTTTAGTGCAGTGGTGCCATTTTGTGGTATACCTTGTTTATATGTAATAATTTATTTACAGATTCACCAACAAGACTGTGTTATACTTATTAACTTAGAAATGCAACTCCACTGGCCACTGATAGATAACCTTTAATTTGTTATGTACCTACAGTCATATGTCAGTGAATGCAACTTCTTTCGGGCAATACCATTACTATTACCACACCCAGCCTCTGGCTTATTGGTGCCAGTCTGTAAGCAAGTATTTCCACACGTAGCACTTTCACTCACTATTTAGACCATAATACATGCATTATAGTGGCTCTTTACAAGTTTGGGTTCAGTGGGCATAAACAGTTTGAGCACCTCACATGCACTATAGAAGGAGAATTGGCAGGGAATGTTTGTTGTGGTGATATTGGGGATGAGCAGTATGGCATAGAAGGGGAAGCCTTGTTGGTGGTCACCATCTTAACGAAAGTTCCGCTTGGTGAGCTTTTGTAGTACTGTTGTGAATTGGGAGGTTTAGGTTGGGTGGATGGTGCATGCTCCAAAGTACTGCTGTGTGCCAAGTGCATTTGACTCAAGTAGCATAGTTCAGTGTAATCATTGTTATTTGTCAGGTGTCATCTATTACTAATAATGTATACAGCCATTCCTTTATAAATGAATATGTGCTTTTAACATAATCTCTATACAGATTGTAGTGACGTGGCCACTTTCCTTTGAGATTGACATTTTGTGGGGTTTGAGATTTGCCAAAGGGCTATGTGTAATTATTTTTGACAGTATTACAGCAGGAGACTTGCCTATTGCTGCAGTTCTGGTATTGCAATGTTGCTGCAAGTAAGCCCATAAATGAGATTTGAGATTCTCACATTTGTGCTTATGAAGGCTGAAGACTTGTGGATATTATGCCATATTGTTTAGTATAAGAGCACCAGTATTTCAAAGAAGCTGACTACATCTGTCTTTAGGGTAGTCCAGAAATCAAAAATACTGTGTCGTAAGATACACAGACATTATTTACTACAAAAGGAACTGAAAATGTCATTTGTATGGTACATATTTCATTTCTCTTGTACACAGTTTGGTGTGATTTTTGCTGGAGCCCAGAAAAACATTGGTCCTGCTGGTGTAACATTGGTGATTGTACGAGAGGATCTTCTGGGAAAGGCAGCTGTCACTTGCCCCACTGTTCTAGATTTTACTGTCATGGCAAAGGATAACTCACTTCACAATACACCTCCAACTTTCTCGTAAGATCTTAACCAAGTACATTGATTACAATTTCTGTTGTTTTTACTGTGTATGGAAATTTAAGTACGAACAGAGATCAGAATTCACAAGAATTAAGGAGAGTTTAGAATGTATTTATTCTATGATGTTACCTTGGTATTTAATATAGTAATATGGTGGTGGTGCATAAAATATGTTAGAGAATTGAGATTCCAATTGAAAATACTGGATTTTTGTTCTGTCAGCCAAACAGGATCTGTTTATATTGTTGTACTGGCAGGATAAAAACTCTAGTATTTTCACTTGTAATTGTGTTACGTAGCACAACAGGATACCAAAAATGAAGGTGCTAGAGAAATCATCTGAGTTTGGATAGAACTATGTGTTAGTGTCAGCAGCCATGAAACATCATCACAAGTATTACTGCTGGCAGAAATGCTTTATTTTATTATTATTAGTCTACAAGAAAATAACAGCCTATCTCAGTACTCTATCTGTTTTGAAGTGTTCATGCATCATTTTCATGGTGGTGCACAGAGACCTTCATCTTGTACCATTTTTCAATGATTGCAGTTCCTACATTAGGGTTAGTCTTTGTGGTTCAATCTAATTTATCATAATTTTGTGTACTGTGAAGGAAGAATATATCTTTAGCAACCTATAAATATATAATAATTGTTTAGTTCTTAGCTGCTCCTTGTTGGAGATTGGAAGGTGTTCATTGTGACAGACTGAGGTAAAGTATGCAAGACAGATAACCTAAACAGATCATTGGATATTCTAACTGTGTTGTGATTTGTCATACAGGATATATGTAATGGGACTGGTATTTAAATGGATCAAGAGAAATGGTGGTGTTGAAGGAATGCAAAAAAAGGCAATAGAAAAGAGCAGTATCATATATGATGTTATCTCATCATCAAATAATTTCTACTACTGTCCTGTGAAGAATTCTGTTCGCAGTCGGATGAATGTTCCATTTCGTATTGGTGGACCAAATGGAAATGATGATTTGGAGAAGGAATTTCTTTCTGGAGCACAGAAACTTGGAATGTTACAGCTCAAAGGTCACAGGTAAGTTGAAAAAAGGACTTGTAAATATTTGTTCTTAGTATTTGGAGTTGTTTACTATGACACAGAGAAGTACATTTTGAATTTCTTGTTTAGGAATTAGGAAATTGTTACTTGTTTCAGACTTTTTGACCTTGAGTTGAAGAGTTGTAAATTAATGTAAGTGGCTACATTGCTTCCATTTTATTTCTATATATACTTCTTGTGAATCAGTGTTGCAGTTAGAAAGGGATTGGCCATATATACAGTAAAATGATATTGTGCACATGTCAATGGATATGTAATATATGCACGTAAGAAGATACATATAGGGAAATAAGAAAAAGGAACTTCCTCAAATTGCTGACTGAAAAGCATTAATTATGTGTGCTATTGAATATGACTAGTCAGTCAAGTAATTGTTGATTACTAATATATGTTGTATTTTGACTGAATAAATTACTTTATTGTTATACAACACAATGGGATGGCTCCTATCAAAACAATTAATGGTGTATTTTCAGTTCTTTTTGGCACTGTTGTATTTAATAGGCAAATATCATGTAACCGAAAATTGACCACTTAATAAAACACTAGGCTCCTTGGTGCTGTTTGGACATGAAGGTGAAAAAGATGATAAACTTGCTATATCAGATTATAATCTTCTTGCCATTTAATTTTCAGACTAGTAGGTGGTATACGGGCATCACTGTACAACGCCTTATCAGTGGATGAAGCTAAAATATTAGCAGCATACATGAAGGATTTTTACCAGACTCGTAAGAAGTAAAGTGAACAGTAATAATCTGTATTCATACATCTGTATTGGTTATGTATTAAGATGCTGAACCTTACATGTTTTGAAAAAATTTAATTGTTTTTTTGAGAGAGTGAAGTCTCTTCTTACACCTGCTTATCTGAACCTTGTGGTTGTGCTTTAGATGAATTATTTTCAGTGTGACCTGTTAAGTGAAAATCAGGATAAAAATTAATAGTAGATGGTGGACGAAGTCCAGAAAGTAAGTAATCCAGCAACAGTGTCAATATCATCAGAATCTGTTAGAAGTGGAAAATTCATTTATGTTAGAATTGTTGCATTATTCAGCTTGGCTGACAGGCTCATTCATATTTAATACTATAAAGCATTTAACTTGTTGGTTGTGATTCCTTTTATATTTTTATTCTGGTTTACTTAATATTGCTTTTCCTTGTCTAAGGTAAACTTCTGTCCAGCCATTTGTTACATAAGATTATAAAGACTGAAGTTAGTGTTACTATAATTTTGTGTGGGTGTGAAGCTTGGTCATGAAATACTTCAAATTGGTCTGTCTCATTAAGGGCAGAACTGGTTGAGGGTGTTGGAGAATAAGGTATTGAGGAAGATGTTGGGGCCTAAGTGGGAGGAAGTAACAGGAGACTGGAGAAAATTGCATGAGGAGTTTTATGATCTGTACTCCTCACCAGATACTGCTGGGGTGATCAAATCATGGATGATGAGATAGGTGGAGTGTGTGCACATGTGGGTGAGGAGAGGAATGCATAAAGGGGTTGAATGTGAAACTAGAAGAAAAGAGACCATTTGGAAGACCTTGGCATAGGTAAGAGGATAATATTAAAATGGATATAAAAGAAATATAGGGGACATGGACTGGATTAATTTGGCTGAAGTGGCAGGCTCTTGTGAACACGGTAATGAACTTTTGGGCTTCATAAAATAAAGGGAATTGTTGACTAGCTAAGGTGCTCTTAGCTTCCAAGAAGGACTTTGCTGCATGGAGTTAGTTATGTAACACTGAATGATAAAATCATTAGTGAAAAATGTGTAATTGACCACAGTTTAATTTGAGGTGGTGTCCTGACATTTGTTTAGGGGGTCTGAAGAAAACCATGAAAACTCTAGCTGGGATAGTTGGTCTCCAGATTATTTGAAGCCAGAACTATTGGTTCATGAGGTAAAGGTAGGCATGCTTTTCACTCCACTGCGACATTTGGTGTTAGACTATTAGTGGTTGTGTTTTGTAAAAATGTTTCAGTCATAATTATTTTATGTGGCTGAAGCATGTAGTAATCATTATAGTATGTTTATATATGTTCAGATTGTTGAGAACCAATATTGGCTTTCATACATGACAAATTTGTAACCTTTCGCATAGAATGAAATTATGTGCTGTATGTACCAGAGTATGAGATGACCTGGCATGTAAGATGACTTCCCTTCACAATTTTCAATTTACAGCAAAAATCCTGTACAGAATTTGTTTAATTTTGTGCATAATTATAAGGTTACTCCCACTTTTTCAGGTGATGAATTAGGAAAAAATTAGTGTTATATTCAGGAAAATACAGCACTTCTGAAAGACGTCTAATGTGAAGAGTGTACAAATTTAAGAATGACTTCAGCTGTTGGTATTGTATCTTGAATGTTGTGACGTATAAGAGAATTTGAAACTTTGAAAAAGCAGAGAATAAAAATTATCATGTTTCCACTGAAGTTAGTGAAGCATGACTTTTATGACATTTATTATCAAGTATAATACTACAAGAGATTAATTCTTGGCTAGGTGATCTTCAAATAGACAGTATATTATTTTTATAAGTACAAGAATAGCCAATTATGTGTGTGTATCTACAAATAAATTTGGAGGCTTTCATGAAACTAGCAAATGTCCACTCCTTTGATATTCCAGATTGCATGTAATTCCTTTATATGCCTGCTAGCAAGAACACCAATTGCTTTTACAATGCATGTACTTGTTCATGAAATGAAACTGGATTTTATTCAAGATTTATTCTCCAAAGCATATGCTGGGGATTGGTCTATCCAAGATGCCCCCTTAATGGTGGAAAGGGATTGTTTATTTAGGTTTTAGGCTAAAAAAATACAGAGTAGTAGTTCATTGTTGGCATCCCTGAAAATCATTGGTTAATTTGAAAATTTGTCATGTCCTGTACAGATTATATAACAAAACACATTTTCTTCAAGTAAGACAAATTTCATGCGCTGAAGCCGAAGTTGGTATGTACTAATTTAATGTTTTATGTGTTTTGTGCAATTGATTCTCTCTACAATATTTATTTCAACAAATTGCACAAATAATTTTAAATAACTATTATTTCATAATATTGCTTATACATGTTCTGGCCCAGGAGGGCCATCTTCAGGGACAGCACAGTTATGCCAAAATGTTGTCAAAGATGTGCATAATAAAGCTAATTTACAGTAACATATGGTACAATATTGCTAACATGTTCATAATGATGTGTGCAATTGTGATTTGTATGTATATATGAATTGGTGGTGGGCTGGGATAATGTAGTCAGTATAGCGACTCCCTATGGGCTGGATGGTCTGGGGGTTGAATCCCGGTGGGGGCGAGATTTTCACCACCAGTCCAGACCAGCTTTGGGGCTCACCCGTTCTCCTGTACCATTGGTACAGGGTTATCGCCGGGGGTAAAGTGGCCAGGGCGTGGCATTGACCTCCTAGCCCTATCTAGCACTGAGATTAAAAAAGAAACAGAGCTATACATCTATTCCTTCTGTGTGCCATCATGGCAGGTTATAGGGAACTTCACCTCTGGATTATTACGTACTATTCTGATTCTGTGGTTTGTGACACTGAAGTGTATTTTCATGAACATTAGTTTTTGCAAATATGCTTGATTTGCCCCACATATTAAGTTGTGTTCATTTACTATAAAAACAGTCATTTGTTGCAGAGGGAAGAAAAATTCACATATCTTTGGATAAGCAGGATCCAAAAACTAGAAAAACTGCAGACAGGCATGAATGTATGATTTTTTTTGGAGGGGAGTTAGAGTCACTAGATAAAATTCTCGGTGGAGATTTATTTAACACCTCTTAACGTAGCTTCAATATGAAGGGTTCCAACATTATCATGAGGCAAATTACTATGGGAAATAAAACACGTGGTAGTGTTAAAACAAAGGACAAGTTTTGTTTTCATTGAGTCTCTTCGGTACAGTGGAGGAGGGGGTTTTTTGAAGCTCGGCGTCACATCTTGGTATACCCCTCCTCCCACCCCTAATCATACCTGGTTGCTGTAAAAACTTTGAAGTTTGAAGCCCGAAAAATCGATACGTGAGCATGTTAAATCGATCTTCCGAAATCAAAGTGACTACTAGCGCTATCTATGCAGTAGATATAAATATTCATTACAAAAGTTGTGCAATATCCTACGCGATGGCGCTGATATTCAAATCTGTTTTTGCACAGTCCAACATGGCCGGATTCGCGATAAAGATGTCGGAGGATTATTCCTGAAATTGTGCAAGAAATTATGAGGCACAAGTGTAAAGCTGTGATAAATATGTGTCACAAAGGACTAAGTGTGTGTGCTTTTTCTTCGTGAACATGGATAGAACCGGGATCCTGAGAATTTAGGAACCGGAGGAAGACTGGGTAAGAATTACGTCCATGTATGGTCATTTATGTTATCTGTCAAGTTTCAACCAATCGCGCCGTTATGTTTTGCACAGTAGAATACAACCTGAAGTACTTTAAAATTTGACGTTCCACAGACGATTATCAAATACTGTGAATAGATAACTGTGAGGATTATTACTGAAGAATGAAATTACCTCAGTTTCAATTCTAAGGAGGTGTTCATTCATTAAGGGATACTGTTTAAGAACGTTCTTAGTCGTGTATATATGAATTGTTATTGACAACGATCATGCCTTTCTTATGAAATTGGGCAAGGTGACAGTGATATATTAGTAGGAAGATATGTTGGAATGATTCCTTAATATTTAACTTGGAAGGACATAATGTGAAATAGTGTTTCCCATGGCCTTAGCTTAGGCCCTATATGCGCAGTGGAAGGGAAGGGGTAAGCCAGGCGACTGCCCTCGTACCAACACCCCCACAACAGATTTTTAAAATATCAAACTCGAAAGAAATTCCGAAAAGAAGGAAATATGCCACATATTAATATCAAAATAAGAGTACTGAAAACATGTTCTTCTTCTGTCTTGTATATAAAAGTGCTTAAGAACTGTCCCAACAAAATCGGTCTTGTAAGCAGATATTCTGACTGACCCTCATGGAAAAAAAAATCTTGGCGTTTTCCTTATTATTTATGCAGCTACGTGAACAGCATACACTTATTCATATGTCTTTATTTACCAGAATTGATGGTGACAGCATTATATCTTAGAGGCTTAGCTCAAGTTTGTTGGTTTCTCAGCTTTCTTGTTAAAAATGTGTGTTTTTCTGTGCTACATTAAGCAATGCATATGTCTATATATATTCTATGCTTGTAGGCATATACTTCAGTTGTTTACTCTATGTAAAATGTCATTGTCATCTGTAGCGGGATATATGAAAATATGTCTGAGTCAACTTTTGGAAATTTAATTTGTAATATTTCTGAAGATTCCAAGGTCTTAATAACAAACTGGCACTATTATAAAAGTGATATTTATTTAACTGCTCCTGTAATAATTTTTGCAATGGTATACTGACTAACCCAGAAACTTGATTCAAGTGGCTTCTGTGCTGGAGGTAACCAGTTCAAATCTTGATTCTAATACCAACTATTCTGACAGGTTTTCATGCGTTTCCACAGTCCTTCCAGGCAAATGGAAGAACAGTGTCTCAAATTAGGCCACAACTGCTTCTATTCATATGATTTTCAATTTCTTGTGCCACTTGATCCTTATATAGTGTGAGGTATATCATTGTCATTAATAAACCATAAAAAGCCTACCAAAATAAATAAGAGGATCAGATAAAGAATGAGTACAAGGGGACATGCACACCCAAATGCAGAACATGGCTAATGAAGTGGTATATGTAGTTCTTTTTAGTTTGTTTTACATTTACATTTACTCATAACATAATCATACAGAATGTGATGTAACATTTAACTGAGCACAGGCAGATGTAGACAGTATGTGAAGAAATGTTATTCCACATTTGGCAGTTGTAATCATCGATTACGAATATGGAACTGTTAATTTCTTTTGTGGAAGTAAGACGTTTTAAATCTTTTGAGATGTAACACCTGAAATTTGAATTCGAGTAGAAATGGGAAATTTCACATCCCATTTTTAATTTTTCGGAACAGTGTCCACTGTCATGAAATAAATTAATGAATCCCTTATAGAGGGGACATTTGGTCACTCAACCTAAAACAAAGAATTGTTGTGCTTACTTTTCTTTATTCTTTAATGTAGTTTGGCAGCACCTGCTTTTTTTAAAGTTTTCTTTCAGCAAAATTTATTGCACTGCACAGTGTGTTATCTCTGTGAAGTGCATTTGATACCTCATACAGAATTCTTGCATGCAAGGAAACAATACATTTAAGCCGCTTTCTTAACATAAAAATTACTGTTTAGTTCTAAACTCTGAAATGTTCTTGTTCACACATTTCCACCTTTTTTCTGCCTTTTTTTTGTTGTTGTTGTTGTAAGTGTGTGTTTTGCACTGGGTTGCTTATAAACATGAACAGCAAATATTTTGGGGTCGTTCCATATGTTTACATATCTGTTTAAGACAGGTCTAGGTGTATGTGAATTGTTTGTTTTGAAGAAAGATAAAATATTACCCTGAACATGAGAGTGCAGCGGTTTCTTTGTTAATTTGAACATTCCGCAAAGGAGATTTAATATTTAATAACAAAGGATAAAAATAATAATATAATGAACATTGATTACCTACTTGTAAGTAAAGAAATACAGTACAACGGATTTGATGTTAATTTGGTTGACAGGACAGAAATGCATACTTAATTGAGATAGCTGTCACTAATACCAAGAATACTGAAATGATTTTAAGCCTTTTACATCCAAAAGTATAACAAATTAGCATATGACATTAAAAACACACGGTGGCATATGGGGCATATGACTATAGTCCTGATAGAACCTGGTGTGGTGTCGAAAACTCTGCACAAGAGCTTGAAATCTCCAAAAAATCCAAGGAGCAACAGCGCTCGGAAAATGCCACAGTTTCGGCAGATTTCTCAGTCTTCAGTAATAATTTATGATAACGTTTGTATTGCTGTGAGGAACCAGTGATATAGCTGAGAAATAATGTTGATGATGGTAATGATGATAACAGCACTATGTGATATTCCTATGGCTCCTCATTTTTGAAAACCCAAGCTGTTGTGCGAAAGTTTCTGATTTTTTGACAGCCTGTATCAGTGTCTCTTAACTAGCAGGCAGCGGAAACCACGAGTTTATAAAAAGTACAAAACTGGAAAGCACAAGTAAGTGTGAAATGTCTGAAAAAGAAAGTAAGCAGCCGTGTTCAGGCCAGTGTAATGCTCATACGAAAGTTGCGGATTTGTGTTGCGTTAAAATGGGTGCCGGAGACTTACCGAAAAAGTTCTTCCGAAGCAATAAGCTTAGTGGACGAAGCGAGTAGCCCATATAATACGATGGAGTTGTTTGTTGTCTTCAAATTTTGCCGAATTGGATATGGATGTTAGTAACTCTTCTGCCATAAGCCAGTTTCAGATGTTCATGTAAATGTTGGGCATACCTTTAACAATATCAGTTTAACCGATGAACTGGAATGGTGAGTGCAGCAAGTAGTTACATTCTATACTCACGGTGTTCGAGTTTCTGACACAGTGAACTGCCCATCCCGACTGAAATTTTCCAAAGGTTCAGGGTTTTCATGCTCCTTACAGGTGGGTGGTGGTCTGTACCTTGAGTGGGCCATGTTCGGTTGTTTACACGTTTCTTTACACTCACGTGGTAATTTTCACGTTTCCTTTGACAGTATTCGCGATCTGCGTCGAATAAATTAGGACACACTGCATAATTCGCAGCGATTGAAATGTAGTAATTTTAAAACGGAACAAGTTTTGTCAGAATGACACTAACAACTGTTACGTAAATGATTCCGATACTGAAATAAGATGAATACAAATAACTATTGAATTTGTAAATTGCCACTACAATAGGCCATTCCCGGCCATCAAATGGCATTATACATCAACTCATGAGATTATAAAGGTTATTAAAACTCTGAAAATTAATAATTCGTCAGGTTATGATGAAATCTCTACCCGTTTACTGAAATTGA
>Ga0123357_10010405_pt1 | contig 11832 bp, 6 predicted proteins | sample TergutEmb28metaG_FD_89873 | JGI IMG/M metagenome (GOLD analysis project Ga0123357, IMG submission 89873) | Embiratermes neotenicus P4 segment gut microbial communities from Petit-Saut dam, French Guiana - Emb289 P4 | ecosystem: Host-associated > Arthropoda: Insects > Digestive system > Gut ...
ATCGACGCGAGCACTACACACTACCTCACTCAAATGCTGCTTGCCAGCAACTGACGCTATCGACAGGCGGGAAAAAATTCACGCATGCGCACTAAGGTTCAAGGTCGGCTCATGGAAGCGCGCTAGATTATAATCCATCAGGTGTTCGCATAAAAAAATACGGTCGGATACTTTTCTAACAGACCTCGTATGTTGTGTAGTTCTGTTTTGCTTGATGGCAAATTCGGTATCCATTAGGTTCGTTGAACCTTGTATGGGTTTGATGAATGTGTCAGAAATACGTGAATGAATTATATGATAAAATTGTACAGGACTCTGACGGTATATCACATTGTCCAGTGTCCCTTTTTACAAGTGACAAGAACACTACCCCCCCCCACCCCTCCTTCACCCTCACCACCCCGAAACATAGTGTTTTTGGTGTTTTCAGCTGGGTCCATTGACAAAGTCTGTAAGGCGAAACTGTTTGTGATGCTTAGAAAGAGAATTTTCTGAACATAATTGTTGCGGTCTGGTAATATCGATATGCTCCTTATGGAGGATTAGGGACTGTGACGTAATGATATGTAGTTGTGCCAATCCCACACAAGAAACAATGCATCGGCCTTGTGAAATTTAGATTGATTGTACATGTAATATTTCAAGTTTTATATTTTAGCATTTTAAATGTGAAAGGAAGATATGTCAAGGATTTCCATAAATAAACAAAATAAAATTACATAAGTAAAAAATTACCAACCTCCTGGCAAATCCAAAATTTAAGATTGTTTGTTTTCTTGATTTTATGATTGGGTCATATTTATGTTTAATTCAGTAGGGTAATCTTTATTGGTCCTCCCTCAACTGCCAGCATTTTCAGACATTTGAACTGGCCCAATATAGATGGGCCTTTTCAATAAAAGTTTGTGACTACTACATTATCTGGAAGGATGTAATAACAGGCGCCAGCAGAGAGCTGCGGCGTGATGTGCTTCTATCACCTTGGGATCTGGACATTTTCTGAGTTTTTAAATGAAAAATAAAATGCTACAACAACAAAGCTAAATCTTCTGCAGTTCCTACACTGTTAGTCTTAGGATTCCCAGTTATGTTACTATCTTGTCCAGCAATGATAATTAAAAAATCTGGTCACTTCACATGCAGGTAATATGCACCTTGCTGGTACTGACAGATATAGGCCTAATAGTAGTTTTGAAATGTTTTGCAATCCATCATTGTTATTAATGAAACTCAACTTCTGAATTATGTTTGGTTCTATTTTTGTATTGTTAATGGATGATTTATGTGACATGTGATGACGATTTTTGTGGTTTATTTGTTGCGGTCAGTATTCCTGACTACAGTATATAGCATCAATGGAAAGGTGACTAGTGAAAGGATTTGGAAGGAATCAACACACCATTGCTGTATTTTTTTACACAGAGTGAGGGAAAGCATGGAAACTCCCAGTGGCATAGCCGGTGTGCTGATCAACACACTGACAGCATCAATGAATAAACCACAAAAGTTAACTTACCTATCGTAATATATTTGTGACCGAGATAAAAGATAAATTGGCAAAAGTGTCATATGTAGAGCTGAAGTAAGGCAGAAGTGGACCCAGACATGGTTGAGCACCTTCCCCCCACCCACACCCTTGCCCCCTGCCATAGTATTTGCAAGCTGTCTACCTAATTTTTAACAGTTTCGCTGTTCATTACGCTGAAATTTCAATCTCATCTCTTGAGATTACAAGTAAAGTACTGATATTTATTCTTGACTAATGTTTAATGAAATATTGATCAGGAATTCATGTGCTACATATATTCAGTTTAAATTTGCTTGTGGGAAGAGACATATAAGTGAAACACTTACTGGCCGTTTAGACTCCACCATCAAATGAAAGAAATTAACCTGTAAGTAACCTGCTCCCACTTTGGCAAAGGACTGGGACAGTATGATGATCCACACCTACAGGCCTATTGCAGAACTGTGTATAGTAATAGAAATGAAGAAAAATAGTTCTGCTTTCTTCATTGCTGCAAAACATATTGGGCTGAGGTCTTGAAAATAATAATTTCCATTCTTGATTAATGCAGAGCTAAAATAATGTATGTGGCTATAAAAATACACTTTTTTTTTTAAATGAGCAGCTTATTTTCTTCTACTGAGGGACTACAGTCCTTTCAAAATTGAGCGTGATCGATTGTATATCCATTACTAAAATATGGAGAAAACGAACATTTTGTCTTGTATAAAAAGGGAAAAGTTAAATGTAAAAACGCACATACATTTGTGTTTTATCCTTTTGGTGTGACAATTTTTACTACCGCTGGTGAGTCGCGGTGAGAGTTTTCATTGGAATACTTTTATTGTAGGATTGTTACAGAATATAACTGGTTAAATTATAATTTGTAAATTTTATTAAATAGTACCCTTAACTGAACTTGAAGTGGAGAATCACGTTCTTGCCATTGGTAACAGTAAGGAAAAGAATATTTCTTTTGAACAGAGTATTTTCCTGCACCAAGGTTGTACACACTCTGTACTGTGTCGTAATAATAATAATATAACAATCACGCACTCCGTAAGTTCGGGGTTGGAAAAACTTCCCTATGTAACTCGTTCATTTTGTAATAATAAATACCTAAAGTCAAAAGTAGGAATCATATTAGGCCTATATATTCAGCTCCTTTTTGTATCTATTGGCCTTCGATCCAACACTACCATTTAAATGTCGCCAATCGAATACAGTACTGAAAATCGGAATTAAATTTGTATCGAGTTAATTATTCGGGAGTTTACAATTTTCGATGGCGTCAGTGGCAATTTTGACCGACGGAGCAGGTTCGTGCTGCAACCTACCGACGGTTTTTATCATTAAGCTGCATGGAGTATAACCAACATCTTTAAATGAAAACATAAATAAATGGTATTAATCTGTGACATTAATCATCGCTGGTTTTCGTGTGTGTGTGTGTGTGGATAGCAGACAAGGCAGAGATCATTTATGACAAGGTGGTTGTATTTGAGGTTATGTTGGGACTGGTGTTGTCGTGAGGAGAGTCGTTTGCTAGTAAGCCGATATAATTTATTATACATACATACATGCCATTTCATCAGTCCCAGTAAGCCATTAGGCTTCGGATATGAAACATGTCCTCAAGATTTGACAAACACTATCAGGCGTACACTAATTAATACATATACACATACAAAATTTAAAATATTAAAAGTACACATCGGTACATAATTTCATGAATTATGTAGTCTAAATACAGTATGACAAGTTTATACACTGGTACAAACATTACCACATTGTGCCTCTCATCTTAGGTCTATTGTGCATTCAAGTATTCATCTACTGAATAAAAGGGCTTATTAGTTAGATATTTTTTTTAATTGCAAAAGAAAGCATTTCTTACATGATACTAATTCAGCAAGATCATCTGGGAGTTTATTGTAAATATTTATGCTATTATAATAAACACTTCTTGTCATGCCTGTTTGTTGGTAGAAAAGTATAGGTGTGTCTTTACTGAAAGTGAATACAGTATTGTAGATATTTTTTTAATTTTCATACCCCTATATGGTTTCTTGGAGTCCTGAGACTTCGAGATAACTATTTGGAGATAACATTACCTCTAAGTTTTACAATACTGAAACACACTGTCCCTTTCAGGTTATTGTCTTCCTTGTGATGATGTCTACAGAAGAAGGGTGGAGTTTTCCAGACACCCTTGAAGGATTTGGTTATACATTCAACACAGGTAATAGAAGCATTGATTTTTGAAAAATTAAAGATTTGCATAGATGGATTTGTGAAATAGAAGTTGAATTCCCAACTCCCATCTTAGAGTTGTGGCCGTTTTATGTAGGGATGGTATGGCTAGAACTGGTATCAACTATTCTCCCCTTCTAACACTGCAATCTTATGAGATGAAACAACTTTTATAGTCTGATGGACATGCATATCCATCTGTTCTGTAAAATGCTTGGACAATGGTTTAACATGTGTAACATTACTAATATGTACTAGGACTTTTTCTCTTATGACTGAACACAAACATGACATTTCAAAAGCAGACTGCTTTTGATACGTAGTGTGTGTCTATGTTCAGTGATAGTGGAAAAATTCTTGGTACATATTAGTGATGTTTCTCATGTATATCTGTCTCTGAATTTGAAATGTATTTACATTTTCATGACAGACCCTTAAAACTATTCAATCATACCACAGAAATATAAAACCCTGGAGTAAAATTACAACCATATATTTTAAATTGATACTGTGCACTGAATTTGGGTTTTATTGAATGTTAATGGCCCTTACAGAAATTGTGATGACTTAAGCAATGCAGCTGGCCATCATATTGTAAAGATACACTCATTCATTTGACACTCTACTATTACTAAGATAACAAAACCCATTTCAACTTACATTAACCCAGTCGGTAAATATGGTTTTCATTAACAGATAGTATGCCAGTCATAAGCCATTCAAAAAGATCGTTTTGTACAGATTTTCTGTCTAGAGGATGATTTCAGGTCTGTGGCATATCTAGGTTTTTTGGCACATGCAGTGAGTAATCACCATGGACACCCCTACAGGAAATATGGACTTTAAAAAATCACAATAATTTTAAAATTTCCTCATATTTGGCTCAGTATTTCAAATTTGTTAAGTGCAGAAAATTTTTTAATTTGAAATATTCTTTGTGCCACCCTAATGCAACCCTTGAACTCTGCAGCCTGGGGTAGCTGCACAACTACTGCCCTCTCCCCCACCCTCCACTGTGCCTGTGGTTCAGGTAAAGAATGTGTAATTCACATGATCTTGAGAAAATAGTCAGTGTTGTTTAATTACAAAGTCATATTTGTGTAGGATTTTAATCTTTTATTTAAACACTTGCATTTCTTTATGTCATGTGTATATAGACAGAGCTGTTGCTGATGACGTAGTTGTTAGGAATGTGGATAATCAACTCAGTGTCTTGTTTTCCAGATGGACAGCTAAGAAAAATTGATCCAAATACTGGTAAACCTGGAAATGAACCCTTTGAGTTTCATGTTAGTGAGAATCAAGATTACAATCAGAAAAGATATGAAGCTTTGGGCGATGTAAGTGTCTAACTGCTTGAATGCATAAATACATGCAATTTCAAGGGTTCTTCAACAGATTTTTCTGTTTGACACAGTCTGAAATTGGTCCTTTCTCACATGTAACTCCTCTTTGCAATATGTCAGCTAATAGCAACAGTTATGTACTGCTCATGGTCAGCACCTTAAGGTTTTCATATAACTTTAATAAAGAATTACGAGAATTTTAATTAAGAAATAGTGATCTTCAAGGTTCTTAGTTTATCTGGCCCACAACGTACGTCGCTACACAGACTGTGTCACAGCAGGCAAAACATTGCACACTGCTATTTAAATTTCCTGTGATTCAGGGTCCACACATTTCATTTGAACCTGTTGAAGTTAATATTAGGTTTTTAATCATACTTAAAGAATACATACATACATACATACATGCCTACCTACACATACCTACACACACACACACGCACGCACGCACATGCACATATATATTCCATAGATCCTTGAGACTGTCACCAGACAATAGGATGTGGAACATGTCAAAAATATAAAATTATTACAGTGTAAGGATTTACACTCATATAAGTCAGTAATACGTATCATCTCTACATGCAAAAATTCATCCACAGAGTAAAAGAGTGTGCATATAAAAAATTTTTTAGGGCTACTGTAAACTGTGCTTGTCATTCCTAAGGCTTGTAATACTTTGTGGTAGGTTGTTAAAAATTCTGATCCCAGAGTAAGAAGCGCCTTTTTGAAAACAAGACAGGTTAGCAATAGGTCTATATAGATGGTGTTTATTTTGTGTATTTATACTATTTACTGACGAGTTAGTCAGAAATTTATCCTGATTTCCAATTTAAAAAACTCATCAATGAGTATATATATATATATATTGGTTTGGGACTGTTAAAACCTCTAATTTTTTTAATAGCTTTCTACAGAAGTTCTGTGGTGTGCACCAATCATAATTCTGATTATTCTCTTCTGAGGAGTGAATATCTTCCTACTGTGTGAGGAATTTCCCCAGAGAATTATTACATAACTCACAATAGAGTGAAAATAAATAAAGTAAATCGATCTGAGAGTATCATTATTGCAGATATGATAAATTTGTCTAACCATATAACATGCTACACTTAGTTTAGGAATTATTTGATCAATGTGGTTCCTCCAATTAAGGTGACTGTCAATTTGTATAGCCAGAAATTTTAAATTTACTGCTTCTTCTATACACTTATCCTTAGAACTAACTGTCAGTGCACAGTATGGTTGATTTATTGTTAAAAATGCCATTATATTTGTTTTTTCCAAGTTTAAAACCATTCAATCATACATGCTAATACTTGGTTTGCTGATGTAGAGAAATCTATAAAATTTCCATTAGAGATTTTAACACTGGTGTCATCAGCAAATTATACTGGTTCTGCAAGGGAATTTATTTGCTATGGAAGGTCATTATATAAACCAAAAATAGTAGGGGTCCTAGAATGGACCCTTGGAGAACTCTGTGCTTCAGTATTCCCCAATCAGAAACTAAATTATGAGTTGAATTGGGTGATTTTATTTCTACCTTCTGTTTTCTATTTGTTAGTTAGGACCTGAACCAATCTATAGTTATTCCTTGAATACCATTAAAATGCAACTTACTTAACAGAATTTCGTGATTTACACAGTCAAAAGCCTTTGATAAGTCACAGAATATTCCTCCAACATATAACTTTTGGTTAAGAGATTTAAGTACACTGTCAGTTAGCCTAAATGCAGCATCCTCAGTAGACTTGCCCTTCCTAAAAGTGTACTGTTCTGGGCCTAGTATATTGCTAGTCTGCAAATGATGACTTAACCTACTGTACATTGCTTCCTCAAATATTTTAGCAAAGGCTGGTAACAGTGAAATGGGCCTATAATTTGAATTGTTGTATTAAAATAGATTCCTTTGTCTTGCAGACGTGTGTAACTTAACGAACATATTTTGTATTGCATTTTCAAGTTTTGATGGTGAAATTGAAAGTACTTTACTTTGAATGGTTCCTTTCAGGCCATCTTCATTGCTAGGATTATTAGTAAGCACTTTATTCTTTAATGTTCTGTACATAAAATTTTATGGGTTCAAATCTGGTGAAGAGGAGGCTACTCTGTAAACAGTGCATGGCATTTAATTAAATATCGTAATGTTATAGCATATGGCATCCAAACATGTGTAATATATGGACGTGAATTTGTGGTCTCAGAATAAATAGATCCTCTAATCTACTCCACACACCAATTGAAACATCATGTAATGGCACTTTGTGGCTTAACATGGAAAACCTGTTATTTTGAGACTTCAGGTCATGTATCCACTGAGACTGAAATCCACTTCATTACAAACAGGATGAGTGTGGGATCTGTGTTACCATCGTACACCACATGAATGTAGTAGTTCACAAAATTCACTCTTGCTACGTGATCTGTGTCATAGAATTCATGAACCATGGTTGTTCCTTATCTTATATGGCTGTAAAGCAGCAGTTTTGTTGCAATTCTTGTTGATTATCGAGACACACCCATTTGCTGTGTAAGACTGGCTGTCCAAAACTACAAGACAGTAACAACCTTTGTGACAGCATGGGTGCAGCTAGCTTGCTGAGTCAGAAGTTTGATGCGAAATAGAAGCAGGCAAGAAGGGACAGCAATGCGAGCCATATAAAGTACAGACCCTGTATAATTTGTATTAGTGGGCACCTTATTGTTCTTCCATGGAAAGAGAATCCATCACATGAAAATAATTTTGTTGGGTGGAAAATACGTTGCCAGGACATACACATTGTGGACTTATTTTGATGTAATATTCTAAGTGGCAATGTTATGGTTATTATGAGTATAGTCTTCTGGCATGTGGTACAGCATTACATCCCAGACAGCAGTAATATCAAAATAACTGTCGTACAGACCTCAGATCTCACAATGCAACGTGCAGCTGCATATTTATATAACAGAGTGTTACATGGAAGGTTAAATGTAAATGGAAGTATGGAATTGTGTGATAGATTCATGTAATACCAAGTCATGTAATTCCGTAGACCGCCTGAGTCAGGATGATGTGTAGTTGCATTATTCTGAAATAATCTCATCTTTTTGTTATATTTTTAGTATTTTTTAATGAGCAGTGTTCTCGCATAATGTGATCCTCTCTTTTTTAAGGGGGAAAAAAGAACAAATTTTAGAATCTTTCAGCAGAGTTTTATACAGTGCTTTTAGAGATCCAGAATAATGCCTTATCTTATTAGCCAGTTGAATGTGACTGACTGCCCCCCATTTTTACCAAAGATATCAGTATTACAGTTTGCTTTGTTCACTGAGTTCAGTATGAACATCATTCTGTTGGAATTCACATCTGCTTACTCTTCATACCTTCTATTCTTAATACCTTTATGGCAGCCATGGGAACTTGAAGAGCATGGAACAACACTGATGCCTTTTTTATGGGTTCTTGAAGTTTTATGTGGTTCTAGAAGTTATAAAATATGTAACTCTGACTGTGATGTGTTTAATAACATTTGTCATATGTGGGAAAATTGTAGTGTTTTTCAGTTTTTATGGTAAAATTACTTTTAACTGGTGCTCTTTACAGAAGTTTTCTATCAGTTGTATAAGTTTTTCCCACATAGGTATATACAAATGTGACATACCAGGTTAACATATTATGCTTATTTGATGTATATTGAACCGTGCATCATCTTGATAACTGAAGAATAAAATCCAACTAGATGCCACTTATTATTTTATTATGCTTATGTTAGGCTCAATATGTTTTGGGCACCATTATGACCATCATCAGGAGCTCACAACGATAGCGTTGGTTACCACATAGGCCGTCTGGTTCTCAAGTTGCTGCTGGTTGGAAGTTAAGTGTTACAGCCGGTCCGGACACTCATCCATCCTGCCTGCACTTAACTTCCAACCAGCAGCAACTCGAGAACCAGACGGCCTATGTGGTAACCAACACTATTGTTGTGAGCTCCTGATGATGGGCATAATGGTGCCCAAAACGTGTTGAGCCTGACATAAGCATAATAAAGGAATAAGTGGCATCTAGTTGGATTTTATTCTTCAGTCATATTATGCTTATGTTTACAGGTGATAACAGAATATGTGTATGGCCTTCTTGAGACTGAAGTTGGTCTCCAGAGAATGATGGTTCCTCACCAAGGGGCAGTGCAAAAAAGTGCAGTTATCTTTGTTTCAACAGATGCACTGTCAAAGCCAGATGTTCTCCTTGTTCTGATTCCTGGAAGTGGTGTAGTGAAATCAGGGCAGTGGGCTCGGAGGTAATGTAAACCTTGTAGGGAGGGTAGTTATTGGTGTTGAACAACCTTTCTGTTTCGAAACATGTGAACATATGCTCTCACAAACGAAATTTATTTCAGCTTTGAGTCTGAAATATTGTCAGTGAGAGCCATATGATGCTGAGGAAATGTGAAAATAAATTTGCACAGTCCTGTACCATTATTTTCTAGTTCCCAAAAGAGTGCATATGTTTATTTTATTTTTCATTTACAATCAAAACTGAGAGTACTACTATCTTTACCCTCATTATTATTATTATATTTTTTTTCCTCCAGAAATTTTATTGAATTTTGCCCATATTTGTGATTAATGGTGAAAACATGTAAAAACTAGAAGACATATATAAACAAATAAATTATAAAGTATAGTAATTCTCTTACATGAGATTTTATACAACAGCAGAAATTTTTTGTTCTGGTAAGGTGTAACATTTTATGTTGTGTTTGCAGGAAATGCTGGCCTATAATTTAGCAAGCCACTCCTAATTTTTCATGCCAAAACTAAGGAGATGCCAGTTTTACATTCGTTCATAATAAATCCAAGAGAATTTAATAGGAGAATTTTAATAAACAGAGTGCACTGGAACAGCTGTTTGAATACCTTGGTTTCCCCTGCTACTCATGACTACACCGTTACTCTGTACCCACTTATCACTGCTCCTTAAGTATGTGACACACATGATTATCCAGCACAGTGTCACACTGCTAGAACTTTATATGGGACTTACTTCTAGCTAGCCATACTCATTGCCATATTTTTCTGACACAAATTAAAATTAACCTGGTTCTGTTTTCAGTCTGATCATAAATGACAGTTTACAAAGTGGGTCGCAAATCCCGTTCATCAAACGTGCAAGAGAACTTGGGTATGCAGTTATAGTTATGAACCCAAATGAAAACACCAAACTTATAAATGGTAAAAAAATAAAAATTGTGGTAAGTTTAAATGAATTTTCATGGTATAGAGAGGAAATGTTTAACTAGTCCTTCTTTGGTCCTTTGGATAATCTGCAGTATTTCATTAAATGTAGCTTGTTTTGTGCTGTGAGCAGTGCTGGTGCTACTCTTTGTTCATAATGTGTAAATACTTGACTGCCATATACCGATTCCACACGTACAGTCATTATTGTACAAGACAGGCGATGTACTTAAAATGTAACATTAAGGCACATTCATGCAACCATTGTTGCAGGGGAAAAGCAATAAGTGCTACATATTCTTGGTGTTTATTAGTAGCCTTACATATGCAGCATGCAATGCACATGTGCCACATTGTTATCTGTGGCCTGCCTGGCTCTACTATATTTTTCCACATTATCTCATAAATGGTGTGATTTAAAAAATATATATGTATTGAATATGAAATGTATGTTTTGATTTTCTCTACAGCTTTTGCCTGAAACATTTCTCATTCTAAGAAGAACTGAACTAGGTATTATCATGCACGTATATTGACCTCCATGTAAAGTACCCATTATACTCGTCAAATTTCAATGAAACTTGAATTTTCTCGACAGAATCTTGAAAAATACTCAAATATCATATTTTGTGAAAATCCGTCCAGTGGGAGCCAAGTTGTTCCATGCAGACAGACAGACAGATGGACAGACACACAGACAGACATGATGAAGCTGATAGTTGCTGTTCAAAATTTTGTGAACATGCCTAAAAACTGAAAGTGAAGTTGTATATGTGTACGAAAATAGGAATGTGGTTGTAAAGTTAACTGCATTAGTAATGAAGTGTGGTACTAAATTAGTACTAGCTACAGGTTAGTGTTCAACTACACTGTTTCTGCTTCAACAAGGGAGAAGGATGAGACTAAACCCCCATTCCCCTTCTTGAGATGGAACTAGAAAAGCACCAGTTACCCGATTGGGAACCAACCTTTAAATACCTATTTATTGCCCATACTTTATTGCCTGAGCTGTCATTGTCTTTATCCTTGTGTATATTTTTTTCTTGTTAAACATAATCATAATTTCTGTGTGTATCAGGCAAGCATTGCCTTCTTATAAACGTGAATTAAATTCCAAGGCCAAGTGTCTTGACTGAATTTTTCTATGTCTTTTTCAGCCTTTATTTTAATTAGAGATAATAGGAATGTGACTGACAAAAGGGACAGCATGTACGAGATAAATTGGCCACTGATAAGTGTAAATGATTTATCATGTTTGTAATGGTAAAGTTGTCCCTGTGCAGCCTATGAAATTTGGGGCTGAGGAAGTATAGGTCCACCTATTCTTGACCTTGGCACTAGATGGATCTGAGCAGTCACCTTCATGACCCATTTGTTGTACCCATGGCCAAAGCTCCCCTGGTACCCAGTGAATAGGAGGCTGGGGGGGGGGGGGGCCCCCGAGGGCCTTTTAATTTTTTTGGGAAAAAAAAAAAACCCCCCCTGTAAAACCATTATTTTTGG
>Ga0123357_10010407_pt1 | contig 11831 bp, 4 predicted proteins | sample TergutEmb28metaG_FD_89873 | JGI IMG/M metagenome (GOLD analysis project Ga0123357, IMG submission 89873) | Embiratermes neotenicus P4 segment gut microbial communities from Petit-Saut dam, French Guiana - Emb289 P4 | ecosystem: Host-associated > Arthropoda: Insects > Digestive system > Gut ...
CACAATATCCAGAAAAAAAAACCACCATAACCACACCAATTCATACCCACAGCCTCCCCGCAAACCCCACCCCCCCCCCCCCCCCCCCCCAAGGTTAAAAATTTTAAAACTTTCACGTGTTTACTAAACCCGCAATTTCGGTCCAGAAATATGTGTATTCATACTTACTATCTCCTTATACAACTGGTTAATTCCTTACCCCCAATCAAAAGTTTTGACAATAAAAGACGTTACAAACCAAAGAATTAATCCATGTTTCTATGCATTTCACACAACTTCATTAAGTGTCTTATAAATCAGCCAAACCTGTTCAGTATTTATTTTGAAACTATAAAATAGCCTTTCGTCACCAAACAGTAGTATAATAATAATAATAATAATAATAACACATTAAGTATATTTTGAAACTACAAAACAGCCTTTCGTCACTAAATAGTAATATAATAATAATAATAACATATTAAGTAGTATTTAAATATCCACACTTAAAAGTTACAATAATTCTAAATTTCAAAAGACCAAATAATTTTACATATGTCTACACATTTTGACAAATTGCGTTATGCGTCAAGAATCTTCTTTAGAATTCATTACCTTGTGGACTTGGATAACACTAAAATACCAATATAGAACCATATTTTATGACCGACAGGACCTACGTTATTACTAAAATTACTTTTATAAGTTACAACACTTCGTCAATTCCAGATGTCCTGCTTACGAATAGGTAACTGCATAGCGAATACCAGACGATTTAGATAACCTGAAAATATTCGAAAGTTTCTTATTTACAAGGCTGGTAATTTGTGCCTGTTATTTGTTCCGTTATGGATTTTAGTTTCGTGCATTTAAGCCTGAAACATTAGCACACGTGCTTATAATTTGCTTAGCTACAGGGTATTCGAATCCCGACGGTTCGAACCAACATACTTTTTCATCTTCAAGAATTCTAGTACAGTAGCTTCATATCCTAGAAGAACGAAATCCTCAGAAGTTAAACACCCTGTAGAGCGAGCTCGTACCAAAGACTTTGATGAAACACCTTGGAAAATTATAATCCATTTATGTACAAAATAAATGAAAGTATCAAGTTAGCGTATTACTTGAATGACACTCAAAATTGGCGACATAAAAGTTTTTGACGTAAAGGCGTTTATCGGACAGTTAACTGTCCGATAAACACAATACGCGGTAGTAGAAACTGCCGCCAAAATTATACGGCCGTCTGTATTAACTTTCGAAGTGACGTCGGTCGCTTGATCACCGCTTAGTTACATCCGTAGATATCGTTATTTTTCATCTATATGGCAGTGCAGTGAACGAGACTGCACTAAGTGGCACAAGTTCACTGTGTGTTTTTTTTTTAGATGTACAGAAGACTAAAACTGGGCGGCACTACTGGTGATTCAAGTCTAGTGGGATGTTATGCCGCGTTGAATGGTAAATGATTACCGACGTTGCCAAGAACTGTAATGCCTTAAAGCAGTCCAAGAATAGTGCATTCTTCTTGAATCCAATGATCCTGAAAACTAGGCACCAAAATTCTTTGAAATTTTTGTATTTACCAGTCACAAAAGCCTAACATCTCAGAAGACTCAATCTTCAGCATCACCGCTGTGAGAACCTAAAATTTCGGAGCAGCGTATCCCTTCCAAATATTGGTTGACGGTTTGTGGAAATAAAAATGGGCATCGTGTTTGGCTATTTAACTACCTACACCCACGTACACGCACACACGTACTTACGCCCCTACCTTACATGGGAATTCCCTCAGATCGAGTTGCAAAAGGTCTCCCTGAAATTTCTTCTGACAGCATGTCACACTAAGAGACTCGGGATTTTAAACTAAGTTCAAACTCATTAACGTTTTGCTTTCTTTTCAGTCACCCATCGTCCTATTGATCACACTTGCAATAGCAGCAGTTCATGGCAGACCAGAACCTCCCGTTAGCGACTATTTGTCACCTTACTCCACAACACGGCAGGACTCTTTCGCCCCTCCACCTGCAAGTGTTTCAAGCACCTACGGAGCTCCATCTGCTCTCTCAAACACCTATGGAGTTCCTTCCGCACCATCGAACACCTATGGAGCCCCCTCTGCCCCGTCAAATATCTACGGAGCGCCTTCAGCCCCTTCTAGCACGTACGGGGTTCCTGCTCATGGATCCAATTCGAGATCCAGTTTCAGCTCTCACCTTTCTGAAGACAGCAAGTTCAGATTCGGTAACAGAGCTCCAGCACCAACATATGGCACTCCTGCCCTGACCTCTGCCATTTTCACTGCACCGTCTACGAAGAGATTTCCTTCCTCAATTTACGGAGCACCTTCCTCAACTTACGGAACTCCTTCCTCAAATTACAGAACTCCTTCCTCAACCCACGGAGCTCCTGCATTTGGAGGATACCCTGCTTCGAAGTATGATGCATCCCAGGATAATTTAGCGGTGAGTATAAAACTGTTTTAATACGTCCGTTTTATGTGCAAAATAAAAAAAAAGTGTTTAAGTAAAATTTACTTAAAATTTGTCACATTTTGTAAACGATGATATACATAATCACTTTTGTTACTTTAATGTTACAAGAATTGTATCATCCCAAGCTCTTGTCCAACCTACAAGTTAAACACGAATCTTCACACACAGTTAGGCCTCAGTTTGACTGCGAACTCCAAGTGAATTAAATGTAGCGTTATTAGACGCCTAGATAAAAATAATACATATAAAAAGATACAGTTAAAGAAACAGGCGCATCATAAATGAGAAATTTCGAATTCTTACCACAGGAAACGCAGTTGTGGGCGAAGGTATTTTTTCATGCATCTAACATTTGATCACTAGACAAAATGTCTGCAAATACAGAGTGCCCGGTGACTTTACGTCATAACCGGAGAATTCGATTCCTGGCCTCATACCGAGTCAAAAATAACATATAATACTGGGTCCGATTCGCAGCCGTTACAAAGCTGCGAGACTTTGAAATGTGAATGAATAAGAAAGGGGCAGGCAGGAAAACATTAGCTAGTGTAAGACGTGGTTCTCTTTACTTCAAACAATGTTAAATTGAGGTCACGAATCTAATCATGACGTTATGATATATAAAGTCACTGGAACCACGTATAACAAACTAGCACAACGGTCCTATTAATAAAGGTGTGTAAAATATTTCCAAATCCTAAAGTTTTGAATATCAGGCTTGTGAATGATGAAAGGAATCACTCCCGAAACTACAGAAATATTAGTGATGACACATTTCCAGTTTGTACGCCTGTCCACAGTGCCGCTGCTTAATCCATAGGAAAGATACAAACTTAGGACATTCAAATAGAGATACATCCATATCCTAAGATAAACTGACTTGCATTATCCCAGTACAGGGATTCCGGGTAGAGCAAAGGAGAGCGAATAAGTGTACATTATTAGCCAAGTTCTGTAAAAACTAACCTTTTGCTTTACGTACATAGCTAATTCAAAGCATACTTCTAAACTCCATCAAAATTTTCAGTACGAATTGTTCACGTTTTCCCTTTTGTCATAATTCAGTTTCTCAGTGCAGTATCCCCGTTTATCTAACGAGATTTCTTCAGGTCAATGTTTGTAACGCCTTGTTAGCGATGATCGGCAGTTCGAGGCCAGATCAAAAATATAGTCCACAGGCAGGTACGTAAGTAGGCATGTAAATTCATATTTGGATAGGTTAATTCAAAATCTATTATAACACCTGAGAGAAGAACATTATGTAGGTCCGTACAAGATACAAGTAGCGCATGGGAATTAGTGGTGTCAGGTACGGCCATGACACCTTGTGGTAAATTATGAGTACTTCAGTTTATCGCCATTAATATTTGGAATTAGTCAAGCTTGATTGTTACTTTCTTTGTCAGTCCTCACAGCGGGGATTCGTACTTAGAGTTTTCTGGAGCACTGATCTTATGCCCTGCTGTGATATTTGTTTTAGGGCGAACGCCTTTTTTAAGGTTTTATGAGAGTAAAGAGGGTAATAATAACTTAGACCTAAACCTAGCTGAGGAACAGCTGTCTCAATGTGTCTCTAAACCCAGCGCAAACAAAAGAAATACTGAATAATACTTGTCCACGGCAGGAAATTATGAGAGCGTCGGTTTTTCGAGGTAGGAATACAGGGTCCTTTGCTAGCCCATTTGGGGCATATATGCCACTTGATGGCTGGAGCTTGCACAAGCCAGTCGAGTGACATAAAAGAGTGGAGATTAATAATGAATAAGCAATTTTATTAAAAGCATTAAAAGTGACTGTCATATTATTACTCGTATAACGTTCTTCGTCAGTAGACCTGTACTTATGTCTCTTGTAGTTACCACACGCGCATGTTCTTATGAGTGGAAGTCACATTCTCCCACTAAGAGATTTGGGTGGTTATACAAGGGGAAGCTGGTTCCTTGAATGATGAAAATAACGTCGCAAATAAATAAAACCTCCCCAGCACTGTCATAGATACAACATATCGGTTCCATTATACAACGCAGATAAAAAAACACGAAACTGTATTTGAAATATGCATATACAAGAATTCGATACGATTACTTTATATTTTCTTACATTCTGAAGCCGACACTTGAGTAAATTTGACTACTCCATTCATAATTTATACTTTATGAACATGAAGAAAAGACAGAGGTAGATTAACGTCGTAGAATATCAGGTGAACACTAATTATAGTTCCTTTTGTTTTCATTAATAAATTCGTTTCAAAATGTATGGAAAAATTTTTCGTTTCAAAATTTATGACAAAATGCTCATATTCCGTACCCATGCACAGTAAATTAATAGTGTTTCTACATAAAATTACAAAGGACAAACACAAAAATAGACTAATTTAGCACAATCATAGATAATGAACAGTTTGTATGAAAAACATGTGGTTTCAGAAAAGAAAGAAACTGCATACGGAAACTTTGTCATTGAACAAATAATATACGAAAGAAAATAATTCAGCCTACTCAGATTTCTATTTTTTATAAATCACGAAAAAGTTTGTTATATCCTGCACGTGGCAAGGCGGACAATTATCGAACAAACCCTGTCAACAGATAACTGTGGATACGGTAGCCTTACGGAAAGGTGTATTGTATCACCTATATATAATACATTGTCTTATATCAGAAGTTCCTGCCATAACGGAGAACAGTAATTAAAAGAGGAACCCAACGACCATCTTCAGTTTGCAAATAATCAGGCAATGCCAGCTGATCAGAACAGGAATTTCATCATGGAATGCTAATTAAATACGTGTGAAGAAAATAAATACACAGTAAGAACAAGCAGCTATCGGCCTCTTATAAAACCAGCAATTAAAAATCAGGTTCCATAGAAGACGGGTTATTTCCTGGGTAGATAAACTACTGTTTGCGTCTTAAGTAAAATTCTTCCCAACAGAATTATTAATGTGGAAAGAGCATTGAAACATTAAAATTTATATTGAATATTAAAGTTATCGGATAAGTATAATAAGTATAAGTTCAGAACAATTTGCCTCAGTCCCCAAAAGCAATGAGAAAAAACTGCGATTTTGGGAAACAATAGATGTAATTTACTAAGATGTTGTTTGACAAGAAACGTGAAAACAAACAGACGAACGCATCACACCGAAATGTCTCACCCTAAGATAAAGCTAGAAAGAAAATATACGTATAATACCGAGGCACGTTCGTGTAACTATTGTCGCAATGGAAAAGCAATAATTATTACATATTCGATTGTGTGTTTGTAGCCTTAAGTACCCAGAAAACAATGCGCATGCACCACATTGTTTCTGTGGCCTGTCCAGCTTTAGAGTATTTTTCCACATTGTCTCAAAAACGGCACAATTTTCGAAAAACAATTATTGAACATAAAATGGGTTTTAATTTTCGCTGCAAAGTTTGTCTGAAAAATTTCTCATTCTAAGGAGTATTGAGAGAGATATGATCAAATATTTGCAATAGTCTTCGCGTAACGTACTCGTTGTTTTTATCAGATTTTTAACGAAACTTGAATTTTCTCAATAGATTTTCGAAAAATATTGACAAACATATCAAATTTTTGTCCAGAGGCAGCCGAGTTGTTCCATGCGGAAGGGCAGACGGACGGACGGACAGGCAGGCAAGCAGACAGACAGACAGACAGAAGTACATGACGAAGATAATAGTCGCTTTCCCAGCATTGCGAACGCGCCTTAAAAACTAATTATATATTGCATATTACCATAACAAACATTCAGATATGTTAGTGAGATTTAGGTATTTAAACAGCGGAATTGGAAAACTGAAAGCAATACGATTGGGAAGTCTACGGCTTTCACATTGGGTTCTACAATAGCAGATGGATAACGATACAGACCTTGCAAAACAATTCAATATGTCACTCATCATTAGTGCAATGTAAGAATAACAACATACCTCACTTTAAACATTGTACGCAGAAAACTATAACAATAAATCTGGCACCTAAACACATTTCTAGATCAATTAATCCTGGGCATCGGAGAAAACATGGAGAGACCACCTACATGAAGACGATTTTGTAACAGGCAATTACCTTTAATAATATAAAGTTTAGATGTATGACAATGATGGCTACGATCATTGATACTGTTCTTTTTGTCTTTGTTATGTCAACTCAGGCCTTTTGTCTAATAGAGATGATCGGTAAGTCTATATGGAGTTGCGTCTTATGTCAAGCATTCATTTCCGGTTACAGGAACCAGCAATGTACGAATTCTCCTACGAGGTACACGACGCACCTTCCGGGAGTGATTTTGGTCACCGAGAGGAGCGTGACGGCGATGTTGCGTGGGGATCTTACGAAGTCCTGCTGCCAGACGGTAGGAAGCAGATTGTTGACTACCAAGCTGACCAGAACGGCTACAACCCTAGCATCCGTTACGAAGAGACCGGGTACCCTGCAACTACACGCGCTGGTGGCCCATACTAAGCACGGTAACACCGTATTACTATTCCGGTCACTGCAATTCCTGTGCCACTGATTATCGTAAGAATAGATGCGTTAAAAAGGAGACTGCACTGTGTCCTCTATCATATTTTTCATACTGGATTCTCAGCTGTTCTTAATAACTCATAATCCTAGGATTATATTTAGGACACAAATGTTGCATACAGCGGCGAGCCTGGTTATCTGAAAATCAGATACACGTCAGATCATACCGGTAGAACATAATATTCTTTGAACGAGTATTAGATACGAATTGCTGCTCACCTTTGCTCTAACCTCTACATTTTCATGAATTCCCTTATTTCCTGTGTCGAGAATTGACACTTCTGCACACATACTCGTGTTCTACTTAGCATAATCAATTTTATACTCTATTATATATTTGAATATGAACTTGATCCTTACATTCTTTTAGCAAGCAAAGGAATATCAGCTGTGGAAAAGGCTTTACTCGCTTGTTGGTGTAACAGTGCATGTATGGAAGGTATATTTGGAGTCAATACCAGCCCCGAAAGATGTTCTAATTACCTGACTATCATTTACAATTTCACGCTAATATCTACCGACTGCGATATCTTTATATTATCATATCTTATACCACATCATGCAATGCAGTAACATAGATTATTATAATTGTACAATACAACGCAGCATTACCTATTTTGTTTAAACACACGTCAACATAAATCATAACACAGGGAAAATTACGAAATGAAAACCTTTGCATATATATATATATATATATATATATATTACATTTAAAATATTTCTATGTAAATGTATGCTTAGCAGGCCAGTAAACGTTCCTTAAATGTATAGTTCAATGCGGGTGTAAAACCATTCCTTGCAGTGTGATTCACGCATGAGTGAGGACTTATGTATTTCCATAATTATTTTTAGTGAAATTTTGTAATAAAACACGCAACGACACCACGTACTGACTTTTCTTCACACAGTTAAAGCAACGGCTATACATTCTTCACACAAAGTCAATCAATATCCTGTGTTCCTTAACTCGTCCCGAATAACTATTTCCAATTTATATTGCAGAACCGACTGTCATAACAGAATTCTCATATTTCTCCTATTCCAGATCATTTCTTGATACTTCACGCAGAAAAGCAACAGATTTGGATTTTAACATAATATTTAAAAAGTAACCAAATGAACAAGAAGCTCTGAAAAACCAACAGGTTTTCACAATGGGTTGTGCTTATGTAAAAATCATCATCAAATCCTTTTATTCCTTGTGGAGCATAGGGCATCCATGAAGAGCTTCCAGGCATTGCGGTCTTCAGCTATCCCCTTGATCTCGTTGCGTGATCTCCTTGTACTTCTTATCTCATCCTCTATTGCCCTTCGCCACGTTCTCTTCGGCCTACCTCTCCTTCTATATCCCTGAGGATTCCAATCTAATGCAGTTTTCTCTATTGCTTCTGTTTCTTTACGTAATGTGTGTCCAATCCAATTCCATTTTCTTCTTTTTATCCGATTATCTATTGACTTCTGATGGGTGATTCTCCATAGTTCTTCGTTCGTAATCTTATCGGTCCATTTTATATTCATTATTCGTCTTAAACATTTATTTACAAATATCTGTATTCTTCTTGTTATCTGATTTGTAGTTTTCCAAGTTTCACTAGCATATAATAATACTGATTTTACATTTGTATTGAATATTCGCAATTTAACTTCTTTTGGTATACTGAGATTTCTCCACATAGGGTACAGCTGAACAAATACACCATCTGCTTTCTTGATTCTACTTGCTACATCTTCCTCTCTTCCTCCGCTTTCTAACACCACAATTCCTAGGTTTACAAAGGATCCAACTTCTTCAATTTCCGGCTTATGTAATAGTCCTTTGATTAACTGTACCGTTGGACCATAAGTTGATTTGGACGCTTCGGAGAAACATGCTGCTTCTATCTGCAGAGTGAAATCGGAATCAACTTATGACCTTATACGGCGTAAGGCTCCAGAAGACTATCATCTAAGAAACCTACTTTCCATCAAAATCTCAGTCGGTATGCTGAAACTACCAATAATTATAAATTACTCATTATATTATTTTGTGGTAAATTTCTGCGCAAAGGGCTCCAGTAACGAAAACTTCAGTTCCGTTAAACTTACCACATAGTTTAGATAATGTTTTCTATTTATATTCCACTGAGATCCGTCTGTTGTTGTTTGAGGTGTCGAATGAGTAGTTAATTATGGTGTGTTTGCTAAAAAAATTTATCGAAACCAACACCCACTTAATACCGCAATTAAATTAATTATACGCGTAAGTCAAGATACATCATCACTTTAAAACAAATTAGTTCTATAGCTTTTAAATAATGGTTAATTTCGCACTGATTAAAACTACACACTCCTATTTTTGCCAGTAATAATAATGCCTAGTCATGAACGAGAGGTCACAATTTAATTAACTCCAAGTAAAGGTGTGTAACTGATGGTTAAGATTTGGTAATTAATTTACTACTTCATTGTGATTTCAAAGGAGCACGTGAAGGTGGAAAGAAGAGCTTCGGAGAGACGTGGTTTATAATTCACAAACCAACATAAATGTTTTCCTCGCCATATGGTGGATATGCAGCTTTCGCAAAATAAACGGAAAATTCATTTGCAGTGGTTTAATGAGTCAAAAACTTGCATACATAGTTGTAAGTTTACTAAGAGAAGTTTGTCGTTTGTCAATTTACACAAATAAATAAACATCACCATATATTTCTGAATTTGGCGGACTGTGTTTCAGAATAGTGTTGCCACTTAGCTTCAACAGACATAAAGAAATGTTATTGCCATATAAAAACTGTACATTAAACGTGCATTACCACTTAAGGAAGTTCTGCCGAACAACAGATTACATCAAGAAATTTAAAACTTCTTTGAAAATACAGTAATATTTTAACAATTAATTAAGAAACGATGTAATTTCTTACCCATAAATACACTCTTTAACCACAGCCCAGCATCCATTAACAAACTTGCATAGCTAAGCATATTTTCAAGGACATTCTCTGGATATCACTCCATAACTCCATTATAGTAAGAATTCCTACACTGCATTACATAACGATATTACAATAATATCTTACACTAACAGGCGGAGAAAGGAGATTGTAGTCTGAAAAGGACCAAACTCTAATCTAACCCTCAATCTAGTTCAGTGCAAATCGTGTAATATCGTGCAAAAATGGAAGGTGAGAGCAATTTCACGGAATTCTTTATTAGCAAAGTAAATCACGTGTAACCTCTCTGGATTTGTTTCGAAACACCGACTGTTAATCAATAGAAAGAGGATGAGTAAATCACGTAAACTATAACACTAAAACCGAAACGGATGGCTTTACAACATACCACAACATTCAGATGTTGCCTCGAACCGTGGTTCTTACTTTCGTTTACGATACAATGCTCGTAAAATTGTGTAAAGTTTATTGTACACGAACGTGTCAGCAGTATCGATAAAGAAGAAACTTAAATGCCTGTCACATGGGTATCGTGTCCTTCACTGTCTCTTTTATGCTCCAACAAACAGAAGTACATTGAGATTATATCGTAATAAAATGATCACATCTAAAACTCTTTAACTGTGTATAACAAATGTTTAGAATATGTTTAGAGTTAAGTGTCTGATGCTAGTAATAATAACAAGTACATTACGAAACGAAAATAAAAAACTATAATTGCATATTGTTCAGTTAAAATGCTCAACTTGCTACCCACTTTCCAAAAGGCTCAAAACCGTAATATACACAACACTTTTCCAGCTGTTCTGTGTAATTCTTTTACATTGTACGTAGAACACTGCCTAATATGTTACTGAAAGGAAAGTGTTCAGGAAAATATTCGGAACCCAAGCGGATAAATTAAACCACTGACAATATAAAGAAAGAAATTTGTGATTTATAAGGGCCATTTATCGTTATTAGAATAGGCCTAGAAAAATACTGGGTTGGCAGTGGAACTAAGAAGGGGGAAAACAGAGAAAAAATACAAAATATCGGTACAGAAGTGTCTTGGAAAATTCCACTTGTAAGAGAATGAAAAATTGTGGGAGTATAATATTCAGATGGGCCTTATATAAAGTCTGGATGTGAGATGCAGGTGGACATAACAAGCTCAGTGTCGTTCGTGACTGTTATTAGCGGTGTTGGAACTTAAGATTTCAGCTACAATTGTGTTAGTGTAGCCAGAAACAAACCTTAAACAGACACTGTACTTTTTTGCTTTTTGGTTAATGAAACATCCCTACATCTAGACCAGGACTCTAAAGGTACAAGTTAGCATAAATGTTATACATTCGCATGAAGTTATGTAATGGGTTTATGTACTCAGAAATCACCAATTGAACATCTGAATGGATACCTGTGACGTCACGTGACATGACATGCGAACGTACCAAAAAAGTGGTCCCTCAAATGATCAAATGATTCTGAACAGCGAAATCTAGACAATATGCGGGTTTAAAATTTTCCTTTCCAAACTTTCTAAAACTGTTACATTTGCAATATTGTTTTTTGATACAAACTGCATAAGAATGCCATTCTACAGAGAAGTTGTTCTTGCTTTAGCGACTTACAGTGGCATTGTCAGTTTGTAGAACATAGAGCGTCTGTGTGTGGGCCGGGTGACACAGTCGGTATAGCGACTGACTACGGACTGGACGGTCCGGGATCGAATCCCGTTGGGGACGAGATTTTCCGCCCGTCCAGACCAGCCCTGGGGCCCACCCAGCCTCCTGTAAAATGGGTATCGGGTCTTTCCCGGGGGTAAAGTGCGGCCGGGGCGTGCTGCTGACCACTCACCCCCTTCTAGTGCCGCGGTCATGGAAGAGTAGAGCTATACCTCTACCCA
>Ga0123357_10010408_pt1 | contig 11830 bp, 7 predicted proteins | sample TergutEmb28metaG_FD_89873 | JGI IMG/M metagenome (GOLD analysis project Ga0123357, IMG submission 89873) | Embiratermes neotenicus P4 segment gut microbial communities from Petit-Saut dam, French Guiana - Emb289 P4 | ecosystem: Host-associated > Arthropoda: Insects > Digestive system > Gut ...
GTTCTACTGCCACTGCAACTTTGCTTTAGAGAATGTCATTAGGAGGGTTCAAGTAAACCAGGATGACTTGAAATTATATGGTACACATCAGCTTCTGGTTTGTGCTGAAGATGTTAATATATTGGGAGGAAGTGTACATACTATAAAGAAAAACACAGAAGCTTTGGTAGTGGCTAGTGAGGAGACTGAACTAGAAGTAAATGATGTACATGGTGATGTCTCAAGATAAGAATTCAGGACGAAGTCACAGTACAAAGATTGATAATAGTTCCTTTGAAACAGTCAAAGAGTACAAATATGTGGGGACAACCTTAACAAATCAACATTCTATTCAGGAAAAAATTAAGAGCAGACTGGAGTCAGGGAATGCTTGCTATCATTCAATGCAGGTTCATTTGTCTTCCAGCTTGCTATCCAAAAATTTAAAGATTAAGATATATAGAACTATAATTTTGCCTGTTGTTATGTATGGGTGTGAAACTTGGTCACTCACATTGAGGAAGGAACATAGGCTGAGGGTATCTGAGAATAGCATGTTGAGGAGAATATTTGGGCCTAAAAGGGACAAGGTAACAAGGGAGTTGAGAAAACTACATAATGAAGAGATTAATTATCTGTACTCCTCGCCCAATACTGCTCGGGTGATCAAATCGAGAAGAATGAGATGGGCAGGGCATGTAGCATGTGTGGGGGAGAGGAGAGGAGCATACAGGGTTTTGGTGGAGAAGCCTGAGGTAAATAGACCACTTGGGAGATCCAGGCATAGATGGGAGGATAATATTGAGATGGACCTTCAGGAAGTGGGATGTGGGGGTATGGAATGGATCAATCTGGCTCATGATAGGGCCAAGTGGCGGGCAATTGTGAATGCAGTAATGAGCCTTCGGGTTCCATAAAATGTGGGGAATTTTTTCACTACCTGAAAACCGGTTAGCTTCTCAAGAGGGACTCTGTTTCAAGGAATAAGTAAGTAATTAAGTAATAATAATAATAATAATAATAATAATAGGAAAATGTATTTAAAATGCAAGTCACAACCTAGGCTATGGCATCATTATTTTTAACACATTTTTACAGAATGAGTTAGTACTGTAGCGTTGTTTCCTTAAATAAACAGCTCACACATATTCAAATTTGCATCTGCATTCTATCTCAGCTTTGCCAGGGGGAGGGTTACGAGATGCTTTCTCATTTCAAACGTCTCCTCGGGCTAGAGCCAGAGCTGTTCTGTGTTGGCAAGTTTTGACACACAGTCCCCATCATCGTGTATATAAAACATGCATATTCCAGTGTCTTAATGTACTTACTGTTATATTATCAAGATTGAGATGCTTCGCGTGACCCTGGCTTTGGATCTCAGCACACAATTCTCGCACCTTTTGTTTGTTTTTATGCAGCTGGGTACTGCTCATGCCACAGTCATCAAGAGCATTACGATGGCTTGCATCAGATTCAAGCAGATTTAGCATCAGTTCCAGACTGTGCCGATCCAGATCCATGTTCAGTCTATCCTGACTTAGCACAAACATGACAGTGGCTGTGCAAAGCCCAAGGCTCTGAAAATTAACACATCATACTTCTCATTTGCAAGTTTCACAAGTTTTTGCCATGGTTTTTTTTTTATCTCCCACTATCATTGCAATCTGTCCGAGGACATTCAGCAATCATGTTAGGCGGTCACTATTAATGGCGTGTAGGAAATACCTCCAGTGATGTATCTCCTGTATTAAGCTCAATCACATTGATTGGGTATGGTTCCTCATTCATGAGGTTTTCTAGATCACACACAACGATGCACCACAGTCGGTAGGACTCCTCTAGACAAGTGATCAGTTTGTCGCAGAGACCTCTACCTGACAACACTAAACACTCACAACAGACAAACATCCATGCTCCCGGTGGGATTCGAACCCACAATCCCAGCAAGTGAGCGGCCGCAGACCTACACCTTAGACCGTGCGGCCACTGGGACCGGCTGCCATGGTTAAAAGTCAGAAAATAAAAAATTGGCCACTGCATAAGGTTGAAACTCAAATTTACTCACTTGATCTTTTGTGGCATCATGTAAGGCACGGAAGAACTTGGCCACTGTTCCATGAGCCCTAACATGCATTCTGAAGGCAGGAGCCATGCACTTGGATGCTAGCGTTATAGCTGAGAGGCACCTGCAGGTCAACGGTACATGAAATAACAAAAGGTAAGTCACTCAAAAAGGCGGCTTCATCCACAGAGGTCATTAACATGAACTGACAAAAGATAAATGGGTGATAATGCATAAAGACTGGCAAGAATACAGAGTAGATGTGGCTTGTTGCACTGAACTGGAACTACTGAAAAAAACCATTCAAAACTATCAATCAGTATAACCAATACCCTATCCAAGATCTGCATCAGGTATGTTTCAAATGCAAATCAGGCATATTAGCACTAAGCTACGTGACTGATGCCACTAGATCATGGTGGTAAACATTACCCTAGTATGGAGGAAATGCCATATTCAAAATCCAGAACTCATGTTAATACATTTAATATCAATCGATGGTGAAGAAATACCTTTATCAATTCTTGATGACCAAGTGGTGGTGATATGAACATTAGTTCTGGTACAGCAGAATGGCCAGTAGCCACTGGCAATTCAAGAAACTGAGTCATGGCAGCATTCCCCCAGGGATGGCCAAGATGAAAATATGTAGGAAATGAATAATAAATGTATTTGATATCCACAATTTGCATACTTTCTTGGTTGCATTATCAGTTGGTTATTCTTTTAATGGGGATGAATCAACTTAAAAATGACTACTCTTGTTTTCCTGGTTACTCTTTCATGACAATATATTACATCACTGCTGCCTAATGCAATAACTAGGATTAAAGTGAATCCAAACAACAGTTATATTAAAAAATATATTGTTTCATTAACACCAATGAAAAAATTATGACAGTTCTTATAATTGTGCATTGTACGAGTGGCAGAAATGGAAACTTACATGCTGTACACACACATAATCACTTTTTCAGTTCCAGCCATTGAACTGCCAAGAGGCCTTCAACTAGTCCCATAAGAAATTTTCAATTCTAGACTTCAATAACACACAGATACATAAGTTTCAATCAATGTGACATCCCCATTTTCTTCAAACCATCACACATACCGTGTTCCTATAGGGTTATTATCCTGGAGTGCATCCAGAATGTATTCCACATCATCATTGAATTCCTGGAATTCACCTGATTCCTGAATTTGATGGGCCTTCTTTACATTTCTAATTACTGTGTAGAACTGAAACAAACAATTGCATGCATAGTAATACAATGTCTCTAAAATTTGTTCACAGAAATTACAGCCGAACAAAGAAACTTAACAAGCTTACCCCTTTGGCCTTCTTGTTGCATTTGATGCTGGTGATGGCCTCTCCATCATCACCATCATCTGCTCCAGCAGTGGGCCATGTAACAACCCTGGTGAGTCTGCCAGGTTCAAATTCCTCCTCCATGTCACTGTATGTGCTGGTACCACTACTAGGTTGAGATGAAGACAGGTCCCCAGACAGTGATACACCAGCACCTGGCTGGGAACCACCTCCTGTGCCATCCTTGTCATCAACCCATTTATGCTTGTACAAGGCCAAGCGTTTCTTACTACCATCTGACAAAAGTGATCGACTTTTAAAAATACTCCCTTTCTTAGTTGCAGGTGAATTTGTCCTTTCTATGATGCTGGTATTATTACTACTATTGCCACTACTGTGTTCACACTCTAATTGATCCTGCACTTGATCCAGCTGAGAGGTTATGACACTTTCAACATCCCCAGCCTTATCTTTTTCAACTGAACTTTCCTCCACAGCTTTCACCTGCATGTCTGACTCATATTCTGTTTGGGAAGATGCAATTGTGTTTATCTGATCTGCAATGCTGTTGCTGTCTTCACTGTCTGAAAACCAATCATGATCAACAATTGCTTTGGGAGGATTCTTTGGTCCTGTCAGCAAGAGTTTCTCTGTGGCAGAACTGAAATCAACATATGTGCTGGACAGTAGTTCTTCTGCTTTCAGCAACTTTTCTTCATCATCTTTATTCAAATCCCTACAAACGGGTATTTCAACAGCTGCGGTTACAACTTCAGTTTCAGCAGGTGGATCCACCAAAACTTCAGGAACAACGGCCACTGTGTCAATAACTACTGTTTCAGCAGGTGGGTTTGCTGGAACCTCAGGAATGACAGGTGGTGCATTTTTAGTTGTCAGTACTGCAGGATACATCAATGATGGTAATTCAACATCACTAATAATACCCTCACCACTGATGTTCTCTTTTTCATCATGCATAGTTTGTATATCCTCATACATACCATGATGTTCAGTCACTTCTTCAGTCCTCACAAGTTGTTTTTCAGAATGCACTTTCTGTTGATTGTTGTCACTACTTTGTGCTTCAGTTTTCTCTACTATCACAGGCTCAGAAGTGGCATGACTTCGAACTACAACCATGTCTTTCCCCACTTTGTTGGACTTCTTTGGTGATGTAATACTAACACACGATGATTTATCTTTGTTACTGTCATGTGTCGACACAGACCAAGTGTCACCAGCAGTCTCTCCATGCCTTCTCCTCATACTTCGTAGATTATTCTCACTTGCTGGCTTCGAAGGCTGTTGATGAACACTTGAAGGTTCTTTAATTTCATTCACAAGATGTGCTGTACCTTTGAATATCCTGAGCACAATCGGAGGTTTATTCTCTTCTCTTAGAGGTGCTGTGGTCTTGGTAGGACTTGACAGATTCATCGCTTCTATCTGCTCACCCCCTGATTCACCACTCACAGCAGAACCTGATGTCTTTATTGCTGCAGATGTAAAAAATTTCTTGGACCCACCACTGCTTGACTGGCTGGGTGATGAAGAGTTACACTGTTGCAGCCTTGAACTATATCCTCCCTTCCCATATTTTCTTCCAACATGCGAACTATAACTTGACTCTGTACTGCGGTTACTTCCCACATACACAGACGCATTCAATCTAAATTCCTCTGGAGAAACAACATCAGTGTTACGACTTTTAAAAAACTTTTTTGGTTTGGGTACAGATTTCACTGGAGAGGTACCGCCTCCTGCTAATAATTTATTCTGCAAGCCATCAGATTCAGTATCAAAAGAAAATGGATCCTTTGATGGGGCTGGATGTGGGGTGTTATGGTTACTGTAATCCATTCTCATTCTCTTGTTACTAAGAATTTCATCTCTTCGACCTGTAAAAAAATATATAACCACATAATAAATTAAAACCCCAAGTGAATACAAAAAATTCTGTAGTTCACATCCAGAGGCATTAACACAGGCAATCTTATTTCTTTTAACAGATATCTGTCTTACTGTCTCAAGCTGCAATTAGCAGAGTATTTTTATTAAAACATTTTCAACTTTACAACCGTTGCAGGAAAACTTACCATTAAAATTTGTACTCCTCAGGGATGTGCATGAAATTACACCCCATTTGCCCACAGTACCAGCAGACTTTGCTGCTGAGGGGCGATTACTGTTCTCATGGAACAGTTTGTCAAACTGAATGCTTGTCTGAGAAACAGCATTCAACTTGCGGTTGTACACTTTAGAATATCCACGTGACATGTTGCTTTTCACCAGTTCGAACTAGAGTCCTCTGCCAACTGGATTCACACTCACCTGTCTTGAATTAAACACACGAGACGTAACACATTAACCTGCTTCACTAGTCAAATCACATTAAAACAAATGACATAAAACAATATGCCTTGACATATCATGTCCATTTTCCTCCGCCCCATATATAGCCACCAACAAATGAAAGTAATACCACTCATTTACAACAAATGCAGGCATAGTGTAACTGCCAGACACTACGGAAACCAGCAGGAAACTGTCAGTCCCACTTTAAAGAAACACATAACAATAAACAGAATCAAAACAGACAGATTAAATTTGCTCCCAGTCCTTAATGTACCAACAAATACAATTTGTTTTCGATGCAATACAAACTGTTATTTTCTCACATATTTAACTAATTCTCTTCTTTGATAAACCACAATGACAGTTATCCACTTAAGTACCTGTGAATTGTTTTTACAGACAATGGAACATGTTTAAAGTTCAGCAACCAGGTATGCTTGTCCAAATCTGGGCCTTTACACCTGTCAGCTCCAATACACAACTTCGAACCTCCCTCATTCCCTCAATGTGTAAAATAATGTGGATTTTATTTATAAATTGTGGCTATTAACATAAAAATCCCAAATTTATCTAAAGTAACTGGTCACCACATTTGGAAGAAAGTCTAGTACCGTATTTAAAATATTTCACATAACATTCCTGAACACTGTAGTTACTTTATGAATCTTAAACACTATGCAGTATTCAATAATCTGCACAAAATATTTACTAGTACTGTGAACTTCCACGATTCATATGTTACATGTTTTGAGGCCTGTATGTTATTATAATTTATTCTTCCCATCACTCCATGTGAATATCGTGCACACAGTGGAATTGTATAACAGGTATAACATTCTTTAATCAATGAAAAACAATTTTCCACAGATACTAATATCAGTGACAACTGGTAACATAACCAAGACTTGTACCAGTTCAAACGGCCACAACTCTTCCCATTTCTTTGTTTTCTACAATTCCCAAACAATTTTCAAACATGCAACAACAACATATATTAAGAGGTGTTTACAACATGTATTTCACCTTTCAACTATGGAATAATCTTCTAGTTAAAAAGAAGATACACCTGCATCTCAGTTCAAGTTTGAATCTGACAGCACACCTTTATAGCTTTGGGACCAAACCAGTATTCTGTACCTTCACCTACTTTTTGTGCCTTTCACAGCACTTTTAACTGGCTGTCTCCTGCAACTTCATCTAGACTTCCACACCAATAACATAACCCACGACTTTAATGTAGTGCTGGCTCCAACAACAATGTAATGGGTATTGCTTCTTCTTTTATTCAAGGCCATGAAATAATATTTAGGCTGATCAAAATAATCATATTAGTTGATTAATTTTAATGCATACATATTTCCAACTCCCACAGTAATGCTTCCTGGCAACGGGATATTAAAGTTGGTTAAGGGCATATGAACAAGAATCGAAACACGTCTTACCTAAAACATGTTGTAAAAACTTTCATAATAAAGTGAGTCACATCAAATTACAATAAGTTAATTTACATCAAGTCCTGTGATAATTTAAACAGAAAGAACCATGATGTTTATATTGCCACATGCATGCCCGAACCATACAAAATCCGTGCGAGTACAGATAACTACCATGGCACAAACACAACCTAGCGTGCTGCATTCGGTTCACATACTCACCTAGCCATGACTTAAATCCTGTAGGAAGAATCTCAACTCGTCGTTACGAATGACACCAGTACAAACCAAGAAGCGTAAGTCGCCATGTTTCCAACTGAACTTTCAACAAGAAGCCCATAACCAGGTTAACAAACACACAGAGAAGCGATTAAAGATATAATTAATTTAATAACACTTGGATCAGAACATAAGTCCGCTCACGGAACACATTCTTCAGTATGCTGCATTATTTAGACAACACTATCTAATCACCTACATTACCGATCACCACTGTGATCAAAACACTTCTTGTCTACTTTCGTAACAAGCGACAGTGCACGACCAACGACCGACCCGTTGTGGTATCTGTTCAGAAACTTGCACAAAAGGGAACTGTCACAGTGTGTTAGTGTACAACAAGGATGCCTATACATACGAAGTACCTGTCATCTAATACAGGAAACAGATATTATTGCCCATTCAATCATTCTGTCCATAATTCTCATTAGCTGTCCTTCAGAGCAATGACACAGCGATCAATAATTAACGCTAAATCAAGCGGCACTGCAGTGCATTGGAGTATAAAAATCGTCCTTTGACAATTACCTTGTGAAAACACCGAATAAATTACACCTACATACAGCAGCGCGTCAGTGTCTCTGTCTTCAAATTCCGGTAATAACTGCATTCAAAAACGTACAAAAAGTACAGATTCAAAACACTTAAACGTCAGAAGTACACAATTAATTAACTTCAAGAGTGTACCTGCAGGTCTTAGTCTGTTTTCGGCGGAAGTTAAAATGTGCTGCTCAAAAAAGAAACTGGGGTCTGAGCAGGACCCTGGTGGCACCTACTTCTTTGAAAGAAATGACCGGTTACTGTGAACAATTAAAGGAAGACGAAGGTAGCAGATCCATCGGCAATCTTCTGTCAATCTGTTGGTGTGATATTTCAAAAGACCGACATTTTCGACATGTTTTAGGTTTCGAAATATTAGGAACTTGACTGAGGGTGAGGAACTATCTTGAAACAGACTCTGATCATGAAACACCAGAACGTGTCGCTTAGTGGATTCAATCCAATTCACATCGTCTAGTTTTTTTTCCGTCCGTTTCCCATTCCCCTGCTCCCGCATCATTACTGTTTTCTCTCATCCTACAGCACGCATTTGCGAAATGTTCTACACAGTCTTTTGTGTTGTACATTGGGTGTCTTGTGGATGTACATGGACTGCTAGTAAAACGAAACGTATGTACATTATAGTACATTTATTTATTATACACATTCCATAAATACACGAGAGGTTACACAAACCTAGTGTATACAGAATAAGTCAACAACAAAAATGAATCAAATATGCCTAGAGGGAACAACAAGCAAATAGATTAAAATGCATTTAACGGCCATGGTTCTAACCTCATCGAAAATTGCCCCCAATTAAAATATTATATAAACATCATTTAAAACAAGCATACATAATGCCGTATAATACCAAATTTAATAAAAAAAAACTATGTAAAAGTTTGCGTACCGTTTGATCCAAACCAGTCAGTGCAAAATAGAATGTTGAAATTACAATAGATTAGTTTAAAAGCAACTGTTAGGATATTAAACAATGAACTTTCATATTTTATGTGTATTAAAGTATTCATCGAATGAGTAGAAAGAAATAGTAAATAGGAAAGCATTATGAGGCTGATTCAGATTGTTTGGTACTCTCGTGTAGGTTTTTAATACGAGAAGGGATATGGCAGAAAATTTTAATGCTAAAGAGGCAGATTCCTTGTAATGTATTACGTTTAGATTAATTCCTTAGATTCAAAGCTCCCACAGTGTGGTCCGTGGGTTTTATTAAGTCAGTCTGTAGAAAAGGCACATCATATTGCAGTATTCATACATATTATCTATCGCCATGAAACGGCAATTTGTCGTAACCCACCGATAAAAGGTTTTAAAGGAGACAGGCAACTACCTGACAGATCATGAATAGACAAACACATAAACTTGTTACACTTTGTGTGGAAATATAAGGAGAATCAGGTTTTTGTGGACACAGCATTTGGACAGAAGGTGAATTTTTAGCGAGCTACCAGGTAATGCGGCATCTCAGTTTGACGAAGTGTGCGGGCTATGACAAATTGGTGTTTCATGTTTCTTGGGTCGTGTTGTATTTTATTGCATTACAAAATAAACTCCACGCACATTGTTGGAAACACTTCAGCTGATAAATTTATCTACATCATGGGATTTCAATTGTTAAACACGCAGAAAAATAATTACGTGATACCCAAAGACCACCGGCAATGTCAGCTGGTCGAGGATAAATGTGTAGCAGATGCATTGTTGTTGGTATAGTAACCAGGGTACGGGTTGGACAGTTCGCTTGCCGGTAGGGTAGAGATTTATCTCTATTCAGTGGAGTCCAAGACCATTTCCATTCATTTATTTCCGGCTCTGGAGTCCATATAGCCTCCTATTCAATGGGTAACGCAGGCCATTTCCCTTCGGGTGAAGCAGCAGGTACCTCCCTCAAATGACGAAGTTAAGAATGAGTGGACATACACCCCACTCCTCAATATGCCTTCATGGCGAGAATAGGACCAATTTCACCCTTAAAAAAGAGTTCGCGAGCCACTGCTATAGATCAAGGTTGGGTATATTTTGTACTAGGCACTGTAGGTCAAAGAGGCATTACAAATATGACAAAAGGTTATGTTAAAGAAAAATGGAAAGGCTGCGAAATGAAATTTAGTGGATAGTAATAAACAATTGGTATAATACAAAAGTCAAAGCTAAGGGTGTCCTTTTGTTTCATTACACAAAGCATTTGAGACGTGTGAAGTGGACGTGCAACTTCGTATATTCTCTGCCTGAGCACTAGGTTGAGCAGAACTGTCAGCTTCACACGTTGGGTGCATTACTATTGGGTAAAGGACCCACCCCAACAGTACCCATTGCATAGGAGGAAGGGCGGGCCCCAGAGTCAGCGTGGCTGCTGTGTTGAAAAGATAAGCCTGTGCCCCTTGCGTATATGATTTATATGCATTGTGTGATTATGCCTTGTTACACAAGGCATTGGGGACATTACACATCGTAAGTACACTAATTTAACCAATATGGCAAGGGGGACATCACATATCCTAAGTGCAATAATTACTAAAACAGACTTTTTGACACCTGCTATTCTAAACATTTTCTTTTTTAAATTACATATGTAGTTTTTGCTGTTCGTCGATTTTTTTTACACAATACACGTAAGTCTCTGTGCACAATTAAGCACCACGATGTGAGACATGCTAACGAGTGGATGAATAGTTCCACGCATTTTTAGCCTTGGCAGTGGAAGACGATGACTACATATCATATATCACATCATTTATTTTCATTCCGTGGATTCTCACGGGATTACAAAATCCCTATGGATATGGAAATAGTCATATTTGCTTAAGAAGTGAAGTCAGGATAAAAGTGTACAACAATTTTAGTTACAATGCCTAGTACGATAACTGAGGATTTACCATAATATAAATTATTTCAATATAACGAATAATAACATAAAACACCAATTAAAAGGATACAGTACTTACAGGACAAAACAATAATTTACTACATCACTGCATAAGATGAAAATTGGTACATTCTTGCAGCTACGTTTTATACAAAACAAGATCTAAAATACATATTAGTAGTTAAAGAAAAAACAAACATAAATGTCATCATCATCATCATAAACATCAAGGATTGGACCCTTTGGTCCGTTCCGTCTCCAAAGTTACAACTGCTCTCTCCAACGTTTCTTCGGTCTTCCAGTTGTTCTCCTTCCTTGTGGTCTGTAGTAGTATGATTTCAAAGGGATATCCATTTTATACGCCAGACTTTCAAATACTAATTTAGATCATCGACCAGCCGCTTCCATTACCAAGATTCCGCATCATTTAATAGCATTAATCGCATAACACATTAAATCATGTTCCTGACGTAAGGTATAATATACCGCACATCACGAGTTGCGTTTACGTCGGGAACTGCTCGATCGATCACGAGTATGCGCAACATAGGTTGGGTAACGGACGAGCATGATGATCTGTAACTTCAACCACTTGTAACCATAGTTTTTTTCCAAACGGTAGGATCATGGTTGCCCTGGATACGAGTGATGTTAAGATGTTTAAAGTTCTGTTTGTTGTAATATCAGTAACGTTTCTAATTGGGTTGGGAGAAGGATTGAATAAATATTCAGCCGAAGCAAATATAAAGTCAGATATTACCAATGAACCCCCCTCAGATTTTAGGAACCTGGAAAAACCATTTCGAATGGCGAAGATAAACATGCTGTGGTCGAAGGCGCAACTAGTAAGGAACAGTGTATTTATGCTCGTGTTGTTAAACGTTAAACTGCTACAACATAGTTTTACGCCCCCCATATGCCCTTTGTTACAGAAATTTTTGTCACCAAATTTTAATTTTATTTTTATGGTTATCGGATCGCAA
>Ga0123357_10010409_pt1 | contig 11830 bp, 8 predicted proteins | sample TergutEmb28metaG_FD_89873 | JGI IMG/M metagenome (GOLD analysis project Ga0123357, IMG submission 89873) | Embiratermes neotenicus P4 segment gut microbial communities from Petit-Saut dam, French Guiana - Emb289 P4 | ecosystem: Host-associated > Arthropoda: Insects > Digestive system > Gut ...
ACCAGTTAGTCGCAGACTCCTGAAGATGGTCGTATTAACGGCCGAAACATGTTGAGCAATGAATGAGTATTAAATAATAAAATAAGTGGCATCAAGTTGGTTTTTCTCTTTACGCAACTATGTTTCGGATGTTAATACATCCATCCTCAGGAGCTTGCGACTTATGTGTTGAGTTATTTCATGGGTTGTATTGATCTGGTTCCATGTGTGTTGGTGTTACGTTGTGGTTTGGCTGTGGTGGTGTGGTATCCGTATGCAGGTTGAAGCACTGTATTAACTGTATTAACATCCGAAACATGTTGAGCATTAAATAAAGAAATAATAAAGCAAGTGACATCAAGTTGGTCTCTCTTTATTCAGCTACAAAGACGTTTATTTATCGCTTCGATTTAACGGGCAATACTAAATGGAGGAATGGATCTATAATATAAATCTACGTTTCCATTTCAACAACAATTTTCAGCAAACAATTTTAATAACATCCGTTGAGTATGCGAGAATGATGTTATGTCACAAACGGACAAACTGATGTCGCATCAACACAACTTGCGCTTGCGTACCTCTTATCGATAGCTTAATGAGTGGCTTCCTAATGTTATGAAATCAGAAGGCGCAAACAAAAACAAAAATTCTCCATGTGTTAGATCTGCCTTGTTGGATCAAACTCGATCCATACCTACCATAAAGTTTAATCTACGTCACCACGTTCAACGCAGTCTTTCCCATAGCACTCCGCCATATTATTTTTCAAGTATTTCGTGCAGCAGTAGGCAATAACAATCAAAGCACGCAGTTTATATCATATAACTTCTACGGTCCAGAATCCATCCATATTATAAAAAACTTCAAACCCTATCAAATTTTTCCATACAAAGAAATGAAATAAAGATTACACTGAAGTCTACCCATCTTTATTAAGGCCAGACAACCTCTTCATTCAAGACAATTTCGATTTCTCTTATTTCCGCAGATTTATAACAAGGAAAAAATTCTGGGGCAATTTAACTTCTGACATATCTCATTTGCATTCACATCCATACAACAAAACTGGATAAAACCCATTTGGATTTGGTTTTAGAGACTTTTTTCCAATACTTTAGAGAAACTGTCGGGATCGCATCGACGAATGTCGAGTAAGTTCGAATGTTCATGCCACTGCACAGAGTCTAGGACAAAAAGGGAAATTCATTTTTATGCAAAATATTATTCTGGTACATAAATATATAGCGACAGGCAAACATCAGGGTTAATAACACAGTTTATTTATGGATATATGCTACATGAAGCCGTAGGCTATTTGTGCAAGATGGTTTTTTTCAATACCTTTTCAAAGAAATGCGCGTGTTTTTCCATCCTCTCCCTGCTTAAGAGAGACACTTATGTTGTAAACACTGTCTAATTTTCGTTAAATTAGGAGGCTGGACAATTTATATTGGTACCTCTTTACTGCCTGTCATAAGCAGCTGGCCTACCAACGTGAATGTCTTGCGTGTTTCCCAGCTGTAATGACTTTGGTTATATCAGTTTGTTCGGATTGAGAAGCTTCTGATTCCGTCGCTATATTGAGAAAATTTGAAAGAAATATCCATGTAATAGTCACTGAATATTCGAGAAAAATGAATGCAAATTTTTCCGTAGGTGAAAGGATTATTACGAGGAATATTAAACTAGTTATAATATTTCTTGCATTTAATATTAGATTATTTAATGACAAATTACACTTTTGTTGTTTACATGTTCCTACAACCAATCACAATTTAATCTACTGATACAAAAAAAAGTATGTTTCACTTACTGTTATTGAGTACATTTAGGTCAAGGGGCCTTATCTACTTCACAGTTTGTTATGTTTAGAATCTGCCTTTAAAGTAAAGCCGCGTGTTTTCTACCTACAGCTGCTTTAATATAAAAAACTAAAAGTCCCACGCAGTGAAATTCAGATAATGTAATTTGTATTAGCACCCAGTTTCTGTCATGCGGATGCAGATTTTAAGACACAATGCAGTGCGAACTCTGTGCCCTTAACATACATATCAAATGCAAGATTCCCAGCCTATTAGTAAAATGCAGCACAATTCAAATTCGTCGCAACATCGAACAACATGCATAAACAGAGCGAAGTAACAAATTATTAAGCAACATTTATTTATCATCAACCACTGATATACAATGGCAACTGAGCTGGATGCCTCTCTGTGAAGTTATGCATCGTAACAATGGCATTCAATTCCATCGCAGAAATCAACCTTCAGTGCTGTATGCACGAATTTTCTCTCACTGAACAGTACCGAATACTCCAACACAACTCAGATTTAAGCACCGCACGACATTGCGAGCGATTTTTCTCTTCGCCACCGCGTTCAGACTGTCCTTGAGGCCAATCCAGCCTCCTATACAAGCACAAACATTCCGTATCTACATAAAGAAAGCGTGCAAGTAAAACTCCGTCCTCCTGTACGTCTTCATGGTGTGGGCCTAATGAAGCTGAAGGGCGACTGCACATAAACAACAATACGAATTTCGAAAGATAAGAAAAAGAGTGATAGCAAAATTAATTAGAATTACAAAAGGCTTCCTAAACTTCGCAGTCCACAACTTACTCGTACGTAGGCTAAAGAAAAACAAGATATGCAGTGTCGGTAAATTTTCTTTTTGAGTTTGATCTTATATTTCTCAAAAACGTTTAAAGTAGCCTACTGTTAGGAAAGACAGACCACATGAAACAACAAATCAAAACATGTAATGGAAAAGTAATAAAGTTCAGCGTGAAATCCGTCGTCAGTTTGTGTACAGGCATCTGTGATCCGTGCCTTTAGTTCTTCTAGTATCGCAAGTAAAGGAGGTACAGATTGTGCTTAACAGAAGCCCACAAGAATGAAAGTCCATGGACGTGAGACCTGGTAATCCCTACATACCCCAGTTTCCGACGACACAACAAGAGCTCAAGATAGGGATAAGAGACTCCTGTGTAAATAATGACCAAAATATTCTTAAAACGTGTGGCAGGAGGTGTAATACTGAATGCAGCGTGCTTGAGTTACTCGTGTCGCTCACACAGAAATGTATTATGTTGAGTTGGTCCTTGAGACGGTTTGTAGTACAGGTGTCGCTTGTATCTACCTGCGGAATACACTTTAATCACCTAGAAAGCCCGCATCCACAGACATTTCACGTGACAGCTGCTGTCTTCAGGGACATGATAAAAGAAACATAAGTTTTTCTGACCCTAACTTAAAAGTGCTTTGCGAAGTACAAAATTAAAATCATAAAGATCGTTTACGGATATTGTGCATAAGAAGAGATGTACAATGCGTTCCTTCTATATAAACACAATAATTGTGATTACTGTGAGGTTAGTGACACCACAAAGTAAGTATGTATCATATATGGAATTATGATGGGGAAGACAAAAATATTGCTGCAGCGTGTTGGGAGAACCACTTGGACCGACACCGTTTGAAAAACAGACAGAGAGAGGAAGTCAGCATAACCGGAGCACATTAAAAAGATTTGAAGAGTAAGAGTTCAGAATTATGTCCAATAACAGGCTTTTGTGTTAGCGATATTGAATCTTTGGGTTCTACTACCAGAGAGTTATTTAGTTAAGTAATTAGTAATTACGAGTTACGTATTACATATTAGTAATTAGTAATTACGAGTTACGTGTTACATATTAGTAATCGGATATTAAGCATTATAGATTTTTATCGGGATAAAACATATTTATTAGGATTTACTTCCATAATTTTACAGAAAATTTCAAGCAATAAAAATCATATGGATGCAGATTTTGGAAGATATGTAAATAAATAGCCGAAATAATAATAATAACTAAGTAACCTATTTTCTGTATCACCTGCATGATTTTGAATCGAAAACTCTAACTCCAAAAATATGTTTGTGCTTTACGCAAGCATCACTAGTCACTAAGTCGATATTCAGATAAGCACTTCACGTGTTTAGTACATTTCTTAAATATCCTGCATATATTTTGAGTAAAATTTGTAGTACATGCTAATTATAGGTGGCTGATTGAAGGCGAAAACGCCATTCGAATTTGTAAGTTTACTAGGAATCTTCTTTCAAGCTGACGATCACAATAAAACACAAGACCCCAAATTCAGTGTGATTTAGCCTTTTACGTCCTTGCCTTAAAGCACGAAACTCCCTACCACCGAAACGTACTTACATTTTTAAGAAAGAAGAAGACTAATCTGGCGTAATATTTCGGCGACCTGTTGCCAGATACTTCGTGTTTTTACCTAATTATTGTAAGAGTAATAGTTAATGTTATATTTTGTGGGGGAAATCGTTTCAAATACGTTCTAGTGGGAGAAATTCGTGACAAATAAAGGTCACTGATTAGAATCTACAGTCCCCATGGTATCAATTTGCCTGTATGTTTCCCCAATTTCACCTTTGCACAAAGAAAAGGGTAGGCAATGTATGAAAATTTTGTAAGTTTATGTGTATATATATTTTTTTCATCATCGTCACATTTGAATATGTTATGTATATATATATATATATATATATAACATTCAAATGTGACGATGATGAAAAAAAAAATATATATATATATATATACATATATAAACTTACAAAATTTTCATACATTGCCTACCCTTTTCTTTGTTCCAAGGTGAAACTGGGGAAACATACAGGCATTTTGACACCATGGGGACTGTAGATTCTAATCAGTGACCACTTTTGAATATTTTATGTATATATAATATTCAAATGTGACGATGATGAAAAACTTTGATTTCCAACAAGACAAACTTGACACACACACATATATATATATCATCGTCATATTTGAATATTATATATATATAATATTCAAATACGACAATGTTGAAAAACTTTGATTTCCAACACGACAAACTTGACATACATGAAATCTGCACTCAGCTAGTAATATGACATAAAAACACAGTAATAATACCTACAGATATATGAGAACGGAAATCAGTGCAATGAGACAGTAAGCTTAAGAGCTCTGTTCGGGATGATTTGTTTACATTTCAGTTTAACTCAAGTACATCTACCTAGCTTTTGACCATTTAATGAATTGTAACAGTTGTCCAAAAACATTGTGTAAAGAAGTTAGAATCTAATAGAGTTTTTCTTTTTCTTTAGACGCAAAAACCATTAAAACAGTCTATATGTATGTCTGCCTGACCGACAATTTCAGCTCCCGAAGTACGTAATGGTTTTGATGAAATTTAACATGGACTTCTACAGCAAAATTTGTCTAGTATATTTAATTTTGGCTGCCACTGGTCCACTAAAACTAACACGTAATCACGTTGACATACTACATGAACCATTATTTTAATGCATGTACCGTGCATCTTTATATTGCTTTCATTACAACCAACTAATGCAAAACTATGTATCACAATATTTTCTCTTTATATAATGTTCACATCTACATGTTTCGACATCTCTGTGTCGTCCCCGGGGAGTTTCAAAACTTGTACGTCGCTAAGTTACGTAAGTTCTTAAAATTATAACCGTTAAATTTGCGAATTCCATAAAATTATTAAAATATTATTTGGTCGTCGCTGAGTGATACTATATAGTCTGTGCGACGTTACATTATCTTTTGGAAGCAGTGTGTAATGTCGCACAGACTATGTTGTATCACTCAGCGATGACCAAATAATATTTTAATAATTTCATGGAATTCGCAAATTTAACGGTTATGATTTTAAGAACTTACGTAACTTAGCGATGTTCAAGTTTTGAAAATCGCCGAGGATGACACAGAGGTGTCGAAATATGTAGAAGTGAATATTATATAAGAGAAAATACTGTGATATATAATTGTGCAGTAGTTGGTTGTAATGAAAACAATACATGAACTATTATTTACCCTATATTTTTTTTTTTCTCCTTAGATCGCAAATTTTAACTTGAACTACGTGTAAAGTAACAGTTGTACTGGATTGATACGGAAGAAAATTGTATTCTTTAAAGAAAGTTTAATATAGACCTCCACCTCTCCCTCCCCAGTAACAAACCTCAGTGAAATCCACTGACTAGCTTCGGTGACATAACATGAAGATGGACAGATACAGTTTGCAATTAAAAACAAAATGTTACGCAATAATGAAATAATTTCCAACGCATTTTAAAACAAGAATTTTGTCTCAAGACCGAAATAGGTGCGACTATTCTTAATGTCTGGGACTACAGTCATCATAAAGACCTCTTTGTCACAGAGGTATAGTAATACTGATTGTCCTCAACGGAGCCATAAATGTAAAATCAGTTACCCATCAGCCGATTCATGAGACAGAACCAGCCATATGTGAAAGGTGTATAGTTCATCGAGTGAAATCAAATCGAAATCGCTAAGTCCACGAACAAATTTTCTTTTATGGTACAGTGTTTGGTGGTGTGCACAAATGAAAATTGAAATGCTACCTCCAAAACTCTTGGGATCAACTTCTTGCTCAGTTCTTCTTGCAGTACGTTATCCGATGCATGTAAAATGCTCTTCTTTGTTACTCTCTTCCAATTTTTGTTATGTCGTCAGTAAGCCATAAAATATTAAACATGAATTAGATTTGTAAAAATTTGCCTTTCAGTTTTGGTAAGGCGGGAGACGTGTCTGGAGAAAACTGTTTTTAAATTAGCAACATACTATTTAAAGTTATGCATTTCGATATAGCATGGTCGGACAGAAAATTCAACAAAATTTAAGGTAAATTTTATGTGAATTTCACAATACACGCCTTATTAAACAATTTAAGGACTGACTTAAACAACAAATAATCACACTATTATTGGTTTACAGCAATACTATTATAAAAATAACACACTGGGATACGAAATAAAGACACGTTGTGAATACCGTAAAGAAACTCGACTTAGGTCTAGTCTACGAAAAATACGAGCACACATGTTACAATTTACGGACATGTTAACTTTGAACGGTCGCAACAGGCACACCAACAGCGAATGTAACGTACGCAACAGTACCAATAAGTTCACTCTGTCTTATCCACAACCTCAGAACCCCAACTGCTTTAATAAATGCTTAAAGTAGTGTGTTCGTTTTATCACATGTCAATAACAAGACTTCCTCATCCGATGGGGCCAATTTTTCCTTACTTTATATGTACAGTTAAGACTGCTACCTTCAAACCGCCCTTCTCCTTTCCCTTGACCTACATTCATCCATCCATTCCCGTAAGCCAATTCCCATTGGTGGCCCCATTTCTTCCCAGTACGAGGTCGAAGGCATTCCTTCTTCAGCCTCGGAGCTGTAACTCCCAGAAATGGTTTCTGCAGTACAGGGTGAGCTTAAAGTAAATTCCACAGTTGTGGCATTATACCTCCGCAAATACACAGAGCAAACGTCTACAGAAATAAATGCAAGATTTCAAGCCGATGTGCCTCAACACCGCAGACGTATTCTAAACCACCAGCTTCAAGTGACGGCTGTTGGCTAGATTAGAAGCTCTCAGCGTTCCAAAAACAGCGGCCCAAGTGCCAAAATATACAAAAACGTACCCAGTTCAGTTAACAGTAAATTAACCAGGCACGATAAAGTAATAAGAAAACGTAACATCGTCTCCTCTATAGGCTGCTAGCGGAAAGACGGAAACAAGGTTCCTAGTTAGAAAAGTTTCATCTTTTCATTGTCGTCATCATCATCACAGCAATATGAATGTTCAATTAAACATTTCCACCTATTTTGAGGATTTTCGAAAATCGCGGTCCGTTCAGAGAGCCAAGATTGACACAACAAAATCTCTCTTTCTTCCCTAGCCAATAAATATAACTCGCAACTACCCGCTCGCCGTCCTTCCCGCAGAGAGGCAAGCATACGCATTCACTAGTTGCACTGCAATTATATGAGATGTTCCCATCTTCAGAATGGCCGTTGTTGAGAATTTTATGTCGACGCATAACATGCTTGTCACGGTATGAGATCCGAGGTAACAAAATGCATCCGGTAAAATCAGAATTATATTACTCAAATTCCCTAACAAATGCATTCTCTTAGAACACTTATACTGGAGAACAGCGGATATCTCACCTGTGTAAGAGATTACTGGCTGAGACTACAGGCGCTGCGTGTTGCTCTTTGTACTGTTCTTTTAGCAACAGAACACAGCAAATTAAACTAAACTTATGAAACGTAAATAAATGACCACGCGTATGTGTAAGTAACAGAATAAACAATTTTAAGCTTCACGCTCATCGATTTCTGGTGACGTTATGGAATGTAATCGCAAAAATAAAAAATAAAAAATTTTGACCGGCCTCGTAACGACAGGAAGTCTGCTAAGAAACGCGAGATGCAGATATAGTTCTAATGTTGAAATACTGGGTCGAATTGTTAGGCATTATTGACATCGGAGTGCACATAAATATAACATATGCGTGTATAATCCTCATCGGGGATGTCGCTCTTCGCCTGCAGTCGTCGGGTTTCAGATTCGCAAGTACTTCAGTATGTTGTGATTAAGTCTCGTATTGATGGTTTTTATTTGTGTTTGTTCATGAATTGGTCCAGTAAGGTGCCGTGCATTAAATATTTACAAAAAGGAGGCCAAAACTTCTAAAATTTTACTGTTTCTCAAGATGTTCAATAGAACATGAAACGGCTACGCGATAAACTATAAAAGATAAAGTTCACCCTCGAACAGGCCACGAAGGCCTAAAAGGGGAGCAGAGGTATGGCTTTACTCTTTCCTTAACTTCGGCGCTAGATGGGGGTGGGTGGTCAACGCCATGCTCCGGCCGCTTTACCCCTGGGAATGACCCGGTACCCATTGTATAGGATGCTGGGTGGGCCCCAGGGCCGGTCTGAAAAGGTGCGGAAAATCCCGTCCTCACCGGAATTCGATCCTCGGACGGTCCAGCCCGTAGATAGTCGCTATAGCTACTGAGCTATCCCGGCCCATACGCGATAACCTATAACCTATATGGAAGTACACTAATAAATGCTAAAACTAGAAATATTTGGAACAGCTCTAGGTCTCAGTCGTACATCACAGTATTTCGTGAATATGTTGTCACTGTTTCATGTTCAATATATGCTTCGGTACCACCACACCAATTTCAGGTGAAATATCCTTCGCACTTTCACCAACCTACAGATGCAGTGCAGTTCTTGTGACCACTAAAATTAAAATTAAAACAAAATTAACATAGTGTGTAACAAAACAAAGATGCTTGACTTGAAGGTGGTGACACTGGCTGTATTGGTAAGGACACAAGTAGTGAACATGAAGAAGTGGTAATAAATTGACGGAGTATTTTTGTGTGTTTAAGTCCAAATAAGTAACTGAAAGTTTTTCGATTTAATAAATATTTGTTTCAACACTGTATAAGTCATAATAATTTATGATTAGTGCCGGTCATGAAATTAGCCTTGGAAAAACTTGTGCAAGATTGAATCCTGTATTTTTAGCTGCAAATAAACAATAAAGAACAATAAATATGCTACACATTAAAGGATGGATTTTTGAAATGCAGGTATTGTACATCCGCACATCTTTCCCTTAACTTCTTATAGCACAGCGCTAACGATAAACTTAACTGATAAATGCCCGCAAAGTTGAAGTTACTTTACGGCCAATCTGCAGCCGGCTAATCTACAAGAAATTTTCCTTAATGCAGCCAGCGCAATTCGTATCACACTAGAGACAACTTATCTTATGTAACAGTACAGATATCTTTACTGCCATGCAGCTCACTAGTAGACCTGCTTAGTCACCAACCCATTTTCCATTGAGAAGATTTTATTTTTTCCTTTAAAAATCTTCGTACCGTTTTTTCTCTTCCTTTGTTTCTTCTATAAAATTCTTTCCAGCAAGAAACCAAGCACTACATGGCTGGCATATTAAGAGTTTTACGTCTTTTGTGACTTGCGCCATAAGATAATAAGTCTTCTTGTATCGCTTAGTTTAAGATTTGGCTTTCTGTCTAGAAAAGTTCTTCCGTTTTAATTACAGCTACATTATAGAATATAAAGTTTTTTTTTCATGGTTCGCCAGCCTTTGTGGGCCTAGGACTCTTCACTTTTGAGGTTTCGAGATCTCACTCAGACACACCACGTTCGGTAGGACTCATCTGGACGAGTGATCGGCCCGTCGCAAAGACATCGACCTGACAACACACAACAAACACAAGAGACAGACATCCATGCCCCGCCGGGATTCAAACCCGCAATCCCAGCAAAAGAGTGGCCGTAGATCCACGCGTTAGACAGCGCGGCCACTGGGATCGGTATAGAAAAAAGAGCAACATTAAAAATTACACCTGTACTCATATTAAAAAAAAAAAAAAAAAGTTTACGAAATCAGAAGGTGTGTTATTGTGGCAAATTCAAGTATTCAAGATAAAGACCTCCACAGAAAAATTCAGAAAATTTTAGAGGGAAGAAAGGGCGGTGGTACCCCACACCAAACGTTTTGCTCATCTTACTGGAATATAGTGTTGCAAATGGGAGTTCTCTGCTCACACGCTGAAAACAATTTCAACATTTCCGAACCGACTTACCCGTCACAACTCTGCCCCAACAATGCAACGTCAGTCACCCGTCGTACGAATTCTGTATTATTAATAGGACGAGAAAGAGGAGAATTAGGGAGTACAGTAAGTTTAAATTTTAATAGTGGGAGCAGAATCAATGCAAGAAACTATGACTTAGCACAGACTTTCACAAATTAACTAAGCCTGTTAATTATATTCTGGCATCTTCATCATAACAATTTGCTAATTCTGAAATGTGCCATCCCCGTTGTGTGTGTAAATAAATATGTATGGGTATTTAGTCAGTAACACAACAACAAGCTTTGTACCCCAAGCTAGCGCATACCCACATCACAGTACCAACAACCCCCCCCTCCCCCTTCGCCGAGTCTCTTAATAGTAATAATAATAATAATAATAATAATAATACCACGTATGATGAGATCTCAACATCGTGACATAACCGCATAAATCCTATAAAGAACTAATACTCTTTCAGATGAAAACCTGATGATGGTTGGATTAGGCCGAAACACGTAGTTGATATCATCCTCTAATAAACATCATTAGAAAATTTGTTGTGTTACTGACTAAATACCCATAACTATTTATAACAATTTGCTATATTACTCAAGCAGATCTGGAAAAGAGCAAATAAACATATTTCTCCCATGATAGAAGAAATTCGGTTTTAGGTTTTCTGGGTCCGTACGTGCAACCCTGGGCTTGACACTTCTGACATCTATGAACGTTCTGGTCGAATAACGCAAACAAGTACACCTCAAAATACATAAACACCTATTTCCCTGACACGCGGCATCAAAACTTTCGATACCAGTTCGGCTCTATAGGAATTCAATAAATATGGAACAAATATAAGCAGATCACAGAGGCACTAAGAAAATTAAAACTGCCCCCATGCGACAAAGCTGAAAAATTCAAGCAATAAATTCATTATTAGAATCATCAAGCCAGCATACATAACCTGAAGAGTCTTCTCACTCTGTGTACTCGCATTTTAACGTTCTGCAGTTCTATAATAAGGCAGCAGAGACGTACATTTGACATTAGGTTCTTCTTCTCCTTCTTCTCCTTCTCCTCCTCCTCCTCCTCCTTCTTCTTCTTCTCCACCTCCTCCATTCTCTTCTTCTCTTTCTTCTTCTCTTTCTTCTTCTTCTTCTTCTTCTTCTTCTTCTTCTTCTCCACCTCCTCCTTTCTCTTCTTCTCTTTCTTCTTCTTCTTCTTCTTCTTCTTCTTCTTCTTCTTCTTCTTCTTATAAAGCGCTACAACCTGTATAAGGTTCTGGCTTGCTCAACTACTTTTGACATTA
>Ga0123357_10010410_pt1 | contig 11830 bp, 9 predicted proteins | sample TergutEmb28metaG_FD_89873 | JGI IMG/M metagenome (GOLD analysis project Ga0123357, IMG submission 89873) | Embiratermes neotenicus P4 segment gut microbial communities from Petit-Saut dam, French Guiana - Emb289 P4 | ecosystem: Host-associated > Arthropoda: Insects > Digestive system > Gut ...
CACATGCAGCAGAACACATGTAGCAGAACACATGTAGCAGAACACATGCAGCAGAACACATGCAGCAGAACACATGCAGCAGAACACATGCAGCAGAACACATGTAGCAGAACACAGGTGGAAAAACATTTTATGTATTTATGCAAAAAGGAAATTTACTGAATTTTTAAGACACGCTGCATAATATCAGTTTTATTTTCCACAAGATGGCTTTCATTGTGTGAATTTTTCATTTTGTATCAGGTAATACATTCATTGTACATCACGTGCTAAAATTTAAATACCCACCCTGGTAGGATAAAGGCTAACCCTTTGCTGCTGCTGATGGCATCCCATTTCTGAAAAAAAAAAAAGTCAATTCTTGCATGATTGAAAATGTGATCACAAGATTTAAGTTGGACACGCACAATATCTGAACATGATTTTCCAAGTGTTCATCTGCCAGTGATACTGAGGTACATTTATTACATATAGCAATTTAAATCAATAATAGGTAGAAGTTACACAGGTACCCAAATTGGGTATACATCAGCAATAGCTGCATTAGACTACAAGTTGGTTTTTAAAATTATTCATGTGTACATGACATTGGAGAAACATTTGAAAGGGGAGTTTTAGCTCTTAAGGAGATACATAGTTTATGTTATGTACATATTTTTTAATTTTGTCAGTGGGCTGCTTTTGGGAAATTTGGCACGTTTGTTTTGTTCTTAACTTACAATGGAGACTTGGCTCAGTGTGGTTTTGTATTAAATTTGTACTCCTAATCCTTTGGTGCCCAATGTCAGGTATAGCTGTCATAGTGTGAGATGCTCAAAATGCTTAGCATCAGGTTATGATACTGGCATTTAATGGCATCCTTTATGTGGCTGGCATTTAAGTTCCATTTGTGTGAGGATCCCACTGGGCATGTAATTGTGGCACTAAAGGGTTTAAGTAAAGGTAAAATTCACCCTAGACAGGCAACAAGGCCCAGAGGCAGAGTAGATATACGTATATAGCTTTATTCTATCTTCAACCTCGGTGCTAGATGGAGGTGGGTGATCAACACCACACCCCAACCGCAATACCACTGAGACAAACACAATACCATTTGTATAGGAGGCTGGATGGACCCTAGGGCAGTTCTGGATAAGTGTGGAAAATCTTGCCCCCACTGGGATTCAATCCCCAGACTGTGCATCCCAAGGCAAGTCACTGTACCATCTGTGTTATTCCAAAATATTAACTAAAAAATCCAAATTTAATTTCTACACAATTCTGACAGATGTATACTGCACTACCAAATACCCACTTTTTGCACTATGTACATCATATAGTGCTTAACATATAAGAAATAATACTGTTTCTGTTCTGTGTCTGTTGACATAGTGAGCTGACAGCAGGTTGTGGAGGCATGTGCTGAACTGTTCAGTGGCTAAGAATAGCAGATTGTGCAGTGTGGGACTAAGTATGTGCCTCCAGAACCTCTCACCACAGTATGGAAACAGTTCCATTTACTGAAGTATTGTGATTTTTTGGAGTACTAGACTGTGGAAAATGTCTACAGACCGAGTCATTAACGTATTTCATCAAAATTCATTCGGTATTTAGGTGCATTTGTACAATTGTGAAAATCAACTATTATCTGCATCATGTCTGTCCGCTTGGAATGACTCAGTTGGCATCTTTTCATGAAATTTTTCTGGGAAATCTGCTGAGAAAATTAAACTTTCATTAAAGTCAGACAAGAATAATGGTTACTTTGTGTGAACACCAATAATGGTTACTTTGTGTGAACACCAATATACATTTTTGATCATATCTCACTGAGTTCTTCTTAGAACGACATGTTTCTGACAAACGTTATGAAGAAAATGAAAACGCACATTTTATTTGCAGTAACCCCCCCTTGCCCCTCACAAACAATAATTGATGAGATAATGTGGAAAAATATAGTATACCTAGACAGGTCACAGATGACAGTATGGAGCAAGTGCATTTGGCATGCTGGATACATAAGGCTACAAACACTTTTGGGATATATAATGCATATTGCTCTTCTACTGCAACAATGGTTGCATAAATGCACCTCAGTGTTACATGATATGTACATTGCCTGCTTGTTGTGAAGGTAAAGTAAGCAGAAAGGGAAATGGGTATATAATACCTCCTTATTGGGCATTAATTGTATGCAGTTATATGTGTAATGCCCAGTAATTAACACAACTATCAGTACTGTTTTAATCAAAGTAAGAGATATTTTCTTTTCAACAGGAATTAAGTGGGGACACAGTCCGCCTTATTGCAGACAGTTGCCAGTGCTTGGAAAAATTGAGCCTGCTTGGTGTGAGAACGATTGATGATGATGATGTAATCCATGTTATCAAAAAACTTGGAAGGCAGTTGACAAACCTGGCCTTGAATGGACACAGTCTCACGGATGTTGCGTATTCATACCTTAATAATTGTGCCAGGTAATATGATGTTATGAGGTTCAGTTTCCTTTGCAGTTTGATGTATATGTGAACCACGTTTTCTCACTTGAATGACCATTATGTGTGATCATTGCATCCTGTATTATATATTCTGATCTTGGTGTAATTTCGCAGCCATCCTACCGCATTTGTGATGTGATGTGATGATGTTTGTTAGATAATGTGTCAATGTTTTGGAGGAACTTGTGTACCACAGAACATAAAATCACTTTACAGCAGACTACAATTTCAAGCATTTGTCTGTAGCAACATCTGGAGCCACCAGATAAAGTGAAGTAACTTTTGTGCAAGACCAGTTTATTTTTGTTCCTTGTGTCTTCCTTATGTGTGCAGTAATGTGGAGTTATTGAGAGCAAAACATCAGAAAATACAGCATTTTTTTTTTTTTTTTCGTTATTAGCAATTATTTTTATTTTAAAAATACTCAAAAATTTAGCACAAGAAGCTATCTTATGTATTGAGTAAGAGATACTGGTGTCATTGTTAGCCTTGAGTGATATTTGCGGTTCTCACAGCAGTGTCTGTAAAGAGAGCTGTCGTCTTGGCTGTGACACCCTGTAGACTGCTAGAAATTTGTCATCCCTTCTTTTTCTACCATTAAGTTACAGGTGGTAGGTTCCTCCACCTTTATTGTGCAAACACAGTTAATTGCTTCCTCCAAATCATTTATAAATTTCTACCACACTTTGTATCCCAAAATATGAAATTTTTGAAGCACTGCTGAACTGTGCAACAGATGTTCAACAGCATGTACCTTCTTCACCTTTAGTGGATAAATGGGGCACTGTTGTCCCATTAAATGTACATCGTTTTCATCCAAGAGGGAAATCGTCCAAAGTGGGAATTTAAAGTGAACAGTGCCCAGCTGCAACAGAAACCTTGCATTCCAAAGGCCATACACTGAAACTGAAATCCATTAGGCAGTCCTGGAGCTTTGAGAATGGTTGACACTATTTCCAATTGGTAGGCAAATTTGGATATAAATATAGCACCATGCAGCTATAAAATTCACAATCCCTATCATATATTTACTAACTAAGCTGGGGAAGCAAATTGAATGAAATTTTTATTTATTTAACCCTTATCCTGCTAACACTGAGAATATGGTGAGGTTCTAATAATGTCAGTACATGGCAGATGGGATTTAATTCAGCGTTTAAAACGTTAATCACTCTGTTCAGCTGTGCAAGCTCTATAGCATTGAATGAAATATGCAAAATTGGTTAGTTGATGAGATATAGGAGGTGGTTATTGGTTTTGGAGTTACTGTTATGTTTTGTTTGCCTGGAACAACTGATGAAGTCCATTACAAATCAAATTATCTAAAATTCTGGCTGTAAAATGAATTTTTTGTTTTCCAAACAGTAGTACAGGGCATTATCAGTACACCAGCAAGGCTGCTGTAATTAAGCTGTCATTCTGAGTTTGCTGACATGTCACGTTACTGATTTGTTGCAGACTTCGGGAACTGAAATTAACCTATTGTAATGGAATGACAGCCAGAGGGTTGCTGGAGGGGATTGGGTCACTGCATGAACTTACATCTCTGAATCTCGAAGAGGGTCACAATTTGACCGCCCAAGCATTGTCCACGTTTTTTCATCGACCTTCCGTGTCTTCCATAGTGTTGTTGGACCTGTTTCGTTTGAATCTGGATGATGAAGGGTTGAAAGGAATTGCAACAAGGTGCAATAAGTTAACATATTTACATGTCTAAATGTAGTGGTCTGTCTTGAACATGAAGTGCAACTGTCTGTGTGGCTGTGAGGTCAATTTATCATTGTGTTTGTATTTACAGATGCATACATTTGAAAGATCTGGCCGTCTCTGATTGCTGCAATGTAACTGATGCTGGCATCAGCATGGTAGTAAGTCACTGCAATCAACTGTACGCACTGCATTTGATGTTTCTACCATACATAACAGGTATTTGCGCACTTTGTGAAGACCCTGAACCTACATTGGATTTTATAAAACTGTGGTTTATGATATTCTTAACGGCAGGTTCATCATTGATCACAAAGGCCCACAATTGGACCATATTGTGAGCCGGTATAATTCAGCTCATATCTTCATAAACTTTTCTCTAATTCTCCATTGTATAGCATGCTGTGAAATACACCCCATGATCATCATCCACATCTTTAAGGATTTGGACAGTGACCCAAAGTGTTTCCCTCAGTCAGTGAGGTATATTATTTATTGGACTTCCAGCATTAATTTTCACATGCAAAATTTAATTCAGAATTTTTATTATGATTTTCTTTTATCATTTTCAGAATTTTGCCATTTGTTTTATAGCTGAAACTGTGTCTGTAAATTCCTCTCTAGTTCCACAGTAATATCTTCATTCCTTTATTGATCTTAGTATTGTAAGTTCTAGTGCTGTCGGGGAAGATGTTTTCTTTCTTATCTGTTATTTTCTGTTAGTATTTGCACTAGTGATCAGTATGAAAAAAAGATCATGTTACTGTCCTTTGGAATTTTATAATCCTTAAAACTACTATTTGTGAAAGTTATTGATGTCTTTTTATAGTACGAGCTGACTAGCTCAGTCAGAGTAGTGGCAAAGTGAATGGCTGCTTGATTGAGAGAGAGAATTTTCTTATATCTATAGCTTCAAAACTGCCTCTCTGGCCCACCCAGCCTCCTGTCCAGTCAGTACTTGGGCCTGTTCCCCTCTTCCTAATGTCACCCTCACCTGGCGCTAGAGCTAAATGTGCATGGAATTGTACCTCCTGCCCCCCAAACGTTTTCATGGTGCAGTGCTAAGTGAAGCACTTAAACTTAGTCTTTACTGCAGTACAGCTCTTGGGGTCTATGAGCAATTGCACTGTGCTAGGATCTTTAGAACCACACCAGTGCTGTACATGACCATCTGCATATAATCTGCTGCACAGGCTTGTTGGCACACAGTTGCTTCATTTCACTGTGTGATTGACATTGCACCACATTTGATGGCAGTTGCCCACTCCAATAGATCCATATCACACCCACTCATAAGTGTTAGCACAGGGCTGCCTCCATGCAGGGACATAATCACTTGTCATGTGAAATATTAAATGAAAATGTCATAATTTTGAAGTGCGTCATCCCCATTGTGTTATTTCAATAACAAAAAACATTTGTGTATTATACATACAGCTACACACAACCGTATTTCACCCAGCAGCACAGTAGGTATACAACTACATGTTCTGTCCCTATATGGTGACCGTCTTCAGGTTGTAATTTAACTTACAGGGTAGCTATACAACTTGTGTGCGTTGTTTTTTAGGGTATTGGGGGGTGTGTAGGGAATGAGATCTCGTTGCTTCAATAGTGGGTGTCATGACCTAAGGCTGTTATGAATAAATTATCATTAGTTGTCTTTGTACATATGTTAAAGTAGGTTAATATTCCTGTGCTGAGGTTATGTTATAAATAGCGTAGGAATATTAATGTACTACATAGAAAACTAATGATATTTTACTCATAACAGCCCCAGGTCATGCTACCCACTATTGACACAATGAAATGTCATTCCCCCACACATTCCCCAATACTCTAAAAAAAACACCCCACACATCTTATATAGCTACTCTGTAAGTTAAATTACCACCTGAAGATGGTCAATATAAAGGGCCAATACATGCAGTTGCACCCAATGTAGTCGTATACCCACTGTGCTACTGGGGTAATACTACAGTTGTGTTTGGCTGTATGTATAATACACAAAAGTTTTTTATTAATAAATTGTTCCAACCTTCAACACAGTCATTACAATAGCGGTACTGTAAAAGTTCCAATCAGAATTGCAGGCACTTTATGTTATGTGTGTGGTGTGTTAGTGCTTCAAGTTAAACAAAACCATGTATGGCTGTGATGTAACAGTATTGTTAAATGTTTACTGTTATCTTGTGTTTGTAGGTGAAGGATGGTTGGCACTAGTGCGTTTACATTTGCCGCACCTGAGACATTTGGTTTTGTGGGCATGTAATGTGGTTGATTATTATGCAGAAGAACTACGCTACAATGGCCAGCGAGCATTCTGTGATGGGAATTTAGAAGTACAGTTTGACTTTATCTGAAGATTTGATGTAACATTTTAACTAATATGGGCATAAATATATCTCATAGACATGGTTATTGATTTTATTAGATTAATACTGCACTTTGAAGTGAAGACAAACTATCCCCCTCCATTTCATGACATCATTTCAATCCAAAAAGCAATGAAAATGTATCCTTCCCCACAGACACCAAACCATCTGGTATGGATACTGTTCCCAATAAACAGACTACCTCCATCTCCAAACAGCCTCCTGAAGACACAAGCAGTACATTCCCCCGAAACACTGCTCCCCAGACCACATGTTATTCTAACCCAGACCACATGTTTCTACACTACAATGAAAACCTGAAGTAAAAAACTTCAAAATATAATTGACAAAAGTGTGGATGGTTCCTGCTGGGAAAACTGAATGACAAGTGCCACATCATTTTCTTTACCCACACAGTATTTAATGCTGCAGTGCTTTGCACCACTTCTTTTTTACAGTTTCTTTTACTTCCCCAAATGAAACAAGACAGGAAAGAGGTATAGCAAAATTATAACCTCTAGGCCATTCTAAAATGCAAAATGTTGGAAGTTCTACAAATGTAGGTGGATTTACAGTCAACACAGCTGCCACAGTTATATGAAACTCTCAACACATTTCTGTAGCAAATATAACTACATTTACCATCAAACATAAATTCTGATAGGTACAGTTGTTGCATCACACAGGGCGTTCTTAAATTTATTGGTGAACACAATGTGTGAGGAATTGTAAGTTGTACTGAAATGATATTGTGTTCAAACCCCCCACACACACACACACTCTCTCTCTCTCTCCATGTAGCAGAGTCCTCTAGAGAAGCTAGTCAAGAAATTCCCTGCATTTTATGGAAACTGAAGGTTCATTGCCACATTCACAAGTGGCCGCAACTTGTCCCTATCCTAAGCCAGCTCGATCCAGTTCACACCCTCACATGTTACTTCCTTAAAATCCATCTTAGTATTATTTTCCCATCTATGCCTGTGTCTCCCAAGTGGACTCTTGCCCTCCGGTTTCCCCACCAAAATCCTGTACACGCCTCTCCCCTCCCCCATACGCCCTACATGCCCCACCCATCTCATTCTTCTCCATTTTATCACCCGAACAATATTGTGTAAGCAGTACAGTTCATTAAGCTCCTCATTATGTAGTTTCCTCCACTCCCCTGTCACCTCGGCCCTCCTAGGCCCAAATATCCTCCTCAACTCCCTAGTCTCAAACAGCCTTAGCCTGTGTTCCTCAATGTGAGTGACCAAGTTTCATACCCATACAAAAAACAGTCCTAATTAGAGTTGTGTTTATCTTAATGTTTAAATTTGTGGATAGCAAACGAATACAGAAGATTATTCAGAATAGTAAGTAGACATTGATATTTGCCAGTTCCAACTACCACATCTTGTATTTCGTTGGACAGGGTCACAACTTGTCTGATTTGTGTGTTATTAATCCAATTAGTGTATGAGACGCAGGCTAGGGTATATAAAGCCTGGTCATGCTTGGGAAAGCATCGGTATATCAGATCTCTGAGAGATTCGACTCAAAGTTAGCTGATGTGCAGAACTCCTTAGTTACCCTGCTCGGCAGACAACTACGCTGACCAATCGTTGACCCAGGTCCCCTAAACAGTGAATCCGGGATCGACAACTTCTCCTGGCTATCCCCCAAAGGCGGCCATGTTAATGCATTGAATCGTGCCCAACTGGCACTTTTCGACTACCCAAAACTGGGTTTTTCCGTGTTTTCCCCTGAGTTATAAAACTAATGCCAGGGTATAAATCGCAAAGACTGGGCACGGCCCGCACTGTCCCCAAATTAGGCAGCTAAATTTTACGCGGTTAGTCCACAGTTAACTTTATTTCAACAACTCTGGGTTCAAATCTCAGAAAGCCTTCCAACCAAAGTTATGCCCCAATAGTGCTTATTACCTCTTAAGCCATGGACTTCTGTTTGCCCACATCATAGTTTTTAACCGCAACGGGAAGTCGTTAGCACAAGCACAAGCCCTGTTGCAGTTTTAGGTGTCTGTTATTGAGCTCAGTGATGTGGTCAATGCAGGAATGGCTATACAGACAGAGGGATGTCAGCTTGCGCTTTTGCGCAACCTGACGTCCCTCGGTTAGATCTTTGGTTGGTTGGTTTGTTGTTTGGTTGGTTGGTGAGACAGCATCAGTCAACCAAGCACGGAAGATGACAGGTATAAGCCTGTAAGTACACCTACTGCTCTATTATGAGTCATTTGTGTTGTGTGACTGTGGACAGTTGAATGCGCATGCAGAGATGGGTGTATTGATTTCAGTAACCAAGGAAATGTAGCTTTGGCTGTCTTGTGGTCTATAGAATTTAAATCCCTGAAGTATTTTAGGAATACTCCCTAGCGCAGTCGGTATAGCGACATGCTACCGCCTGGACGGTAAAGGTAAAGTGATTCCATTACAGGCACGGCGTAGCCCAGACGGTGGGTAGAGGTATAGCTCTACTCTTCCATGACCGCGGCACTAGAAGGGGGTGAGTGGTCAGCAGCACGACCCGGCTGCACTTTACCCCCGGGCAAGACCTGATACCCATTGTACAGGAGGCAAGGTGGGCCCCAGGGCCGGTCTGGACGGGCGGAAAATTTCGTCCCCACCGGGATTGGATCCCAGGATCGTGCAGCCCGTAGTCAGTCGCTATACCGACTGAGCTACCGGGGCTTAAAGATTAACATTTACAGAACTATAATTTTTCCTGTTGTTTTGTATGGGTGTTAAACTTGGTCGCTCACATTGAGGGGGAAAGTAGGGTGAGGATGTTTGGGAATAGGGTGCTGAGGGGAATATTTGGGCCTAGGACGGACGAAGTGAAAGGGGAGTGGAGAAAACTACATAATGAGGAGCTTAATGACCTGTACTGCTCATCAACTATTGTTCGGGTGATCCAATCGAGAAAATTGAAATGGGCTGGTCATGTAGAAAGTACTGACGTAAGTTGTATACAGGATTTTAGTAGGGAAACCTAAGGGAAAGAGTTAGTTTAAAAGGCCCAGACATAGATGGGAGAATAATATTAAAATGAATCTTCAGGAAGTGGGATGTGTGGGCATGGACTGGGTCGAGGTGGCTCAGGGCAGGGACAGGTTGCGGGCTGTTGTGAATGCGGTAATGAGCCTTCGTGTCGCATAAAAAACTTCGAAATTCTTGACTAGCTGAGAACCCTTTAGCTTCTCAATAAGTATTCTGCTCCATGGAGTAAATTTGTAAGTAAGTACCCCCTTCCCATAGGCACCATATTTCCCATTACTGTTAGTGTCAGAGCTCGATCCCAGTGGCTGCGAGTTCTAAGGTGTGGGTCTGCAGCCGTTCACTTTTTGGGATTGCGGGTTCGAATTCCGCCGAGGGCGTGAATGATACACTGTTGAGAACGTTGCGTGTTTTCCAGCAGAGGTCTCTTCAACGTGCTGATCACCGGTCCAGAGAAGTCATACCGAGTATGGTGTGTCTGATTGTGATCCTGAAACCTCAACAATTAAAGGCCCTGGCCCACCAGGGGTTGTCATTCCGTAAAGAAATTGAAACACAAAGACTCACAGCAATAGTGGTTGCCTCGTGTCACTGCGATGGGAGGGGAAGAGAGAGACTGGACTTGGCAGTGCGATAAAGGAGAGGGACTCTTCGGTTTCTGCTGACCGTGCCCGTGCTTGCTTGCTTGAGCGTGTGTATGAGTCAATGGGGAACGGTTTATAGTCCACAGCGCAATTTAACGTGCACGTGCCTGCAAACTACAAGCTACACAGCAGCAGTCTGCAATCCCGCTCTGTTCCAGTTCCAGCACACACAAACACACGCATTTTGCCGCACCGCTTCAAGCCCGCAGCACAATGCACTCCTCCCACAACTACAGCCACTCAGTATCCCAGTTTTGTACCCTTAATTCAGTGACACGGCTCAGTGTTCTGTAGTGGAAAATGTAATAAAGTAACTGTCCAGTCGAGCCGTAAGAATAGCGATGTGTGACCTCTGACCCTCTCTGTCGCCCAATTACTGTTCATTAGTTTTCGATTCTGTCGATAACCAAGGGGTCTGTTAATCTCACTTATTTAAATTTGATCCCAAAAACTGAAATTCCGTCAACAGGTGACCATATCTTTAACACACCAACAAAACGCACGTATTCAATACATGTATTATTAAAATTTAAACATTAAGATATACAGAACTATAATTTTGCTTGTTGATTTGTATGGGTGTGAAACTTGGTCGCAGACACTGAAAGAGGTACGTAGGCTCAGGGTGTTTGAGAATAGGGTGTTGAGGATTATATTTGGGCCTAAGAGGGACGAGGTGTCAGGTTATAATCAGGGGCTTAATGTTCTGTGCTGCTCATCCAATATTGCGCAGTGATAAAATGGAGATGAATGAGATTGGAGGGGCATGTAACGGGTATGGGGAGGGGAGAGGGGAATACAGAGTTTTGGTGGGGAAACCTGGGGGAAAGAGACGACCGGGGAGACCCAGGCGTAGATGGAAGGATAATATTGAAATTGATCTTCAGGAAGTGGGATGTAGCGGTATGGGCTGTATCGAGCTGGCTCAGGATAGGGACAGGTGGCGGACACTTGTGAATGCGGCAGTAAGCCTTCGTGTTCCATAAAATGCGTAGATTTTCTTGACTAGCTTCACAACGGTTAGCTTCTCAAGAAGGGCCCTGCTCAATGGACTAAGTAACTAGGTAAGTAATCTGCTACGTGTTTTGGCGCCTCTTGCGCTATCTTCAGACAAAACTATTGTCATATGCAAAAAAACTATTAGAATTTTTTAGCCTACGACAAATTCTCCCTGAAGATAGCGCAATAGGCGCCAAAACATTTGGGAGAGTATTGATAATGATACATGTAGTTGATTGATTGTGTGCATTTTGTTGGTGTGTTCCAGATATGGTTAAGATACAGAAATGCATGGAAAGGAAACCTTCAATATAATCCGTCAGAAGGTGTCATAAATAAATCCTCAGGTGCTGAATACAAAGAAAGTTGTGCTGAGAGGCGGCGTGAATTTGACGGATGTTGTTACGTTAATATGCATAAATGGTGTACAGGCAAAGTTACTGGGAGTGAGGTCTGTAAACATGGCTACATGGCGAAGCTGCAACACATTTCAGTGTATATACTTACTTACTCCATGGAGCAGAGTCCTTCTTGACAAGCTAACTGGTTCTGCAGCTAGTCAAGAAATTCCCCGCACTTTATGGAACCCGAAGGTTCATCGCCGTATTCACAAGTGCCCGCCATCTGTCCCTATC
>Ga0123357_10010411_pt1 | contig 11830 bp, 9 predicted proteins | sample TergutEmb28metaG_FD_89873 | JGI IMG/M metagenome (GOLD analysis project Ga0123357, IMG submission 89873) | Embiratermes neotenicus P4 segment gut microbial communities from Petit-Saut dam, French Guiana - Emb289 P4 | ecosystem: Host-associated > Arthropoda: Insects > Digestive system > Gut ...
CCCCCCCCCCCCCCCCCTTCCCCCAGGGATTTCTCAAAGAGTATTGCTTTTTGGAAGGTTCCCAGGCTTCGCCCATATGTCTCTGTGGTAAGAGCAACGTGTAGATGTGGATGAGAGTTAAGCATTTTTGGAATGCTACTGACAAGAGAAAACCGAAGTACTCGGTGGAAGATTTGTCCCAGTGTCAGTTTGTTTGGAGCTGCTGTCAAACCGTGAAATGTAAGTAAGTTTCATTCCTACCTCACAGAGAACATACTGCATGTTGGCGGCAAAGATCATCCCGTGAGTGCTGTTTTGGGAAGTAACAACTCTTTCATACTGTAATAATACAAAGCATATAAATACACTCCGAGTACGAAATTCAAAGTTTCTTAATGGTAAACCATATTATGCATAGAGTTACAGCCGTGCTTTGAGGTATTAGAGAATTAGACATGGTTTTTAGTCTTTCCTGGATTATTGCGGCGTTTATAAATAAGCGTTATTTTGCGATAACGTGAGTTCTAATTAATGAAAAGGAATTAAGCGCTGAGACGAATTTCAGTCGAAAATGAATAGACATTGAGGAAGCCTTCGTGATATCACGCTTCGGATTACATGGGTAATTAGATACACGAAGGACAATGCCTTGTCAGCACACGTCAGAACGGGGAACTGTGACAACCTTGCAACACAAAAGCTGTTTTAGTGTACACAAAGCTTGTCTACTGTGTTATTACAGTGTAAGGTAAAGTGTATGCATGTACAGACGCAGTAATGCTGCTTTGACATGTATCAGAAATTCACAGTCGTGCCAAAGTTGTTTCAAGAAACACACACATAAATCTCTCTAGTTGTGTTAACTTCCTACTGTGGTGTGCCCAACTGAAGTGGTGCTCTCTCGAAACTTCACTCTCTTGCTTAAGTAAGTAGGAGGTTCTTCCAGTGACTGCTGCTGTAGTTGTAATTTGTACTTGAACGTGGGTTCAGACTGGAGAGAAGAAAAGAGAAAGAAAACTTTTCAGCTCACACGCGATTACCAAAAATTACCCACACATTTAAATTGGTCTTGGAACGGAAGTTCGTACTTGCAGACATAAAGTATCATGTAGAATGTGTGCTTAATGAGAGAGCTGTTTAAAATATGTTGATTTGTGGACCTCTCGTGTGTGAATGCTGCAAGAGTGTGTGCTATGAAGCTGTAGGACTTGAATTGTGTCCGGCCTAGAATAATACATGCGATCCATTTCGGTGCATAGAAATATTAGAGTTTTATGTAATATATGAAGGAAAAAAGTAAAATTGTTCAGGTTTTCTCGGCGGTTGTTGATCAAATGATATTGTTATTTTGGGCTGCCACACCGTGTAGTGGTCAAATGTTGCGACGTTTCTTTCATCATCACAGTGACAGGGACGTTTTGTTACCTGGAGACATAAGAACATTTAACATGATGCAGGTAGCCAAAAGAAAACCACCAGATGAAGCACAAAAATATTTGAATTGTTATCTTCATTTGTAATCACTCCGTGTCCATTTCCTTTCATTTACTAATCATATTTTCGAAATAATGTCATTAGTGTCTGCTGTATAATGGTGAATGCACCAGATACTCCAAACAATATCGCCAAGACTATTTGTCAGAAGACATTTCAGGCGAAGTCATTTGATGTTTCTTGCAATTTATGCGTGCCTACAAGAAGTAGGGGCCGATCCCGGTGGCCGCGCGGTCTAAGGCGTGGATCTGCGGGGCCTCGCGTGCTGAGATTGCTTGTTCGAATCTCGCCGGGGTCATGTTTGTCTATTGTTAGTGTTGTGCATGTTGTTAGGTAGAGTTCTGTGCGACGGGCCGATCACTTTTCCAGAGGAGTCCTATCGAATGTGGTTTGTCTGAGTGTGATCGTGAAGCGTCGAAAATGAGGCGTAGGCCCACTAGGGCTGTCAAGAGACGAAAGAGAAAAAAGTTTAGGAGTAACTAACTAGTAAGGAACAAAAATTAGAAAAAAACGAGTAAAAACGTTAAATAACACCTGAGATTTCTCTGATTGCCTCTCTTGCAACTTCGCTTATTAATTTCCGTACCTGTACGGCTAGTCGAGAGTAAACGTCGATGAAGGTGAAAATAACAAAACGATTTGCTGTAAGGGTGTTAATGATACATGCCTTCTGTTCAGAACCTGATGCTTTTCGGCCACGTAACATAATGAGAGCTGGAATTTCGATTTCCATTAGATTCCCATTAGGAGTTTTGTGCTTGAATTAATCGCTTACAATCAATGAGACGCTTAGTTTGTGTTTAGATTAACAACATTTAACCCCTATTTACAGAACAAAGCGTATTTTGCATTCTGTTTCATTACCTGTGTTGGTGGAATTTGAATTCCATACGGGAAGTGCATAATATAGGTCTACCAGCTTCACAACAGCTATTTGTCGATTCCCCATAGAAGTTTGTGGGCCGGGTAGCGTAGTCGGTATAGCGACTGGCTACGGGCTGGACGGTCTGAGGATCGAATCCCGGTGGGGGTGAGATTTTCCACACCTGTCCAGACCGGCTCTGGAGCCCACCCAGCCTCCTATACAATAGGTACCGGGTCTTTCCCGGGGGTAAAGAGCGGCCGGGACGTGACGCTGACCCCTCACCCCCATCTAGTGCCGTGGTCAAGAAAGAGTACAGCTATACCTCTACTCCCTCTATGGGCCGCACGGCCTGTACAGAGCCTCGGTGCCTGTAAAAGGGTGCACTTTACCTTTTACTTTTACCCATAGAAGTATAAAATACGTATTTATCAGGCATTACGTGCCTGACGTGAAACGATTATTCAGGTTGATGGAATATGCATTACAAAACCCGGATCCATAAATCAGATATTTCTTAACAGAGTTATGGATTTAGGATACTGCGGAAAAATAATGTGTTCAAATGAACGTGTTGAAACGACGCTATGTCCTGAAAGTTGTTCACATTGCATTTTGAGCTGTAAGACCTGTTAGGTACGTAAGAGGTCGTTCGGTCTGTTATGCTCTTACCTGCGGTCGGCTGTCATCTTCAGCTGGCGGGACTCTAGTTTATGTCTTCTGTGTGTCTCTCTCTCTTTTTCCCCGCCCCGTGGAGATTCAACTTTATGCCGCCTCTTCCCTCATGCAGCATGTCTATAAGCGCTGCACTAAGCGCAGCCAATCGATAGTTCACAAACCGAGAAGCAATTTCCATATTTCTAATAGCTGTCAATTAATGGCTATGTATAGGCCACACAGCAAGGTCCCGTGATTGAGGGGGCAATCGCGCTCGATGCCTTTCTTCCTTGTCAAATCATTTTTTTTTCATTACTGGCAGCCCTGTTTGAGCCACGTCAGCCAGCCCAAAGCGCTTGTCAGTAGCGAAGTATATCACATCTTTACCACTCTCAGAATTTGTGTAAATAGAATGGATTGGCAACTGAAGGAAAGCAAGCTGGAATGTTAAGTAGATGTGGGGGAGGGGAAGGGGCAGGGGGAGGGAGATTGGGCGATCCATGAAGCGTCTTTCCATGGCCTCGTTGTAGACTATTTTACATATTCTCGACCGAAAGTTGCGTTGTACTGAATCCCGCTTAGTATGTGGAAGGTCTTTCCTTCTTATATCGACGCAGGCATTGATTAATTCCTGCAGGTGTTCCCAGCTTTATTCTATCTAAGCAGCTGCTGGTTAGTGTCTTGCAGTAATAAATGGCGGCTTGCCAATTCGTTATTCATTACCGGTCTCCAATTATGAGGTATGAATATAGGCCAATAATCAATGCAGTTGAAGTAGCGTCGTTAAATACTGTGCATATTTTACGTTTCTGTTGTTGTGGGCCCAGGATAGCGTAGTCGGTACATCGACCCCCACGGGCTGGGCGGTTCGGGGTTCTAACACTGGTGGAAGTAAAGGGTTTTCTCTTCTCCACACTCGTCTATACCGACCCTGGGGCCCACCCAGCCTCTTTCCCGGGGGCAAAGCGTCCGCGGCGTGGCGTTGGTCACTCACACCATCTTTGTCTGCGTGGCTTATGAAGGGGAGATCTTTACCTTTACATATATATTCTTAATGTCGTTAATGGGGACTGTTTAACTGTGTTAACAGTTCAACGTTTACACAGTTTACATAGTAAAAGAAATGCCGTAAAAATATCGAAAAGAAATAAGTAAACAACGTTCGTATTTAACCACAGTACTTCATGTAAGTCAGTGTTCATTATAAAGATTTCTTTATGGGTTGTCATTTTTCTTCATTTTTTATATCTTCACTTTTACTCTACGTTGGTATGGGAAATGAGTAATGTAGCTGGCCATAGGGGAAAACAGGTTCGAGAAAATTCTGTCCAATTTTTCTGAAAGCTTTCTTTATACGCATTTCGTGTATGGTCCTTGCAAATCGGCTGATGTCTGTTGTTGTTGTTGTTGTTGTGAAAACATCGTAGGATCAGGTGCTTGTTGCTTGCCGTATTTTCGGAATAAGAACATTTCCCCCTTTGGATTCCCCATTTAGTATTTCAACCTTTAGTGTGTTTTTGTAAATACGCGGATGACAAACACAATAGTTTGCCACTATATTTTTTCAACTTACGGATTAGCGTTTCGATACTTCATATTGGTAGGCTGAACGTACGTGGTGCAAATAGTGCTGGAATTAAACTATTGATATAGTCCGTAAAACAGCTCTCTGAGTCAGGATAGCTCAGTCGGTATAGCAGCTTGCTACTGGCTGGATAGTCCGGGGATCGAATATGAGATTTCCCGCACCCGTCCATATTGGCCCTGGGGCTCACACAGCCTCCTATACAATAAGTACCGCATCTCTTCCCGGGGGTATAGGGGACTTGGCGTGGCTTTAACCATGCACCTCCATCTAGCACCGTGGGTAAAGAAAGAGTACAGCTATAACTCTACTTACTTATACCCCTAGAGCGGTTTTTTCCTCCATTTTGGTCATTTGGAACAAGGAAACAGCATTGTGGTATACTCTAATTTCACCGTCTGTAAAGTTCTTTAAAACAGTTGAGTTTTGTAAACAAAATTGCACCTTCCAGAATGTGTTGAACATTGTTTGATTGCAGTGTGCAATGGACTTGTCATGTGTTATATAATTCAAAATATCAGTTTTAATCATAATCCTTTACTGGCTTCGAAGTCTAAACCTGCGGAAATATGGACGGACTAGACTCTCTTGCAGGTGTTACAGCTTCAAAGAAAATGAGGTACGTGGGTTGAAGATAATGACTTTTTATGATACATGTTAAGATACGTAACAGTTTACATTCTATTTGCCTTGCCCTGGCAAGTTGAAAGTTTCACTATACAAACCATAATTGCGTTAATTGAAAATTTTAGATTTTTTCGGGCAGTGCTTTCGGATCACACATTTATCGTGCTTTACATGTGTAAGTGTTGCGATATCGTGACCAATACTGTAAATGCATTTGCCCTACTGGGTCAATAAATTGTAGGCATTGTGCATTTCCGCGCCTTCCGAATGACTATACAGAACGACTATACAAATGAATGCCTTTTCTTTGTGAATTGTACCACTACATTGTGCGCCCAGTACTTTGTGTAAGGTATTGTGAGGGAGTGCTTCACAAATGGTGCTCTTCGGAACCCCAGTGCTGCGCGAAGTGACAGTAAAGGTTGCGTAAGAAAATTCAATTAATTATGAAATTGTATTATTATTATATTATTATTATTATCATCATCATCATCATTATTACAGCTTCGCTTAAATAATTTGGATTTTTATTTAGCTAAAATTCATTTGTTTCAATCTTTGTGAATTTTTGCTTTGATAGAATAAATGAAATAATCAGAATTTTGAAAATGAGTTATTATTGAAAACGTAAATTTTTTAAGGTTTCATTTTCTTGTGCATTAAGTGTGATTTTTATTTCTAAATACGTATAATGAAATAATATGTTGATCTCATATCACTGTTTAACATTTATTATTATTGTCACTACTTATTTGTCGTCTGTGATTAGCTTCATGGATAATAATGCCATCAGAAGTTCCGCAATCATTTTTCGATAATATTCTGTGGCAAATAATCAAATTGAGAAGCGCTTTTAGGAGCAATCTTCTACATGCTCTTTTTTTTTTTTCTCTAACTGATATCCAAGTATAAATTTTGTAGAGTGCTAAGCCTTCACATTGATAATAAAATTGTGTGAGAGAGTGGAATATTGAATTCTAGAAATGAAAACCTGTGCCATTATTTGGACGCTTTTTCAACCGGATTATCTGGATTTGTTTTATTTTTCCGTTCTGCCATTTAGCTTACCCGAATAAAATGTTAGGTCTAACTGTGCGCTGTGCTGTTCATACAAATTATAAACCGCTTTACCTAGATTTAGAGTTAAAAGCTGCATTATTTCACGGAACTCCCCTACCTTTCTCTGAATTATACATTTTTATCACTTTTTATGGTCCGTACTTTATACTACGTATTATGATACATTTTAGGTCGATTCATTGTTTCATTTTTCAGCGGAGGGACCGAACACCGTCCGTAAACGCATACTGTAGTCTTCAGATTTATACATCGGACTCCATTATTTTATATATTGTGTATATTGGATGACATTGTTCTAGTGACTGCGTGTCGGATAAACATAGAGGGGCGCATAAGTGACTTCATAATAGAGCTAACGTGTGGATTTTTTTTGTGGCGCAAGAGCCCATAGTAGGCCAGGGCCTCCTCATTATCCAGGCTTAACGATCACACTCAGACACACCACACTCGGTAAGACTCCTCTCCACGAGTGATCGGCCCGAGGCACAGACATCTACCTGACAACATACAACACTTACAAGAGATATTTTTGTCCCCGGTGGGATTCTAACCAGCAATCCCACCAAGCGGGCGGTCGCAAACCCACGCATTAGACAGCGCGAACACTGGGATCGGAGAATTGCACTTCACCGACACCGTAGGCCCCAATTACTTCCATCGAAATATTCAAAACCTTCTGTCTGTCTTTCCGGAATGCTTGCACAGTACTCTCACACAGCTGCCTTAATTTCCGTACGTACGACATTTTTTGTTATTAACTGTCATTTAACTTTTGTGGCATGTTGTGTTTTACAGAAGCTGTCACTCGCTTTGAGGGGCAAGATTTTTTCTTACCACTGTTCATTGCTGGTCAATTCTGGCTTTTCAGGGCAGTCTTTAAAGCAGACTGATGCTAAGTAGTTATTACGAGAGCTGAAACGTGCCTGTAAAATTTCGTGCTATTCACTCGGATGACAAACTCAGCGTTTCAATTCCCACTGGGATTAGCCAGGGAAACTATCTCCTCCGCTTATAGTTTCATATTCTGTAAGATCAACTTCCCATTTGAAACGTTTGTTAATGACGCTGAGCACTCGGGATGGCTTAGCCAATATTGCGCGTAAGCAACGAGATGGACTACCATGGACCATAGTTCGAATCCAGACAGCGGCTAAAATTTTTACCCTTTCCAAAGCGTCCAGACCGGTTGTGAGAACCAGTCAGCGTCTTATGCAGTAGTATTCTGGGCTCGTTCTTTTCCGTGTGTAAGGAACAGGTTTGAAGCTAAAGTCGTATGGATTTGTATTCATGCCCCAGTACGTCTTCGCCACCTGATCGTATTTAAGCACAAGAACGACATAAAATTTCTCGTTTATAAATGTTTGTCCTGTACACTGTCTTCAACAAAACATTATCTGTCTTGTTTATATTGTAATTCGGAAATGTACGGGATAACATATGTCACGTAAGTCACTCAAGCGCAAGGAAATGTCCTGATTATTCATTCCTTGCTGGACGTCTTCAATCACCCAGTAGTCCGAGCGGAGTATTTCGAAAACTGGATATGTGTTCGTCCTCGAGTGGGAAGTACCCACTCTTCTGGGGCGTCATAACCGATCGAGGTTATAATTTCGCTTCAGCTTAGATTGGCCAGTTCATGTTACACGTACTGTAACATGAACTGTGAATTTTGATGTTTTGCTGACCGTGCATCTCATAATAATCTTAGTAATTAACCAACTTAATGCACAAATTCTTGTTATGTAATAAGTTTATTATATGCCTCTACATGTTTCGAGCACTATGTGCGCATCATCAGGAGGTCAAAATTGTATTATACAGCATCTGGTATCATCACCTCTGTAGGTGGCCGTCCCGTGCACAGGTTGTGCACGGGTGTGTACGGGACAGCCACCTACAGAGTGTGATGATACCAGATGCTGTATGATACAATTTTGACCTCCTGATGATGAGCACATAGTGCTCGAAACATGTAGAGGCATATAATAAACTTATTATAAAACAAGAATTTGTGCATTAAGTTTGTTACTTACTAAGATGAACTACGAACACGGGCTGTGTTATAACGAACTGCTATTTGTAGGAGAAAGTAATGTGGACCAACAATCGCGGCCCGCGCTCGCATTACCTGAGGCTCGAGGACGCCTGACTTTTCGAGGAACAACTTGAAGGAAAATACAAAGACTTGGGCTGGTGACCCTAGAATAAATATATATAAGAGAAAGGAGAGCAGCAAGTTGAGATCTTCCTTGTTAGACCAACAAAATCTCTTTCAGTGACAAAACAGCTGCAATCAGTCGTTTATTTGTGCTACTTGTGTAGTGACGAAGGCAAGCCATTCATAAACTCTGAATTTGTGAAATGTTGCCTTTGCGCTCGAACTTATAAAAAGCTTATAGAAGAACTGTTTTTTAACAGCTTCAATTCCAGGCAAATTCATTAGATTTTTAATACTCGCAGTGGATGAAAATCACACCACAAACAATGCGCAACAGATACTTGTTCATGGTACTGAAAGTGGCTTTAATGTTTTTGATGAGCTTGCAGATTTAGGTAGGTTGAAAGGCACTGCTACCAGCGAAAATTTATTTCTGAGAGTAAGCTTTTGGGTTTTTGGAATTGGACTGGAAAAACTGACAAGCATCATTACCTATCGTGGCAGATCTGCTGTGTATAGTGCCAATAGCAGCACAGTAGGACGAATCTGCGCGAAAGATATGAACGCAACCTGTAACAATCCAATGGTGTTTAACTGAAGTCACCAAGAGACACATTTCTGCAAAAGGTTTGCATTACAGATGAAAGAATTTGTCGACACTGTGATTTTAACAGCGAACTCCAGTCGACAGAACGGTTTGAACCACCGTCAATTTGGGTATTTGGTCTAAGAAGTCGAATAAGAATTTGATTACATTCTATACTACTCGTTGTGACGTGGCTGTATAGAGATTCTTTTTTAAGCGGGTTTTTGAATTTGCGAAGTGGTACAGGTATATCATGGCGGGAAAGGAGCAGACTGTGTCAGAGTTAGCTAATGACACTGGATCGGGGCTTTTGCATTTATGTGAACAGAACAACTTATGTTAATGAACTCAATATAAAGCCTCAAAGCAAAGGTACAGTACTGCGTGACGTGTATTGTAATGCGGAGGAAGGCCTTTGAAACGAAACTATGCCTTCTGGACCAACACATCGAGGAACTAAGTCTTAACTGCTTGCCGTGTTACAAAATTGTTTTCGAAACTCCCCCCCCCCCTCTCTCTCTCTCTCTCTCTCTCCCTCCACCATTTGGTTGACTGGCACTGAATGACAACTTCGTGGAAGCATCCACCAGCTCCAGAACATAATTTTCCTAATGGTTGATACATTTTCAGCAGAGGACGAATGAAATCCGAATGTCGTTTCTGCCATTGGTATTGATCAGGTTCCATTGCAGACGCAAATGCAGATGATTGAATTACAAAATAATGATACTTACACGGACAGAAATACACAGGCCTTTTATGAGAGTCTTCCTTAAATTTCAGCGCGATCAAAACTTCCGCGAGGAATACGCTAACAGCATTTAGTAGCACTTAATATGTGACAAACATTTTCGATTATAAAATGGCGGAAATTAAATTTTGTTCCCTGTTTACGGATGAAAACTTGCGCTTCTCCGTGAAGTTTCAGAAAAGACGTTCATAAATTGTCCAGGACGTCCATTCTCAGTAATCGAACTGAACTGTGTAACGAACGAGTATAGTGAATTCCCAAATATCCCTATTCCTTGAAGCGAGAAGCGAGGCAAACATTATTCTGTAATACTATGCCTGGAATACATAAGGTTGTAAGATTTTACTTCTCAGATGTAAATGTACGAATGAATATCAGTGCCTCTTCACCTCTCGTTTCCTTCTCAGAAGCTGTTATTCCGTTATGGGCGTATCCTACACAAGTGATCCGCGTTGTGAAGTTGGAAATTGAATGCAATACGCGACCCACATGTGCCAAACGTTCGCTGAACTTAGATGCAAACCGTTCCTTTTAAGCACATTCGTTTGCTGTTTGTGGCGTGCTGCACACTAGCTGATTTCAACGCTGTTATATCAAAAAGCGAATAGTGCAGCCGCCCCCAGCGGCAGAGTCGAAGGGGCGGCGAACTGGGTAAAAAAAATTAGGATTTTAAAGGAAGAAAATTTATTTTCTGCCCTCAGAAATTTTTACGCTGTTGAGCTAAATGAAAGTAGATCCAGTAACTAATTGATTTTATATTTCATAATTTGTGTTAGGGGCGGTAATTGTGATTACTGGCCCCGAGCACAAAGAAACCTAGCTACGCCACTGAATATACTTGCGAATATCATCTCAAGTTTTGTATATATTTTCTTTCTTTTAAATTAGATGTAATTATGAAATTTGTTGACACAGAAACCATAACGTCTTGTTTGACCACTTGACTGGTAGTAATTTTGATCAGTATTTGTGTACCATAAGCATTGACCATTTTTCTTGTCTATTTTAGGTCTGCGTAAGATTAGATATAGCTGGTTTTTATACCACAAAGTCTTCTGTTGGATGCTTTTATAGCAGTGTTTGAACAGCGTGATTTTACTGTTGCTAAAGAACGTACGTCGCCATGGTGTGGATGGTACTTCTTATTCGGAATATCTCATTTTCAAGTCTAGGCCTATACACCACATATCCTGATGTGAGTCTTGTCAGTGTTTTTGTGTTCCTGTGGGCAGATATTTGGAGAGAAACTCGAAATAAGCTGCTGCAATGTTTTCAACATAGTTTATCCGTTTATTGCTTTATGCGATGTTCTGACACTCGACCGGGCGAAGGTTGCGCTATTATCTGGATCGTCAAATAAAATGCGGTTAAATATATGTCGATATGAATGTTGCATAGTTATTGAAAAAACAATTCGTCGTACAGAACATGTGTATCCTTCATGCATATTGTGTATGGAATGGCGCTGGTGTTGTATTCATATCACAATATTACACCAACATCATGCTGACGACAGGCAGTTACGAAGCGTGTAAGGGCTGCAGCGTTAGAACGAGAAGACGCTTGGATATAACGTGTGAAGACAGGTGGCGGAGAACAGTTTGAATTTGAAGCCCGCAGGACGGGAGAAGAGTAAAGAAATGTCGGGAAGGGAATATTGATGCCAGTACAAACTTGGTGGACTGACCTACCAGAACTGAAGGCAAAGCAGTGTCTGTACATAAGGCAAATTGTGTTTTGCTCTCATCTCTCAGGAATTATTTATAGGTCAAATTCAAGAAAAATAATCTTCGGTCACCTCTTGTTCGAATAAGGACTTGGTGCTCTTACGGCAGTGATATCCAGAGCACGCACTTCTGGGATGTGAGGCCGTGTAGTCTGGTAAATAGATAATACTCTATGTTCTCACAGTTTTCAAAGACAGACGTAGTATCACTTCAATTTATCAACCAACGAATGCACATATAATTTCACATAAAACACTTTTAAAACACTTTAAAACACTCCGACATGTTTCGATCTTGTCAGATCATCATCAGGGAGCTTTGTTC
>Ga0123357_10010413_pt1 | contig 11829 bp, 10 predicted proteins | sample TergutEmb28metaG_FD_89873 | JGI IMG/M metagenome (GOLD analysis project Ga0123357, IMG submission 89873) | Embiratermes neotenicus P4 segment gut microbial communities from Petit-Saut dam, French Guiana - Emb289 P4 | ecosystem: Host-associated > Arthropoda: Insects > Digestive system > Gut ...
TGGCCGCAGCGCACCCATATGGTGCGTTCGTAGGATGCGGAATTAAAAGGATCGGGTGCGCTCGTCGGATAAAGGTTAAAAGCATTACACTGTGGAAGTAATATCTCACTTCTTACAAACATATTTACAATTCAGGTTTTCTTTGGTACAGTCACTTTTCATAATGAAATAATATGATAATTAAACAAAGTCTTGTAGAAAATGGCAGATGTTGGTGATGGTTGTGGGTAGTTGATTTTTGTATGATGTGTATGTTATTCAGTGTTAGGTACCATGTGGTGTGCCGTAAGCAACATGTGAACAGGACACACACACCGCCTAAGTGACCTACGACCCTGTCACCATAATGCATCACCAAATATGAAATCACCACCCGGTACCCGACATTGCATAAGGCATCATACAGAAATTAACTACCTACAGCCATCACTGACATCTGCCATTTTATAAAAGATTTTAACTGTTTAATTATTGTCTTAATTCATTATGAAAATTGATTTTACCGAAGAAAGACTGAGCTGGAAATATATTTGTAAGAAGTGACATCTTACTTCCACAGTGCAATGTGTATACTGCTTTTAATATGACCTAAGATTGAGATTGATGTTGACCCCATAGTGTCGAAGCACATAGCTGTATGAATACTTTATGAAGTTGAGTTCGATGGTTCTTTGTTTATTCCTTATTGCCATTATCTGTTGTAGTCAATGTGTAGAGACCAAACTGCAGATGTGCATAATTCATGTACAGGTTAAGAGATGAAAGAGCTCTAAACAAATATTTAATTTTCAACAATTTCTCAGCCTTACACTGTTGACAAATGTATGAGTTCAGTTCATGGCATATATCTGAGGTGGATATGAAAAGACTGACTACATGGTAGAGGAAAATATTTGGGAGGATATATGGACCAGTGATAGAACAAGGATAATGGAGAATGAGAACTAATCAGGAATGGTGTGAGCTATCTAAATATTTAGATATAGTAACAGACATTAAAATTAAAAGATTGAAATGGGTTGGGCATGTGGTAAGAATGGATCAGGAAAGGGTAGTTAAGATAGTATTTGAGAGTAACCCAGAGGGAAGAAGAAGAATGGCAGGACCTAAATTGGGATGGTTGGAAGATGATAAAAATGACCTATGGGAGTTGACAGTTAAAAGATAGAAGGCCACGGGCAGGGAAGAATGGATGTCTGTAATTAAGGCCAAGGTTGTCTGTGGGCCTTAGAGGCAAGGAGTGAGTGAGTAAGTAAGTAAGTAAGTAAGTAAGTGTTCTGTTCCTTTTACGCAGCAGCTCACAGTTCCTGTATAAAACCAGAACTAAATGTACATATGAGGGGCACTTGATTCATCTCTGTTGTATCTGCATTGAAACTTAAGACATTACAGAGATTCTCTTCTAATGACAGGCATGCTAAACCGACAAGGATTTGATTGAATTACCGCGTATTTACTGTTTCACTTATTGTGGAGCCTGCTGGCTGACAGTTTTTGTTATTCGTATATTTGGTCCTTAATATAGTTTATCTGAGCATTGTTAGCCACTACACACATCATTTTACATGATAAAGGGCAGCCAGTACTCAATGCTGTCCTGTTTGCCATTGGTCAGGGTCCACGCCTGTTAGTTCTGTGTATTGCATTTAGTACAGTAGAACTCCACTTATCTGGATGCTGGTTATGTGGATCTCCATTTATCCAGATCGCCTTGACCATTCAGGTAAATTTGTTGAGAATTCTACAAAATTAACTTGCATTGAAATTACCGGTTATTGGATCAAGTACAGTACAGGGTCATGTCTTCAGGAACTTCAAAATCAGGCATGGTCAAAAGGTTTAGACGCAGGTACCTACTGTAAATAGTGACAACCATACATCAAACTGCCAATGTAGCCTATTTTCAAGGAAAATCCAGTTAATTGGATTTTCTGCATATCCAGATGGCTCGCCATCCCAATTAATACAGATAAGTGGAGTTCTGCTGTATTAGGTTTTCACTCACCATGTGCGTGAAGAGCTGTCTTGACACTGCAGCAAGGAGTTTTATGCATCCGGCGTATAGCTTCGCATGTGGAGGTGGAAAAAGCATGTTGATAATGAAGGAGACTTTGTGCAAAAATAACCTCAACTTTCTGAATGATATACCCATGATATATGTAAATTTCTTTGTAATTGTAAGTCCAGTTTCTGAGAAACAACGTAGACGTTACTTTCATACCAACCTTTCTACACGCATTCTTACTGTTGATATGACAGCGAGATGAGAGTTCAACTTCCCGGCCACCTAACCCATGAGGCAGAAATCCCCACCAATATACATTAGTGTGTGTGCCTCAGAGTGAGTCTGGGTGATCTGGTGAAGTGCACAACACTGTCTTTCTCATTTACTTGGAACATATAAAATATCTTTGTTACAGGGAACACTGCCACATGACTACCTTGATGTAACAGAACATAAGGTGGCTGAATTAATGTTCTGCAATGCTCGTCAGATGGCAGCACAGTATAACAAGAAACGAGAACTGGCTGAGGCTGGTGCCTTATCCTTCATTTTTAGGGAATTCTCAATGCTGAGTAAAAGTAAGGAGAACGAAATAGTGGATGAGATCCGTTCGCATATTACAGCAGAAAGGTACAGAGAATCTGTAAGTACATCCTGTGCTTTGTCGGTTTTTGTACTTTTTTAGTTTTTGTAACAGTGAATCGAAAGCTGATGTATGATATCAAAGATTTTTATGTTTCCAAAAAGTGCAAAATCGTAGTAAAAATTCTGCTTCGATTACTCAAAGTAAAGTACTGCCTTATAGATATTTGTAGAACATTAAAGGTAAAGGCCCTGTGCATGCCATAAAGGCATATAGGGTGAAAAGAAATGCAGCTCCACTAATTCTTTATCTCAACACTGGGGGGTGAGTGGTTAAGGTCATTCATGCCTCAGCTGCTTTACTATGGTGAAAGAGGCCGCATTCCCATTTGAGTGGTAGTCTGGGTAGTCCTCAGAGCCAGTTTGGACATTATGGAGAAGGGATAATTTTCTTGCCCCTGCCAGAAATTGAACCCTGTTTCTTTCCGTCTATAGCCTAGTCACTATACTGATTATGCTGAAGCTGGGATTTTTTGGTCGATATGGTCAATAGACTGTTGGCTTGATGACAGAGGAATTGTGGTTAGGTTGCTTTTAGGAGCAAGAGATTTTTCCCTTCTCCACGTCATCCAGACAGGCTGTCGGGCCTACCCATCCTCCTCTTCAGTGTGTGTCTGGCGATCCTGCCGTGGGGATAAAGCCACCAGTGGGTGAAGTTGACCACTTGCCTCCATTTAGTGCCAACATTAAGAATGAATGAATGAAGCTTTACATCCACTTCCTTTATATGCCTTCACTGAATGGACAGGATCAACTGTACCTTCATCAAACATTATAAATTTAGGTATCTCTGTAGACGATGGCTTTGGAAAGATATTTTTTTTCCTTCTCATTTGCCTCATTTATTTATGTAAGTTGTGTCAGTAATACTTGTGTAAATTCAAGCCATGTCCTCTTTCTAATGTACTTTCAAAACTACAAGAAGTATTGAGATATGGTCTGTGATATGTGGTGCTAAGTAGTTCAGTAAATGGTCACCAGTGTATTGGAGGAATCTGCTGCCCCTGGCTTATGCTTTTATGCTTCATCTGATAGTTTCAAACCCATCTACTGGTGTCACACCTGATATGGCCATAATCTTGACATACGCCACTGTGACATCATATACTGTGAGATTTACAGTATAGCTGGTACGGTGAGATGATGCAGGATGCATACCTCAAAGCTTCTTCTGTTCTCGTACAAACTTCACCTTCGTGTCATGATGACGTGGCCACGCCCTGATGCAGATGGTTAGTTGCTGACCTCTCGCCATGGACTTGCCTGTTTTTGATCCATGGTCTCTCTGCGTCGAATCTGTGGTTGATAATGTGGCAATGGAACAGGTTTTTCTCTGATTACCTCCATTTTTCCTAGTCAGTTTTATTCCACCCTTGCTCCACACTCATTTATCTGTCGCAAACACTGTGTAATGTTAGCGATTGACAGCTTTGTTCCTGGACACACTGACACAACAAACGAGACTCTGACAACTCATTCCTCATGACATAACCGTTGCTGCTTTATTAGAAGGAATACTGTTGAGTAATTTCAGAAGACTGAGTCATGATATATAGCCATTGTACTTGGTATAGTATTGTTAGTGGCTGTATGTCATGACTTATTCCCAGATCTTCATGAAGAATGTGACAAACTATGTCTTGGTTATTGTGCAGTTGGTCCAGAATCAATTTTGGAGCCATTTGATGGTCTCTAGCCACCAGTTCACAGACTTTTGCAACTGTTTTCAGATTTAACTCATTTGGCAGACATCTACTGCTTGATTATCTTCAAGGTCTTCACATCCCTTTTTAGATCTTTCAAACCATTTGATAATAACATACAATATGGAGTTCCATTTTTATAGACAGTTTCAAGCATTTTATGTTACTGTAGCTGCTTTCCTGAATGTGAAACACAACTCATCTACTGTTCATGACAGCAAAAAGAGACATATCTTATACTACGTATGTGGCTCTGTTACGGATGAACTGATTGAGCTAGGACACTCTTGTAACTGCTCTATAGTGATCATAAAGTGGACTAACAGAACCGAACAACAGTTGATGTATTCAACAAACCATACTTTTGCAATAACAGAAGTCTTGGAATGCTATTGTTAGTTCACATGTACTACTTTGTTATGTCCAAAGCAAAAGGCACTATATAAATACTTGTGCGGCTTTCACATGGAATATGTAACGGTCATGGTTGAGTTTCTCTTTTTTCTTGAACAGGAATTTAATCTCATCCTTTATTCGAATAATAAATAAAAAAAAGTGCACTGTACTCACAGTCATTTATCTAACTGCTCTAATTAAGAGAGCGCTGATTCACTGTTTTCTTGTTTACCAGGATATTATTTTAGCAGAGATTGGGTAGTGTAGAGTTTGAGAAAACCAATGTTGATTGCTGTGTTCCTAACTGTACATCCCTGGAGATTTTAGTCTTCACGTTTAAATTTATTTTTATGCTGTTTCCAGATCGCTGCAAGTGAAGAGCTGATATCCTTAAGTCTTTTGGGAATGGACTATTACCAGAATTACTACCAGCATATGCTTCTGAGTTGCGTAACTGTTGCATTTCTTGGTTGGATTGCTTGGCTTCTTCATTCCCTGGTTGATGAGAACAAGCATAGAAAGAACTCTTTGCTTCTCAATGTTCATCATGATGGTGCGTTACGGAATCACCATCTCTTGGCCGTCCATCCTTCTAGAATATTCACAGGAGGCTACTGGGTTAATCTGGCCTTCCTGTTTGTAGTTATTTTGACGGTGGCTCTGCTTTTCTGTAAGTATAAAACAATCTTGTTTTGCAGAATTTTTATTTGAATTGAGTCCTATCAGCAGTACGGAGATGCAACTCAGTTTGCATGGTTCACCAGTAATTGTATTGTTTTTTGTATTGTGAATGCGTGTGTGTTTGTCACTTGTTTTGTATGGGTGTGAAACTTGGTCTCTTATTTTAAGGAAAGATCATAGGCTGGGCTGTGCAACGCCACAGACAAACTGCGCTGCCACCAGGTGTGGCATAGTTTTTAGGGGCACAGCATTTTACAACTCCTTCTTTGACTTTTTAGACATTCTTTAAGGAGTAAGAAAGAACATGTTATGTGGAGACTATGTCTTTAACCTTAGTATCAGCCATCATTTAATTAGCAAACCAACTAATGCACATACATAAAATTTTTACATTAAAACATTTAAAATCGCTCCAACTTGTTTCGATCGTAAGATCATCTGGCAGCAGCTGCCACAGCACCAAGTTAATATAAGGAAATTAATCGGTGAGTGTTTTTAAAATGTGGCTTTAGCAAGGAACAGTGTAGCTCCCTGAAGATGATCTTAGGATCGAAACAAGTTGGAGCGATTTTAAATGTTTTAATATAAAAATTTTATGTATGTGCATTAGTTGGTTTCCTAATGAAATGAGTCTGTGAAATGCACTTTGCAACGATAGTTAGTAACAGCAAATTTAACATGTATCAAATTTTGAAGAAAGTCAATATATGAATTCCTTTAAAATTATCAAGCAAGCCAACATTTCTTGAAAATCAGCTACATGACAGTCATATTTTACTTAAGGGTGTAAATGAATTTTTATGTATACATTCCATATTTCTTGGCTGGTTTTGATGAAGTTTGGTGTAGAAGATCTCCTCATAATGCCGTTGAGCAGTTGTGAGTTTTGTGAAAGTCAACACAGTGATTGCCTTATTTTGTTAGGGCTGTCTTTGTATTTCTGTCCCCGCTTTTCATATTTATCATCCAATCTGGGTGAAAATCGGCACCATGAAGACTGTGGGCATAAATGGAATTACATTTATGTGTGTACCACAAAAATGTATGAAATTTTTGTAAGTAAATAATTCCTCGATAAGGTCTGTTAGTACACATTCTACAGTATTTTCTTTCAAATCAAATTAATTTTTGCTGCTCTTCTGTTTATATTACGACTTAATTGACAGTCATTGTATGTCAACATAAATTAACTGAAAACACTGGCATTGTTGTCTAATCCTGAAGTCTCAAGCTGGCAGTGACACTGTGATTCGCATGACCTGTGACACAGTATTGCATTACTGCTTTTTGGGCATCTGTTTTAAGAATTGTGGGGAAATCAATCATATATAGTGACAAGATTTTCAAAATTAAAAAAAGAGTGATTAGAATCATCACAAATTCAGGAATGAGAGATTCATGTAGGGAACTGTTCAAAAAATTAGAAATACTGCCCTTATATTCTCAATATATCTTTTCACTGTCAATGTCTGTGATAAAAAAACAAACATTTATTTTATACAAATAATCCACAGTATTCACACAAGATTCAAAACCAACTTACATCCACCCACAGCTAATCTAACAAAGTTCCAAAAGGCAGTGTACTATTCAGCAATTAAAATTTTTAATAACCTTCCTCACAATATCAGAGACTTAGCTAATGAGATAGTACTGTTTCAGAATGCTTTAAACAGGTTTTTACTCATAAATTCCTTTTATAATAGTGAAGAATATTTTAATTCTAACAGATATTCCATTGAAAACTGAATTGAAATTTGGTTTTAGGTGTTTCAGTATTTGTATTTTATTATTTATTACTAAGATTCTTTGAACACTGTGTATATTATGTTAGACTGTATATATGTGAGTGTGTCTATATACTCAGGATTGTATCCTAATTTGGATTTATAGAATGCAAGTAAATTACATTACATTACATTACAGTAATGGTTTTTGTCACATAACACCAAGGCCTTACGAGGCTTATTCGGAAAGTAAGTACCGTTTCACTGTAAAAAAATTTGAGTAAGGTTTCATATAAAATTTTATTGTTATCAGATTCTACATTCTTCAAACTACTTTTCCACATATTCGCCGCCATTATTGAGGCACTTATTGTAGCGGGGCACAAGTTTTTGTATACACTCATAGAATGCAGCCACCTGCGATGTTAGCCACTACTGACAATGTCATAGATTAGATTCCTTCAAATCTGAGGAAAGTGCAGGGACAGATCAGAAATTGTGAAACGTCTGTCATCACACACTCTTTTGTTGACCTTCCACACCAAATCATCATTCACCAAAGATGGACCCCCATTTCACGCCTCATCGTGCACGTTCTCTTGTCCTTCATTGAACATCTGAACCCATTTCCTAACCATGCCGTCACTCATCGCATTGTCACCATACACTTGACAGATCTGGTGATGAATCTCACTTGGTAGCACATTCCTAGCATTCAAACAACAAATTACAGACCATATTTCACAGTTGGCGGCCCCTTCAATTGTCTTAAACATGTTTAACGCACAGAAACAAACATAAACATAACACGAATTTCACGAAATGGGTCTGTGGCTTCTCAATTGATAGAGGAAGTCACTGCACATGCGCAAAGTGACAGTCTTGTGGATGCGCGAAAGGTATGTGCAGACGGTACTTACTTTCTGAATAACCTATATGTTTTATGTGCTAGTGTTATTACTGAAGAAATGGGCATAAATGAAAAAGGCATAAATCAAAAATGATATTCCCAATATATACTTAAATATATGGAAATAAACCAGCCAAAAGGTGTTAAACCAAAATTGAGAAGGTGTAAATTAAGACGTAGTGTAAATTGGTTAGGGGCATTGATAAAAAAAAAGGTGTAAAACAAAATGGGTTTAAAACAAGGCTGTGGTGTATTCAGGAATTTCATGTTGCAGAGGTTGCCCAAAAAGTAATTCCCCACCTTTTTATATATATATATATATATATATATATATATAGCAAGTAACAAAACTAGAAAGCTGTTATTTCAGGTAGTACACATTTGAAAGCCCTTCATTCTATGTACGAATTGGCAAAGGTTCCCAACAGATGACACCTGTGCTGTAGCCCTTCAAAATGGTACCCATGATAGTCTTTACAAACAGCTTGCTGTGGTAGAGTTCCTTGTTGCAGAGAAAGAGACAGTGAGGAACATCCATAAACAGCTTGGCAATGCTTGTGGATATGCTGCAGTCGATAGCATTGTTGGTCGCTGGGCAAAGAGAGTGAGGGGTGGAAAAGTAGGAAAAACACAGCTCCTTGGTGTGCCCTGCTCCAGCTGACCTGTCACAGCTGTTAGCTCGGCAATGTTGCAGCGTGCTGACGTGGTGATTCGCAAGGATCGACACGTCACAACCTGAGAACTGGCATTCCTTCTGTCCATAAGCAAAGGAAGTATTAAAGCCATCATCTGTGAACTCAGATATTCTAAGGCATGCACAAAATGGGTGCCCAGGAGATCTCACACTTCAGCACAAAACTGAGAGAATAGCATTTCTTCCAAGATGTTAGTGTGCTGTGAGGCTGAGGGAGAAAACTTCTTATGATGGATTGTTACAGCACATGAAACTTAGGTGAATCATCATTTTGAACCCAAGATGAAAAGACGGTCCATGGAATTGCACCATGCTGACTCTTTACGCAAGAAACAATTCAGACTTTTTCCAACAGGCAGAAAGCTGATGATCATGGTGTTCTGGGACTGTGAAGGAGTGATTCTACTTGGTGTGATGCAGAGAACAACAACAACAACATTTAGCTAAGATGCTTATGTCAACACACTGAGAAAAATGAAGTGTTTCCATTGCCTTCGGCCTGACAAAAACTTTGGTGAAATGTTGCTTCAGCACAGTAATGTAAGGCCTCTTACCACCGTCAAGACTTGGAAGCCATTACACAACTCGGACGGACTTTGTTACCACATCCACCCTATAACCCCAACTTAGTACCGTCAGATTTTCACCTCTTTGGACCCCTGAAACATGCTGTGCACGGAAGGAAGTTTGAGTCAGATGATGTGGTCAGTGCCTTAAGAACTTGGTTGTGTCAATAGGGCAAGGAATGGTACTGGTCGGACATACACGCCCTCGTTCCACGCTGGAGCAAAGCTATAGAACTGCATGGAGATTTCGTAGAAAATTAGAATACGTAAACTCATGTTCAGTCAATATTAAGTGTTATTTTCAAGATTCTTGAACGAATATTTTCATTTATTCATTCCATTGGCATGTGCAGAATGCAACAATTCCATGCTTTTCTCAGGATCTTCTTCCATTCCTCTCTGTTATGTACTTTTTCCTGCCACCCTTCTCCACCAACTATTCTTCCATCCCCTCTCACCTCATCTTGCCATCTATTTCTTGGTCTACCTCTCAATCTTGTTGTTCCCAAATTAATTTATGATACCCTTTTGGGAATTCTATTTTCTTCCATTCTCTGTACATGCCCAAACCAACGCAATCTATTTAACCTTATTGTCTCTATTATAGTAGGTTTTTTAACACTTGAATACATTTCTTCATTGGTTAATATCCTCTAATTTTCTTTTTCATCATCATATACTGGGTGTAAAATTCTTCTATACACTTTGCTTTCAAAAATGTTCAATTGCTTTCTATCTCTTTTTGTTAGTGTCCAAGTTTCTGATGCATATGTTAATGTTTTGTCTATTATTGTGTTCTATAGTTTGAACAAATGTTTGGTGAAAATTATAGGTGGGACATTACTCTTTGGGGATCCATTGTCTGAATTGTGGCAGAGTATTTAGACAGTTACGGTGTTCTAAAATGGGGAGGAGGGTGGCATTTAAGCCTGTGCTACTACTGCTGGCAGTTTAGACTGTTGACAGCCTGCACTACTACTGTTGGCAGTACAGGCTGTTGACAGCAGACTTGTGCAGGAAAGTTACGTTGGAAACCTTCTGACACACAAAAAGATTCTCTGCATGAGAAGTAACTGATTGATAATATATCAACATTACAAACTGTGCTTCTTTGAAGGCACAGCAGGTAGCAACACTAGTGATAATTATAGTGATGACAATTATGAAAGTAACAATTAAAGGCCTTTTTCATATGAAATGATTTGTGAGATCAACTTGATGCAACAACTATGATTTATTAATCAACATTTAGCTCAACATGTTTTGGGCATCATTGTGCCCATCTTCAGGAGCGCAAGGCCATATATAACTGCATGTGGTTTTCAGCACTTGATGTGCTGGTAGGAGTCTTGGGAAGCTGGCAGGCAGGTCATGTGCACAGTGTAGAGGCTGTTAATCGACTCAAATTCGATTCAAATAACAGCCTCTGCACTGTGCATACAACCTGCCTCCCAGCTTCCCAAAACCACATGCAGATATATATGGCCTTGCGCTTCTGAAGATGGGCCTAATGGTGCCCTAACCTTGTTCAGCTGGTGGTTGATTAATAAATCATAATTGTTGCATCAAGTTGGCCTCACAAATCATTTCATATTAAGGATGCATGGTCACACGAACATAAAATTTGTCTTTTTCATACTATGGGTATACTCATGATCTGCGCACATTTAGTGTAAAAATGCTTTGCTGTTGTTTAAGTGCATATGTTTGAGCCAGCACTGCGATCTCAATGTGATCGCTGGTGTGGACATTCTTATTTCCACACAGTGAAGAACATTTAACCAGCCATTTACAGTACATGACTGTCCCTGTTGTGTGAATCAGGCCTAAAATAGACAAGGATCTTCTCCTTCCAAATTTACGCTATTTGTTATCATTTTTCCATCTCATGTTATGTTATCATTGTAGTTGAAACAGTATTGTTAAAATAACATGAGAATCGGTTTAAGGTAATTTGTATATTCTTATTCCCCAGTGCAGATGTTACCTCCACAATTCTATATATACTGTCTGCTTCCTGAGTTCATCTGGTGGGCTGTGGTACGTCACCGGACTCCACTTATGGCGGCCATATCTCGAGTCAGGAGCAAACTGGGTCTGCGGAGGTTGCTGATGCTCTTCATTTTTCATGTTATAGGAGTTGAAATCCTAGTAAGTGATTTCCATATATACAGCTTGCATGCTGCTGGACAACTTCTCATTCACTGTTACGGTGAAAGGGTGTGCAGTAGGATCAATTGAGACTGTATAAAAACATTATAAACATCAGAATAAATTTTCAATGTTAAACATTTATTTGCTTCCTGAAACTTAAAGAAATACCAGCAATAAAAATATCAGATAACCTACAAAGGGTGAAAAATAATGAACATTTATTTAATTACACACACCAACACATGCTCATATATATATTATTATTCCCTTTTACGGCCTCATTGGACCACTTCAGTCAATCATTTTCTGGTCATCTTCATCTTCAACGTGTTTTCTTTCCGAATGGCCCAA
>Ga0123357_10010414_pt1 | contig 11828 bp, 8 predicted proteins | sample TergutEmb28metaG_FD_89873 | JGI IMG/M metagenome (GOLD analysis project Ga0123357, IMG submission 89873) | Embiratermes neotenicus P4 segment gut microbial communities from Petit-Saut dam, French Guiana - Emb289 P4 | ecosystem: Host-associated > Arthropoda: Insects > Digestive system > Gut ...
AGGTGACAGGCAGAGCATTGCCGTGTGGCTTGCCCAATCAGGGGGTGAGTTCGAGATGAAAGGAGACGGCGAATGGGACAAGACGTGAGAAGTCCCCGCGGTCCACGGTGCATTGCGCTGGTGGGCCCTTTCCAAAGCGGTAAAACCACTCTTCTCGAGGCGATATTGGCGCGAACAGGGGCGATCCCCCGCGCCGGCAGCGTGGATGCAGGCACCTCGGTCGGCGATTCCAGCCCCGAGGCGCGTCACCACAAGATGACCCTGGGTCTCACCGCTGCCACCACCAGTTTCATGGGTGAGTCCTACACATTTCTCGATTGTCCAGGTTCCATTGAATTCGCCAACGATATGCGAGGCGCGCTTCCGGCGGTCGATGCCGCGATCGTGGTCTGTGAGGCCGATGACAAGAAGCTGCCCCAGCTTCAGATCATCCTGCGCGAACTGGAAGAGCTGAAGATCCCCCGTTTTCTGTTCCTTAACAAGATTGACCGCGCCAGCCAGCAGATCCGCGACACGCTCGCGATGCTGCAGCCCGCTTCACGGGTGCCGCTGGTGTTGCGACAAATTCCGATCTGGAACGGTGATCTGATTGAGGGCTATGTCGATCTCGCGCTCGAGCGCGCCTTTGTCTATCGCGAACACAAGCCTTCCGAAGTGGTTGTCCTGGAAGGCGGTGCGCTCGATCAGGAAAAAGAGGCGCGGTTCTCGATGCTGGAGAAGCTCGCCGACCACGACGACGCCCTGATGGAGCAGCTGCTGGAGGATATCCAGCCGCCCCGTGACGCCGTGTTCGACGATCTGGCCCGTGAACTGCGCGACGGCCTGATCTGTCCAGTGCTTCTGGGGTCGGCACTGCGGGAAAACGGGGTGATGCGGCTGATGAAGGCGCTGCGCCATGAAGCGCCCGGGATCGTGGACACCGCAAAGCGTCTCGGCGCCGTCGAGGGCAAGGATGCGCAGGGCTATGTCTTCAAGACGATTCATTCGCAGCATGGCGGCAAATTGTCGCTGACGCGGGTGCTGGTGGGTCAGCTCGAGGACGGGGCGACGCTGCAGTCCTCCTCCGGTGGCAGCAACCGGGTGGCTGGCATTCTGGCGGTGAGCGGGGCCTATGAGTCGAAGCGTCCCACTGCCGATGCCGGCGACACCGTGGCGCTCGGCAAGCTGGATACGATCAAAACCGGCGACAGTGTCTCCAGCGGCAAGACCCAGCCGGAGGCACTGGTGACGGTGGAGCCGACGTCGCCGGTGCTGGCGATTTCGGTTGCCGCGGCCGATCGCAAGGATGACGTGAAACTCGGTCAGGCCCTGAGCCGCCTGCATGAGGAGGACCCGTCACTGATGGTGGTGCAGAATGCCCGTACCCATGACACGGTGTTGTGGGGGCAGGGCGAGATGCATCTGCGGGTTGCCTCGGAGCGGCTGCGGGATCGTTTCGGGGTCAATGTCAAATCGCATCCCCCCGCAGTCGGCTATCAGGAAACCATCCGCAAGGCGGTGACCCAGCGCGGGCGTCACAAGAAGCAGTCGGGCGGTCATGGCCAGTTCGGCGATGTCGTGCTCGACATCGGCCCGCTGGAGCGTGGCGAGGGCTTCAGGTTCGCCGAGAAGGTGGTCGGCGGCGCGGTGCCGCGCAACTATATTCCGGCGGTCGAGGAAGGCGTTGTCGATGGTCTGGCGCGTGGTCCGCTGGGCTTCCCGGTGACGGATGTCCAGGTTACCCTGACCGACGGCTCCTATCACAGCGTTGACTCCTCGGACCTGGCCTTCCGCACGGCGGCCCGTGTCGGGGTGGCCGAGGCCCTGCCACATTGTAGTCCGGTGCTGCTGGAGCCGATCCATGTCGTGGAGATCGTCTGCCCGACCGATGCCACGGCAAAGATCAATGCCATTCTGGCCTCGCGACGCGGCCAGATTCTCGGCTTCGACACCCGCACCGGGTGGGATGGCTGGGATTCTGTCCGGGCCATGATGCCGGAAGCGGAGATCGGCGAGCTGATCGTGGAGCTGCGCTCAGCGACCGCGGGCGCCGGCAGCTTCACCCGTCAGTTCGACCACATGGCCGAGGTGACGGGGCGTGCTGCCGACCAGATCATTGCCGCCCATCGTGAGGCTGCTGCGACCTGATCTTTTAAGCCTTGTCGCCCCCCGTATTCTGCCTGATCAGGAGGGCGGAAGCGGGGGGCGGTGTTTTTTGCGCCCGCCGGATCTCTTTTTTGGGTTTCGCCCCCGGTGCCATCTCTGCAGGCGACTGACTGTGCCCCTTTTTTGACATTGGCGAGGCCCAGCCGCCTTTCGTGATGGAGGTGATTCGTGGCAGATGGACAGCCATCCCGGCTGGAGAGGCCCAGCTTTTCGCGGATTTCGAGCCGCGTGCGAGCTGCCCGTTGTCCGACCCGGGTAGTTGCTTTTTGTGGAGAACGAACCTGTCCCAAGCTCCGCTTGCCTGTCTGATCGGATGGCCCGCGGCGCATTCGCGCTCGCCACTGATCCATAACTACTGGCTGCGCAGCCTCGGCATTGACGGCGGCTATGTCATCCGGGCTGTGCCGCCGGAGGAGCTGCGCGACTTTCTGTCCTGCCTGCCGGAGAACGGTTTTGTCGGTGCCAACCTCACCATTCCGCACAAGGAAGCGGTGCTCGATCTGGCGCTGCCGGACCCACGCGCCCGCGCCGTCGGTGCCGCCAATACGCTGTGGTTCGCCGCGGGGCGGTTGTGCGCCACCAATACGGATGTCGAGGGTTTTGTCGACAATCTGGATGTCTGTGCGCCCGGCTTTGAGACGGCGGCCGAGGCGCTTGTGCTTGGTGCCGGGGGTGCGGCGCGGGCGGTGGTGTTCGGGCTCTTGGAGCGCGGTATGACGCGGATCACTCTGGCCAATCGCAACCTCGAGCGGGCGCGCCGGCTGGCGCAGGAGTTTGGACCGCAGTTTGGACCGCGGCTCACGGCGATCGCCTGGAGTGCGGTTGAGGAGGCTCTGCCACGTGCCGGCCTCCTGGTGAATACAACCTCGCTCGGCATGCATGGCCAGGCCGCACTCGAACTCGATGTTGCGCGCCTGCCGCAGGCTGCGGTGGTCGCCGATATCGTCTATGTGCCCCTGGAGACACCTCTGCTGGCGGCGGCGCGGGCGCGGGGGCTGCGCACCGCTGACGGGCTCGGCATGCTTCTGCATCAGGCGGTGCGGGGCTTTGAATTGTGGTTCGGTCAGCGCCCGGTGGTGACGCCTGAATTGCGCGCCCTGGTTGAGGCGGATCTGGCAAAAAGCTGAAACCGGATCCCGGCTTCATCTGCCGGCCAAGGTTCAAGGATCAGCGCTCACGACGGACAACGGCAGCACTTTCGACGTTGCCGCAGGTGCAGAGCGGACCGGTGACGAAGGAAGGCCTGCTGGCGGAATTCCGGTTCGCCTGCAGGCCTTGCCTCACGGTCTTTGGCCGTCACGCAGTGAGGACGTTGCGGTTGATCCCGGCGATGGAGTTGACGCCGCACAGCGCCATGGTGGTGAGCAGTTCGTTGCGGATGATGTCGATGGCCCTGGCAACGCCGGCCTGACCACCGGCACCGAGGCCGTAGGCATAGGCGCGCCCGATCATGCAGGATCGGGCACCGAGTGCCAGCGCGCGCATGACATCCTGCCCGGAGCGGATGCCGCCGTCGAAGATGACCTCCATGGTGGAGCCGACGGCATCGGCGATCTCAGGCAGCACCGTGATCGAAGACGGTGCGCCGTCGAGCTGGCGTCCGCCATGGTTGGAGACCACGATGGCCTCGGCACCGGTCTTTTCCGCTTCGCGTGCGTCGGCGGCATCAAGAATGCCCTTGATCACCAGTTTGCCAGGCCACAGGCTGCGGATCCACTCCACATCCCGCCAGCTCAATGTGGGATCGAACTGGGAGGCGATCCACGCCGAAAGCTGATTGAGATTGGCGGTGTCCCTGACATGGCCCATGATGTTGCCGAAGGTCCGTCGCTTGCCGCGCAGGATGCCGAGCACCCAGCCGGGCTTCGTGGCGAAATCGGCAAGTGTGTTCAGGCGCCATCGCGGCGGCACCGTCATGCCGCTTCTGATTTCGGCATGGCGCTGTCCGATGACCTGGAGATCGACGGTCAGAACCAGTGTGCTGCAGCGGGCCGCGATGGCGCGCTGGATCAGTTCGCGGATGAAGCCGCGGTCCTTCATGACATAGAGCTGGAACCAGAACGGCCTGTCGACAGCAGCGGCGATATCCTCAACCGAACAGATCGACATCGTGCTTTGTGTGAAAGGGATCCCGGCGGCCTGCGCGGCGCGGCAGGCGTGGATCTCGCCGTCGCCATACTGCATGCCGAGCAGGCCGACGGGAGCGAGGATCATCGGCATCGCGGCGGGCTCGCCGAGGATGACGCTCTCCGTGCTGCGCCGGGAAACGTCGACCAGGATGCGCTGGCGGAAGTGGAGGCGTTTGAGATCGTCGCGATTGGCCCGCAGCGTCTCCTCGGCGTAGGAACCGCAGTCGCAATAGCTGAAGAAAGCCCGCGGCACGCGCCGCCGGTGCAGGATGCGGAGATCCTCGATACAGGTGACGTGTTTCATTCGCGCCTGCCCTCGCTGTTTTCTCCCGCCGGCAGTGTCAGCCCCCCGTCAGGACCGGGGCATGGATGCCGGGAGCTTTGCCGGACCGTAGCATGACGCCATCCGTGGCAAAATCGCTGTGGCCTTTGGGCCTTTGGGCCGTGGGCTCTTGGGCTCCCGGCTCCTGGGGTCCTGGCTCCTGGGGTCCTGGGTCTTGGGGTCCTGGGTACTGATCGAGATGATGCGCGCCCCTGGGGCGGTCTCTCCCTCTGCCTTGCCAAAGCGGCAGATTAATTCCGCCTGTCCGGCGTGCCCGGTGGCCGCTGCGGCCTTGCGGGGAATGCCGCCCGTCCCCGGGAAGATCGTTAAACATTAATATTACCAATTGGTTGGAAGGCGTTGCGGGCGGTAACGATTGATCATATTTAGTGAAGCCAGCCGGCTCCCGAAGGGATTATAAGACGGTGAAAATTGTAATGAATGCCTTGAAACTTTCCGGATCGGGGCTTTCCGGTCGCAGGGGATGATGATGAGCCGCAAATATTTCGGGACGGACGGGATCCGGGGTCGAGCCAATGGCCTGATTACGCCGGAACTTGCCCTCAAGGTTGGTCAGGCCGCCGGCCGGGCCTTCCAGCGTGGCGAACATCGTCATCGCGTGGTGATCGGCAAGGATACCCGCCTGTCCGGCTATATGATTGAATACGCGCTGGTGGCGGGCTTCACTTCGGTGGGCATGGATGTGCTGCTGCTCGGCCCGATGCCGACGCCGGCGGTTGCCATGCTGACGAAGTCGATGCGGGCTGATCTCGGTGTCATGATCTCGGCCTCCCATAACCAGTTCGAGGACAACGGCATCAAGCTGTTCAGTCCCGAAGGTTTCAAACTGTCCGACGAGGTCGAAAGACAGATCGAGCAGCTGATCGAGGCCCCGATTGAGCGTCATCTGGCGCGCAGCGGCAGCCTGGGCCGGGCGCGGCGCATCGACGGTGTCCATGACCGCTATATCGAATTCGCCAAACGCACGCTGCCGCGTGAATTGTCGCTCGACGGCCTGCGCGTGGTGATCGATTGCGCCAATGGCGCCGCCTATAAGGTGGTGCCGGAGGCCCTGTGGGAACTCGGGGCCGATGTGGTGTCGATCGGCGTCGAGCCCGACGGTTTCAATATCAACAAGGAATGCGGGTCGACGTCACCGGAAGCACTGTGCCGGAAAGTCCGCGAAATGCGCGCCGATATCGGCATTGCGCTGGACGGCGATGCCGACCGCGTTATTCTGGTCGATGAACGCGGGCATGTCGTCGATGGCGACCAGGTGCTTGCGGTGATTGCCACCAGCTGGAAGGAAGACGGCCGCCTGGCGAAGCCCGGCATCGTCGCCACGGTGATGTCCAATCTCGGACTTGAGCGCTGCCTGAAAGGGCAGGGCATCGATGTCCTGCGCACTCCGGTCGGCGACCGCTATGTGCTCGAGAAGATGCTGACGGACGGCTATAATCTTGGTGGCGAGCAGTCCGGACACATCATTCTCTCCGACTACACCACCACGGGAGACGGTTTCGTTGCTGCGCTGCAGGTGCTGGCGGTGGTGCAGAAGCACCGGCGCCCGGTCTCCGAAGTGTGCCATGTTTTCGATCCCCTGCCGCAGATCCTCAAGAATGTGCGCTATCGTGACGGCAAGCCGCTCGACCACAGCGAGGTGCGTTCGGCGATCTCGGACGGCGAACGCCGCCTCAACGGCCATGGTCGCCTCCTGATCCGGTCTTCCGGTACAGAACCCGTGATCCGCGTCATGGGTGAAGGTGAGGACCGGGTTCTTGTCGAGGAAGTCGTGGACAGCATCGTCTCGGTGCTGGGCCAGATCGCGGCCTAGATTTGAGGACAGCCCGTAAGGGGCGCAGACGTCGGTCGGCCCTGACACGGCGACCGGGCTGAAGATGGCCGCTTTGCACACATGCCCGAAAACGCGATTGCGGCTCCAGAGTGGTGCGCGGCAATCGCCGATCCTGGCAGAGATCGACAACGCCCGGAAGACGCGACCTGCGGCACCGTATCACGCATCACAGCTGCGTCAGTGCGCCGTTGCCCTCTTTCGCCCTTTTCTGCGCTCCTGTAGGTTCCTGACCAGCGCCTTGCGGCGGTTTCCAAGCGGCGGGGGGGGATGCGTGTTGCGTGGGCTGTAATGGCAACGCTTTCGGCGCTGGTGCTGGGCCTCGGTTGTGCGCATGCAGACAAGCGTGTGGCGCTGGTGATCGGCAACAGCCACTACCAGAAGGCTCCGGTGCTGCCGAATCCGGAGCGCGATGCGGCGGCGATGGGAGACCTGTTTCGGCGGGTGGGTTTTGATCGCGTCGATGTGAAGACCGATCTTGATCAGGCGGGCTTGCGCAGGGCGCTGCGGGAATTTTCTGAAATCGCGACCGATGCCGATATCGCCGTGGTCTATTATGCCGGGCACGGCATTGAGATGGATGGCAGCAATTATCTGATCCCGACCGATGCCATCCTCAAGCGGGACATTGATGTGGTCGACGAGACGGTGTCCCTGGAACGGGTCGGCGAGATCCTTGAGCCGGCGCGACGGTTGCGGCTGATTCTCCTTGATGCCTGTCGGGACAATCCGTTTGCGAGCGGGATCCGGCGCACCAGCGCCCGCCGTTCGATCGGTCAGGGTCTGGGGAAGGTCGAGATCGCGGCCGGGGACACGCTGATTGCGTTTGCGGCAAAGCCTGGATGGACGGCAGAGGATGGGGAAGGTGCCAACAGTCCCTATACGACGGCGTTGCTGCACAGTCTGGCAACGCCCGGACTTGAGATCCGGATGGCGATGGGCCGCGTGCGTGACGAGGTCCTGGCGGCCACGGCACGACGGCAGGAGCCGACGATTTTCGGTTCGCTTGGCGGGGCGGAGATCATGCTGGTGCCAGGAAAGGCCGGTGCTGCGGCCGCTGCGACACAGCCTGATGTCGTTTGGGACGCGGCGGAGCGGGCCTGGGCGGCAGCCAAGGATACGAAGAATGTCGCCGTCCTTGAGGACTTCGTCCGCCGTTACGGCGACAGTTTCTACACGACACTGGCGAGGGCCCGCATCGACGAACTGAAGAAGGTGCAGGTTGCTACGGTGATGGCGCCCGGTTCTCCAGCGATAACGCCGGTCGCGCCGGCGAAACCGCCGCCAGCGGCGGTGCAGGCAGCGCTCACCCCTCCGGTCCCTCCGGTGGTGGCGGCTTCGCCCTGTACCGGCGGGGCGATGACGGCGTCCCATTCGTCCGGTGTTCCCTGTCCGCTGTCGGAAACCGCAGAACGTGCCCTGAAACCAAAGGACGTATTTCGGGAATGCGATAGCGGTTGCCCGGAAATGGTGGTTGTTCCACCGGGGTCGTTCACGATGGGGTCGCCTGCGGATGAGGAGGGTCGGTTTGGTAGCGAAGGCCCGCAGCATCTTGTGACGATGGCGCGACGATTTGCGGTCGGCCGGTTCGCGGTGACGTTTGAGGAGTGGGATGCCTGCGTTGCCGATCGCGGCTGCGGCGGCTATCGACCGCCAGATGAGGGCTTTGGCCGTGGCCGACGCCCTGCGATCAACGTGTCGTGGGAGGATGCGAAACGCTATGCGCAATGGTTGTCGAAGAAGACCGGAAAAGAATACCGCCTGTTGACCGAGGCGGAGTGGGAATATAGCGCGCGGGCAGGGACGGCGACGCCGTTCTGGTGGGGCTCAGAGGTCTCGTCCAACCAGGCGAACTACAAAGGGACTTTAACCTATAACGGCGGAGTCAAAGGCAGATTCTGGAACAAGACGTTGCCTGTTGATTCCTTCGCTGCCAACCCGTTCGGTCTCCATCAGGGTACCGGCAATGTATCGGAATGGACCGAGGACTGCTGGAACGGCAGCTATGGCGGCGCGCCGCAGGATGGCTCGGCCTGGATGAGCGGGGACTGCAGTGTCGAGGTGCGTCGAGGCGGTTCCTGGGACGACGACCCGAGGGACGTCCGTTCCGCGCACCGCGACAGAACCACCACCACCATCCGGTTTTATGTCACCGGGTTCCGGGTCGCGAGGACGCTAACCAGATGAATTCGTGCCTCTGGTCTGGAGAGAGCGCGTCGTCCGACAGTCCCGCAACTGCACTGCATTTTCTCATTCACGCAAAAAGGGGGGGCGAGGCGCTTGGCAAGGAAGCCTCCTTTCTGCATCCCAGCGGGTTGGAAGTTCCCGCCTTCAGTCGTTGCTGCCGCGCGGCACTCGCCCGATCTCAGACTTGTTCTGTGGCGCGGGCGACCACAGGCATCAAGCGGATGGAAGATGCGTGCGGGGCAGGCACCGCAGCCCCCTGAACCGGATCGCACCGCCGGCCGTGCCGTATAGAGGAAGGCAACGTGCCCCTTTTCCGGCGTCCGGCTCATCTCATCCCGGTGCCCAAAAAACACGAATTTCCGGCGAATCAGGACGAATGCATACAGGCTTCAAAAGCATCCGATCGAATCCTCAAGACTTCCCGATCGGAACCGAAAGAACGGGATTGAAAAGACTGCCGCTCCTTTTTTTTCCCGGAAAGCAGCAAGACCGGTCGTGTGACGCGACAGGGACAAACTTTGCGCATGCACATCCAGCCTGGCGCTTCGTCTGCTTCTCGCGCTGAGCACAGGATTTGACTCATTACTGAAACGTAAACCACGAGAGATCCTGCGCGAGGATTCGCGCACTGCGCTGGCAAGTGGTCGGGTGTTAACATCTGCAGTTAACAATCAGGGTTAATCGGCGCTTAAGACTTTCCTGCAATGATGCCGTCGGATTTGTTCTGTTGTGAGGCGTTTCCTGTTGTCCTCACAGAGTGTCGAAGGACAATGGCGATGCGTAACAAAGAATCCCTGTTTGTGCTTGCAGTGGCCTCTCTGGTACCAGGCGTGGCATGTGCCGCCGACATGCCCCTGATCTCACCGCCGCCGGCTCTGTCACAGCCGGCGCCGAATGACTTCGAGGGTTGGTATCTGCGTGGCGATATCGGCATGACCAACGCGCGGATGGCGTCCGTCGACAGGCCGGCCGACCCCAACGTCCGTCTGCTGAATACCAGCGGGTTGGGCTTCGACAGCGCAACCCTGTATGGCATCGGGGCGGGATATCAGTTCAACAACTGGCTCAGGGCCGACGTCACCGGCCAGTGGCGCGGGCGCGCCAGCCTCCACGGTTCGCATTCGCTGCTTGCGAATGACGGACCGGCATCTGCCGACAACTATAGTGGCAGCAGTTCGCATACCGTGATCATGGCCAACGCCTATTTTGATCTCGGTACCTGGGGGTGTGTCACGCCCTATATCGGTGCCGGGGTCGGCGGCTCCTACAATCGCCTCAGCGGGTTCCGTGACGACGGCGTCGGCACCCCAGGCGGGGTTTTAACCAATTCGGTCACCTATGGGGCGGATGCCGGCAAGTGGAATCTGGCCTGGGCGGTGCATGCCGGTCTCGGTTACAAGGTCACGCCGAACACGACGCTTGAGCTTGGCTACAGCTACATGAACCTGGGTGATTCGTCGACCGGTGCCACGCGTTCCTTCGATGGGGTGACGCTGGTGAATGGCAGCCCCTTCACGGTGAAGGATATCACGTCGCACGATGTCAAACTTGGCGTGCGCTGGAATTTCGACACTCCGTCGATTTATGTGCCGCCGCCGATGCCGTTGGCGACGAAAGGTTGAGTTGGCGTTCAGCGTTTCGCGTTTTGTTGAGCAGGTTTGAGTGGAAAATGGCGCGGGCTTTTGAGCCCGCGCTATTTTCGTCGGTGGGGCGTCCGGCCCGGATCCTGCGGGCGGCTGTCGGGAGCGGCGGCGGATGGCGCAACCAAATATTAGGGTTAACTTGGCATTGTAGTCATGATTTCGGTTTGAAGGATGTGTTGCGATGAGGAAGTACTGGCTGGTAGCAGCGATGGTGGGCGCGGTGTCGGCCGCCCAGGCCGCCGATCTCCCGGACGTTCCGGTGTTGCGTGGCGGGTTCACCGATGGCCTTCCGGCCAGCCGGATCAACTGGCAGGGATTTTATGTGGGTGCCCAGGCCGGTTATGGCGCGGCGGATGCGCGTATGGATTCGTCGAACCAGACGCTGTTTGCCAATCTGTTGCAGGACCTGGCGGTTGAGCAGGCCCTGCATGTGTCGAGCTGGACGTTCCCGAACAACGACAGATCCGTGCACGCCGGGGTGTATGGCGTTTTTGGCGGTTACAATTCACAATGGGACGACGTGGTGCTGGGCCTTGAGGCCAGCTACGTCCATGGCAAATTTGCTGCCGTGTCGAATTCAGAGCTGGCTCGGCGTGCAACAACGCCGTTCCCGAGCGTGCCTCCGCTCTATTATTCGGCGAGTGCCACGTCCATGGCGGGCATTTCGCTCTCCGACATGGTGACGTTGCGTGGTCGCGCCGGCTATGCGTATGGCCCGTTCCTGCCCTATCTGTTCGGCGGCCTGGCCCTGGGGAATGCCGACATCATCCGCGCGGTGCAGGTCGACAGTTCCGCGTCAACCCAGCCCCTCGGGCCGTTCGTTTCGGAAAGGACGCTGACGGCGAATGCGGATCAGCGGGACCATCTGGTTTATGGCTATACGCTGGGTGTAGGCGTCGACGTGCAGATGAGCGGCAACCTGTTCATGCGCGCGGAGTATGAGTATGTGCGCTTCGTCAACCAGATGGATACCGTGATCAATACGGCGCGCCTCGGTCTGGGCTACAGGTTCTGAGCCGCGGAGGGCGGCAATCGGGGGCAGGGGGGCGGCCAGGGATGCGGACCTGTGCGTCGCCGGCTTATGGCGCGGCAGATCCGATCAGGGTTCCTCAAAAAAAATAGTGCGCGCGAGGGGTGCCGGGCCGGTCATGTCCCAGGCCTGTCATGTATCAGGCCTGTCATGTCCCGGGGGTGAGACAAAGGGTGACGGGGGGTGACGAGGTGCCTCTCCATCGTGCAGCAGGCGTCAGGCGCGGACGGAAGGTGACCGGGCCCGCGTCCTGGCCTGAAAGCCCGAAAGGCTGCCCCGCATGGTCCTGTCCTCCCGGCCGGCGCGTGACAGAGCGGAAAAAAGCGCCGGAGGAGGGGAGGCGAGGGGGGCGTTGCGCGCCTGTCGGGCGCGCAACGCCGTCTTGACGATCTCCATCGTTTCCCGTAAGAGCCGCGTTGGGACACCTCCCCCCAACGGGAGGCTTACTATCTGGAAGGGTAGAAGAATGACTGTTGCGAAGCCTGTTTCGCGGCCCAATGCGCCGCATTTTTCCTCCGGC
>Ga0123357_10010415_pt1 | contig 11828 bp, 6 predicted proteins | sample TergutEmb28metaG_FD_89873 | JGI IMG/M metagenome (GOLD analysis project Ga0123357, IMG submission 89873) | Embiratermes neotenicus P4 segment gut microbial communities from Petit-Saut dam, French Guiana - Emb289 P4 | ecosystem: Host-associated > Arthropoda: Insects > Digestive system > Gut ...
CCAATATGGCTGTTTTCTGGAGTTACTTGACTTCATGTTTTCCTGGTATGTTGCTCACGTATTTTCTAAATGACTTTGAAATAGTCCCAGTCGCCCCTATTATCACTGGTATCACCTCTGTTTTTACATTCCACATGCGCTGTATTTCTATTGTAAGGTCTTTATATTTTATAATTTTCTCGGCTTCCTTTTTAAACACATTTCTGTTTCCTGAGATTACAGCGCCTATTAACATACATGTTCCCTTTTCATTATCACGGATTATAATGCCTGGTTTGTTGCTGGGGCTAGTACTGTCAGTTTGTACTTGTTGATTCCACAATATGGTTACCTTGCCTCCTTGACTTGTTTCAACTGACTTTGGCACATGTTCATACCAGTCTTTTTTGTCCAGTTGTACAAGTATTATTATTATTATTATTATTATTATTAGCAATTAGTAAATTTCATTGGTTTTAAGCTACGTATTATGACGAAGTGGCCCAACAGCGCAGGCATATAAACAGAGTGCAGTTTCCTGACTCACTGAGAGAAATGGGTAGATTAGGAGATATACAGCATATCAGGGCAGGGACACGGGTTTGTGACAAGGGAATAATTGGGTGGCCAAGGCGCGAATGGGACAATAATATTAAATTTATTCTTAAAATATTGGCACACGCTTAATATGCACTTCCAAGAGTCGTGAAATATTCTAAAGTGGGGAAAAAGTTCCCGCATCTTAGCTCAAATTCAATATAAGGATTTAATTCTGTGGAGTGAAACTAAACGTTATGGTCAGGGTTGATTTTTGAAACCAATAAAATGGCCTGTTTCCCATTGATAAATTTATTTTCTAATCGAATATCTGGTCAGAAATGTTTGTACGGTTTAAGCATACAACATAACATGCATTCGACTGTAATGAACCCCTAAAATCATGAGTGAAATATTGTTGTTTCCTTGAGAGTTCTTGAAACAGAATTTTACGATCAGCGCGGAAAACTCCGTTCTACGTAGTAACAGAGTAGCAGGGCATAAAATAATTTCACAGAGTTTCGAAGAAAATGCCCTTTTCCAGAAATTTAAAAACGTAGGAACAGAGACTGCGCATTGGCGGTTGTTTGCGCAAATTAGGTTACGCTATGTATCCTTTGTACTTACCAGTAATTGACAAGAGGGCAGTAGATTGATCTGTGGACGCACCAGGTCTTCGTCCTTGCCTATTTATAAAGGCTTACGTCTCCAGTTTTAACGACTGATGTTCTATGTCAGTACACTAGAACTCACTTAGCAATGGTACAACACCTCAGTGTTTTAACACATGATGTTTTTATATAGCGCAGAGAACTGGTATTTGCTGCACACCAAGATTCACAAAAATACACAAAAGCTGATCTAACTTAACGAAAACTCTGACATTTCTTTCCCAACAGACGTATGATGAAAAAGGCGTTAGTCGTTTCTTGACTTAATATCCTTGACACATACTCTACAATTTTTAAATTCCAGACGCGTCACTACAGTATTTGTTTCAGCCACTACATGCAGTTTATCCCCTTGATTTAGTACAGGCAAAAAAGTGCAGTTTGCCGTTACTCAGACCGCAGAAGTAGATGGACATATTCACTTTCTGCCGTCTACTGAAGTGGAGTCTTGCTTTAGCAGAAGCTTTGATCGCCGTGGAGGGGTTTGCTTCGCGACGCTTGTGTAAAACGCGGAAGATGTGTCTAGACCAGAGTAGGGGCCGAGTAGCGCTTGGCTTCTGGCCATAGTCGCATTCTCCTCTGGGCTATTTCTAGCAGCAAACACCCCAGGAACCCGCTGCGTGTGTCTTTCCTCTGTGTCAAATTCAGTATTTCGACGTTTCGGCACGGCGTTAACATGGAGGGAATTCTAGCTGCACAAAGGGAAATACATGACTAGATAATGGTAAAATTTTGGAATCAACCCGGTCACCAGTTATCCTCCGGTGTTGGAATCCTGCCAGGGGAAAATCTGTCCAGACCGTCGGTCCCACACTGCCTCCCACTCAATAGATAACCGGAGGGTTTTCTCCTCGTATAATGTGTAGGAAGCGTGACGCTGACCAATCACCAACACATAGTCTCTAGGATAAGAATTAATGGAGCCTTAACTCCATTCCTTCTGTACAAATCCATGGTTTGTATAGGGACGACCTTAAATTTTCTTTTCCACAAACCATCCTTTTTGTACAGAAGACTGCAGAGTAATACCACCAAACATGTCACGACTGTCTCCTTCCATGTCCTCCCTATGCAATACATTCTCCTTTAATTTTATGCTGTATAACTTTTGTTGTTGAATGAACATAGTAAAATAAACGAGCACCAACATTACAATTTAGACTCGTATTTTTAAGTAGTGTTGGCTTTTGCTGGGAAGACAGTGAATTCTTTATAAACAAGCTTTACCTCCATCTCTGTTGCTCTGAGGTGGTTTTGATTACTGGCGGATTGGTGGGCGAAGGGAAGCCTTGTTACTGCAGACGAGACCGATGTTTATGTCTGTAGAGTAACGACCTGTGTTAGGCTTGCAGTGTGTGTTTCAGCTTGCATGACGACTGACTGGCATGTGTAACATTTATGTCTTGTTATAACTTCTTTAAACTGAGATGTAGAATATTTAGGAATGGCGTGCCGTGACGGAAATCTAAAAATGCGGCCGAGGCCTATTTTAAGGTACTCTGTGCATTTATTCTTTGAGAGAAGTATTTCAAGAAGAAGATACTAGAAGCTGTAATAACCGGTTTCCGCTTTTCTTCCAAGTGGGTACGGCTGTCGTAGAGTGTACGCTCTACATTACAGCGCGTTGATATTAACGATTGGAAAGGCTGAAAAAGGTGGTGCACGTACAGAAATTTAAATTCTATCTCAGCAATTTGCTGTGCATTCAAAAAAATAAACTTGATTTAATTTACTGCGGATAGGAGTGCTGGTAGATACGGAAGTTTTAAAATTCGTTTTAGCGGTTTCTGAATTTAATATAATTTTCCGTTGTTGGACCTATCCTGTGCATGTAACGTAAATAATAATTTACGTAAATAACAGATATAGAGGCATTCAACAACCAACTCCTGAGCTTCAACTTAGCATAGAGATCTATGATCGCAAAGAAAACATTTTTGGCACAATTTTCGTGGGAAGTAAGAGCTGCACTACAAAATGCAGACATGTATATAGGCGGGTGAGTCAAATGAAAATTGAAAAGCACGATAAAAATTCGAACCACAGCTCGATTGTCTTGTAAGTTGACAAAAGTGATACTGATGGTTTGAAGAGTGGCCGACAGATGGCAGTACGATGCGGGAATGCAACACGACGGCGCAGTAGTAGTTTAAAGATGGCGGGGTGAAACCCATCGAAATTCAACGAATGAAAGTTCAGTATGGTGATGCATGTGTCACTACAGCACGCGTACAAGTGGACTAGGAAGTCCATGAACGGCATTAGTTCTGTAACAGACTCTCCTCGACATGGTCAGGCACACCGAGTAGTGACACCAGAGGCCATTGCAGCAGTTGAAGCCATTGTGAAGGAAAATCGCCGCGTAAGAGTGAACGAAACAGCCGCACATCTGGATATGAGTCAGACAATGGAGACTACATAGAAAAATGAAGTCAGTATGTACCTTTTGTGTTCAATAAATTACAAGATAAAAATATTTACGGTTTTCATTTGACTCACCTTCGTACGCTGTGACACCCCTCCAGTAGCTGGCACATGCCTCCATTAGCAGGAAAATGGATAGAATATTTTTATTTAAAAAAATTGTAAGTTCAGTATGCAATTTCAATCTGATGAAACGTAAAATTGCCTCTGTACAAACCATGAAGACATACAGGGGGAGTGGAGGTATAGCTGCGCTCATTCTTAAAGTCGGCACTATGAGGGGAGTGGTCGCCTTCTTGCCACGACCACTACATAATGCATAGCATCATGATTTTCAGTCCTCGCCGAATATTATTGGGACTGTCAAATCAAGGAAATGAGATGGGCATGGAATTTTGCACGCATCTCAGGCTATTTAAGATACCTAGACATAGGTGGAGGGATAATACTAAAATAGATCTTAAAGATTTATATTGGAAGGATGTTGACTGGATTCATGAGGTTGAACTACCGCAGGAATTTGTGGACATAAATATGAAATTTAGGCACTGTAAGATGTGCAAAGTTTCTGGACTATCTGAGCAGCTGTTAGTTTCTTAGCTTGACTTCTACCCCTTTAAGTTATGTACTTAGAATGCTTTGCCAGAAAATAATAATTACAGCATTATGTTACATCTGTAACAGGAGATAACAAGCTTGCAAATGTTGTACACCATTCCATAATGCACAGTATTTATCAAAACATTCTTTACTTTAAAAATATCATACAGTTTCAAGGTACATGCAAGCATTTTTTTTTATTTACACCCTAAAGTGAAGTAAGCCTATCACTGCACAAATTTTCATGACAGTTACAATTGTTTAGCCACATTATGTGGAAGACTTCTGTACAGAATGTCACCTACATCTGTCAAGTAACGTGAAAATGGCAGGCAGATATTCACTTACATCTTAAATGAAGTACCCCGATAGCATCAAGAGATTTTCTTTTCTCAATATCCATCCAAACCAGTTCTGGGGTCCTGTACAATGGGAGACGGGGCTCTTTCCTTGGGGTAAAGCAGTTGTGGTGTGGCATTGATTAACCCTTCCCCAACCATTTAAGCACTGACCTTAAGAATGAGCACAGCTATACCTCTCCTCCCTTCTTTGCTTTGTAAGGCATGTTACGGAGTGACCTTTCACACAATTTTACCTTCAGTAAATGTGACTCTCACCACAATGATTTTCCTGAAACCTACACATTCAATTTGACTTAATATCACCATTTATTTACAACATTTTTCATACATCCTTTCACTTGTACATTAAAAACATTTGGCTATCTTACTATTGCATGTACATATATATACATAGGTATCACAAACTGTATGTACAATTTGCACTTACTGATGTTAGTGTTGCTGCTTTAAACCACGCCAAAGTCTTAGTGTTTGTTGTTTCAAAAGGTCTACTGGGCTATAATACCAAACAGCTAGGAATCTTGGTGGTTCTCCAAAACAATAGTAACCACCCACTAGACACAGTGCTGTTACCTCAAAGACCACTGTCCAAAACTTCCCTGTTTTACAAAACCTAAAATTTCAGTAACTGCCATTTGGTCAAATAAGAAACCTTACTTAGAGGAAGTGCAATATGTACCACACAGCTATACTACAGTCTTATTCTTTTTCAGATACATTTATTCTTTTGGGCGTTTAAATAGATTTCCAAGACCATTAGGTATGTCACTGAAGGGCTTAAATTGATTGACACACCTGGTTTGTAAAGGGATTACTGTAACTGTGGCCACTGAATTAAACATTAATACATAGTCTTGATAAATATACAGAGCATTTTGTAGGATTTTACTATATTTGTCCAACAAATACACAATATATGGTAACAATTATCTGTTTCTTATAGCATGCCTACATGTTTTGATGTTTATACATCATCCTCAGGGAGTTTCTTCTTATGTATGCAAACATTACAAAATTAATAAAATGGAAACATTTATACAAGTGGCTGTTAACAAAGAATTAATAGATTAAAACCATCAACCCTTCACACAGAAAGCTCTACAAACAGGGTAAGTTCATCATCTAATGCAACATATTTAACACATTCTACTATCATCACTCCATTGATTTGTTGCAATTCATTGCAGGATTGAGCCCACAAGATATATATTTCCAGATACTATTGACCGTATATGTGGGCCAGGTAGCTCATTTGATATAGTGATTGAGCTACGGGCTGGAAAGTCTGGGATCGAATCCCGGTGGAGACGAGATTTTCCGCCCATCCAAACGGGTCTTGGGGCCTACCCAGCCTCCTGTAAAATGGGTACTGGGTCTTTCCCAGGGGTAAAGTGCAGCCGAGGTGTGCTGCTGACCACTCACCCCCTTCTAGTGCCACAGTCACGGAAGAGTAGAGCTATACCTCTACCCACCCTCTGGGCCACACTGGGCCTGTAACAGGATCACTACCTTTTTTATTGACTGTATATACAGCCACCAATCCACATAACAACCTACTAAGTAAGTGTGAATAAACAAACATTTGAAGAACTGTCAGCAACCTGACATATCTTATGATGTTTTAATGGTTTTAACCTACTTATTCTTTGTAACAACCATTTGTACAAATGTTGCCATTTTATTAATTCGTAACTTTAGCATACATAATAAGAAACTGCCTGATGATAATGTATAAACATCAAAATGTGTAGGAGTGCCACAGGAAACAGAAAATTAACATATATTGTACATTTGTTGAACAAATATACTAAAATTAATAAGTAGTGTTATAGAGCCAAGCATATAAGAGCAAATACAGCTGTTTTATACCTGAGGCATTTTAATTTGGTGAACACAATACAATAAATTTTTAAATGGCAATAAATTACTATACATATTCATATATAATTTTACTGAGTCTTTAGAACTTGAAACCCACAAAATAATGACAATGAATCACCAGACAAAGTCTGTCACCGACATCAGCATTCAAAATATTTTTATCGCTGAAGAATAAAAAACCAACTAGATGTCACTTATTATTTTATTGTACTTCTTATAGGTTCAACAAGTTTCGGCCATAGTGATGCTCAAAACATGTTCAGCCTATAAGAAGTACAATAAAATAATAAGTGGCATCTAGTTGGTTTTTTATTCTTCAGTTATCACAATGATGCATGGTCCAATAAGCATCAGATATTTTTATCAGTCTTGAGTAAATACAGTGACAGATATTTAGGTGGAAAAACAAAGAATTTATTTTTCAATATCTACAGTTTTTTTCAAATCTATGTACAATCTTATCTGATGTACAAGTCTTCCACAGTCAACCTCAGTTGGGAATCCTGATCCAGAAGTAATGTCTAGTGGAAGAGTATATGATGTAGCACTGTGCTGTTCTGCTAGACCTTACCTCTGGATCAGGATTTACCACTGGTCAACCCATGTACAAATAAAGGCAGGGATACAGGTAAACTGGAGATAATGCATGAAGCATTATCAGACCTGGCTACAGGTCAAATATCTGTCATTAATCTCAGTAGTCAGAATAACAATGTAAATCTTGGTTGAGCAAGGTTTTAAACAGTTTAAATTTATTCAGACGCATTTCTTTTCATTGTGTTCGTTATTTTCATGCATTTGCTCAACTGCTGAAATGGATTTGAGGTCTCTTGTCATTGGTTTAGCAACAACTAATAGGTCTTTTGCCTCCATTACTGCTTCATTCAGTACTTTCATTCCATCATCATTGAGCTTAGGTTCTGACAAATGCAAAGGGGTTTTGATGATAGAATTTGATGCATTGATATCTTCTTGGCCACGGAGAGCTCTATCTTCAGAATTCTGTTGTACTTTAAGTTCATTAGGTACACTGTCTTCAGCATTTTGTTTCCTTGACATATTTGCGTATGCAGATGAGATACTGGCATTAGTAGCAGAATACTGAACTGGACCTTCAGATGCAGATGCTGTGTGTTGATCAGAAGGGTCTGGTATTTTCTCAGGATGTGAAGCAGGTCCTAAGTCTGAGATTTGCGGAGAAGCACTATGTTCCTCTGGAGGATGCTCATGATCTTTTGCATGCTGAAGGCAATTATCTTCTATATTATATTTGTCCTTGGAAAGCACGGCCATATTCACTCCTTCAGAGTCACTAATTTCATTGGCTTTCTGCGTCACTTCACAATTCTCTGATTTATCTCCCTGTTTCTCATCTAATAGCTCTTCTTTATTCTTCTGTTTATGCATTATGCTGGCAACCAGAATTGTATTCTCAAATTCTTCCGTCAGTGTATCTCGCTTGTTACGCTCATGGCCCTTATTCTCACCTTCATACAGTTTACCATTACTGACAAAATTTGACAAAATATTGCCCAGTTGAGAATTTACTCTTTCACTTTCTTTTTTATCATTCACTTTGGAACCATTTTCGTCACTTCCTAATATATCTCTTCTCATGACTTTGGCCTCCTCAACATCTGCAAAATCATGTTGCATGTTTTGCTTCATTACGTTTTGAGAATCAGCCTCATTTACTTGAGCACTGATAACACTATGCTTGTAAAATACTGATGTGTTGTCACGGACAGCTAAAGGGAGAGGTAATGGCAACTTGTTTGGAGCAGGAACTGGCCCATCCTGTTGCTGCACCAGAAGTACAGGATTCTGATCCTGGTGTCTCAACCCTGATAGAGAAATTAAAAATATGTGATAAACTGATAAACATACTAGAAGATGTCGGCTGAAAACTAAGCATAACAAATTCATATTTTACTAATATTAGATATTTCTAATTTAAAAAATTTTAAATATTTGGTTGTTTGTTCATGCAACAAGTGTTGAAGATAAAATGGGAAACAAAACATACAACAATAACACATTGGACAGAGAAATTATTCTGATACACAGAAATGCTTATTTCTTTTGCAGTCTTATTACTGATCACTCATACAGTGCAGTGCTAGACAGTTCCGTCATTCTTCTCACCCCAGAAAACTACAACTGTAAGATCTAATTACAGAACTAGAGAATGTGAAAACTATACTTTCTGCTCATTGTACATTAACTCAATATGCTACACAGAGCACACATTAAATTTTCTCTGGTACATGGTGGTGCTGAACATAACAGCCAAATGGCAGCAGGAAAAAAAACATGCAATGATTGTATAAAACACAAACTCATTATATATGCAGTCTGTTTATGCTAACATACGATGCATGCCATCATGATGGGTGGATAGCATCAGTGCCATCACAGGAGTACTTAAATATGAGTCAAAGAATTTGTTTTATTAGTGTGAAATGTGCTCACTTTCAGCAGTCAGTGCACTATCATGGAAGTAAAGTGAATTGAATGCAAACATTTTCATAGCAAGGACATAACCTCTAGCAGGGCAAGTGGCAGTGTTATCTTCCTGAGTTACAGAACATACCCACTGGTTGACATTTGTTCTACAAACAACAATACAAACATGAAACAAATAATACATCACTCAATATATCCTACATCTCTCATACACACTAACATTCAAAACACAGGTGACAAAGGACTGAAATGAATATATTTAAATATCCTATGAAATAAATTACTAGTAAAGGTAAAAGGTAAATCAGTCCCATTAGAGGCCCGAGGTGCCCAGCGGGTTCCAGGAAGTTAAGGTTCCAAGATTACATGACAATGGCCCAGGACGGTGGTAAGATTGTCAGCCTTATGCACCGGCTGCTTCTTACCCCCAGGAAATACGCCTGGTACTCATTTCTGTTTGAGGCTGAGTCAACCCCAGAGCCGTAGTGCGATCGGAAGGATTATGTCAATGAAAAATTCCAATGACACCATCTGGAAGTGAACCAGCGACCTTCCGATTTGTAGCACAGCACCTTAACCACTGTGCTACTGTGGTCCCCTATAAATTACCAGTACCTCATAAAAAAATAACATGAACAAAATATTGTCAAGTGCACTCATTGACCCAACAGATGGCCTAATTCAAAAGGGAGACAGCAACACTTCTGGGATGTGACACCATGTAATTTGCAGACTGGTAACCATGTTTCAGAGGAACCTGCTTCCTCTGTTATTCTGTAGGAGAAGGCAGCAGTTCCCTCTGCAGTGTTTGCACCCACCCACAAACTGACACGATGTAACACCACAGACAACCATAAACTTACATTTACTCCTAAGGGGAATGTCAAATCTCTATAACATTGTTAATGCTTTGAAACTTACACCACTCCTGGGTCATCACAAACAGACTGCGCACCATTACTTAATGACCTAAATATCTGACTGTCCACACTTCTTATGTACATATTTGTGTCCATCAACATTGGCCAGATTAAGTGTCTGAAGACATCTTAAGAGTGACAACAGTCAAAAACTGCTTGAAATGAACCTCTATATAAATATTAAATGTGGCCAATTGTGCTGCTTAAATTTACTGGAATACACAGTCTGAATTAGGGACTACCTGGAAATCTAATTTGGTCACTCTATTGTAAAACTTCATTTAAAAAATGAATGAAGAGCTTTAATTTCATAAGATTGCAATAACAGATTTCACTTACTAATGAATATTGTCGTGAAGTTTATAGACCCCACTGCATGCAACAATGTTATATGATAATGATGAATATTTACAGACAAATAAAAATAAAGATTGGTATACTATGTTTTTATACGATTTACCACCTTGCTTTAAAACTGGGTCACAGCGACCAAACATATATTTATACAGGATTATTACAAACCTTGAGCTTGCTGAAGGATTGAGCCACTCATTTCTACATTACCTGCATTTATGGATGCACTGTTTGGTCTTCCTTGCAGCACTGAATTCTTTGGCAGTTGCTTCATTTCATCCAAGTGATTTGGCCCTTCTCCTGCTAGGTCTTTCTCTGGACCATCAACTTTTACAGGTTGTGGCACATCTTTTTTTTCAACTTTATTTTGCTTGTGAGCTTCTTCGCTTTGTGCTTTTTCATTATCATTTCCTACATTATTATTTTGTACCATCTTTATTCCAGGAACTCCATTCTGTGGATCTGGAATATTTTCTACGGACTGTTTGTTATTAATGTCAATTTTACCCTCTGGTTTTACTCCACCATCTTGTACTATACTGTAAGAACCCTTTGGAATATTATCATCACTTTTCTGCTTGGCAGCTGCCGCCTGTTCAATGTCTTTTTTGTGCTCTTTCAGTTCCTCAAGAATTTGTTTTTGTTCCTGCAGAAGCTTCTTTTGCACTTCTTTGTGCTCCTCAAGTTTCCTAAGCAGCTCTTTATTCTTTTGCTCACTATCAGCTTCTGCCTGCTTCTCAGCTTCTGCCATTTCTTCATCTTCCTTCTTTATTGCATCCTGGTTCACCTGTTCACTGTTCGCTTTCCCTCTCTCTGCTGGTGAATCAGGAACGATCTTCTTCTCTTCCATAGTGTCTACTGTTAGATCTTTGTTTACAGCAGCAACATGAACAGCAGTTTCATCAATCTATGAGTAGAAACAAAGAAGGACATCAAGAAAGAGCTCTAAAAAGTCAAACGTAATTATCCAACTGAAGGTACTGAACTAAAAAATTTCATATCATAACTGAATATCGGTAGAAGCAGCATAAATTCCTAGTTATAATGGAGTTAAATAGGCAATACCAGGATCAGTTGCCAAATCAAAACATTTTATCCTACTGGAACAAGAGGATATGGGAACTGTTCAATCAACCGCACTGAAAGTTAGTTGTGATTATTCTAAAAAATTAGATGACTAAACACTGTGTAATTATTTTGTGAAATCTTACAAAAACACTACATAAGGATTCTCCTTATCCAAGTCTCTGATATCTGTTTTATCATGTATATGGAGTCAAGTTTTCGAGGAACTGTATGTAAATTTCTTGCACTCCAGTGATCACATTTGTGAACCATAAATTTTCCAGCAGAAAACAGTTTTAATGTTTCCTCACATAGGTTAAAACAGTATATTTTTAAAAAAGGTTTATTTGTAAGAATTACCATTCCAACCCAGTCATCATTATTCCATATACAGTCAAACCTCAGTTCACGAACTTAATTCGTTCCTGAAGGTCGTTCATAAACCAAAACTATTTTCCCCATAGGAATTAACGTAAAATGGATTAATCTGTTCCTGGACCCCAGATGATTGCTTATTTAAACTTTTACAACAGTACTTTGTGCACAAGTTCTTAACACAAAATCAATGG
>Ga0123357_10010416_pt1 | contig 11828 bp, 18 predicted proteins | sample TergutEmb28metaG_FD_89873 | JGI IMG/M metagenome (GOLD analysis project Ga0123357, IMG submission 89873) | Embiratermes neotenicus P4 segment gut microbial communities from Petit-Saut dam, French Guiana - Emb289 P4 | ecosystem: Host-associated > Arthropoda: Insects > Digestive system > Gut ...
CAATAGATATGATATCGAAAAGTCACAAAGCATTTGGATTAATATTTCCAATCTATTTTCATGTGGAGAAATCTTTCTATATAAGTATTGTTTACAGGCCAACTTTTAGTAATAAATTCGCATATGAACATTTAATAAGTATTGATTTTGCATGGAAAATAGAGTTAGGAAATATATATGGAAAATCTAAATAAATTGACTTGGATAAAGAAGAAACACTGCCTGCAACAGGCAGTTTGCGCAAGAATACGGGGGTGTTGTCTCGTGGGACACTTCGTAGGATTTTGGGAGTTTTGCTCCCGCCCGAACTTTGTGAAACCCCCGCCTTCATAAATCCGCTGGGACGTTATCGGCAAGCGGAGACAGCGCAGTGGGACAATGACAACGAAACACTAAAAGAAAACGAATGACAATAATATTTCAAAAATAAATTCACAATGAAAAAAACAGTAACCATATTAATCGTCCTTGTGTTCATTGCAAGCAGTTGTGGAAACAAAAAAGTTCCTTTCGATTACAGTACATTACCTTCCGTATGGTTGCCAGAGTCGTGGAGTGATTGTTCGAGTGTAACTGTAGACTGTGTAGAGCGTATCCGTGATTATATATTAAGCACAGATTATGATATTCGTAGAGATATAATATCAGAAGGAGATAATGATATCGATAATGATAATGCAATAGTGATAGAGGGAAATAAAATTATTCGTAAGTGGCTCGCTTATTCGCTTTCGAATATAAGAGATGAATTTGAAATTTTAGAATCATATCAAACAGGTAATATGATAGTATTTAATGTAATACCAAAAGGGCTAAAAAAGAAGTACGATTTTAAAGTTATTTGGATAGATGAAGATAAAGGAATTGCAGAATGGATTTTCGACAAAAAAATGTTTGATAGAGGCATATACTACGGTAAAATAATAAAGACAAACTAACTCTCAATGAAAAAAGCAGTAATCATTTTAATCATTTTTGCAGTGATTACAGGCAGTTGCAAAGTACAGAAAAGCCCTGCAACTCACGAAAAAGGCGTAGTAATCAACGGTATAAAATGGGCAACTCGCAATGTCGATGAATTTGGCACATTTGCCCCAACACCCGAAAGTGAGGGGAAAATTTATCAATGGAACAGAAAAATAGCGTGGAATACAACAGACAAGGCTGTTGATTGGGATTATTCTCTTCCCGAAGATAAAAAATGGACAAAAGCTAACGACCCAAGTCCTGCAGGTTGGCGTGTGCCTACTTTTGACGAAATCAAAACATTGTTGGACACTACAAAAGTGGAATATAAATGGGTGGTTCAAAACAGCGTAAGAGGTGGAAAATTTACCGATAAAAGAAACGGCAACTCTATTTTTCTGCCTGCGGTAGGTACGCGCGATTGTAATGACAGTAAACTCAAAAATGAAACCCTTGATGGTAACTATTGGAGCAGTACGCCAAAACTGCGTATTCCGAGTTACTATCAACATTACTACTACTTGCTATTTGATTATTTTGACAGAAATGAAGGCGCAAAATATCGTAGCAATGTTGGTAATAACGGGTTTAGTGTTCGTTCCGTTGCTAAATAAAAAATAATACAACAATGACAAAATGATAATATTTTTAGTTTTAGTTGCAATAATTTGGATTGTTTCGAAAAAAAGCGAGAAAATTAGATTTTGGAAAGAGAAATTAATCCAACAGCCTTTCAATTATTATTTATTGATAGGTTTACTTATCATTGGTTTTTTCTTTAGACTTGACCATTCAGACAGATTTGGTTGTATTGTATTTGCAGAGCCTATTTTTGAATTCAAAAACATATTATTTTCTGCGATTTCCATAACATTGATTTTATTGTCGCTTTTCTTTCAAAAGAGGAAAGTTAAACTAACATTGATATTTTGTGAATTACTGTTTTGGATATTTAAGTTTTCTTTTTTCAAAGGTGGATATGTTGTCAATTATTTGGGAACAGCAGACCCGATAATATCATTATTCGACACAACGACATTAGCATTGAGACTTTTCATAATTAATTCCTTGCTGAAAACAAGTACTAACCAAGTCTATATTTTGATTTGCACACTAATTGTAATATCAATGAAAATTTACTTTTTCCCGTTACCTCATTCTTTTTATGTTGCAGAAAGAGAGTACCAAATGGAAAGTGAAAATACAAAAAACTTCTTGATAAAAGGCGAATGGATTGAAGTTAAAGATACAACAGAAAAAATACGAATAGTTTTCTTTCCCGAAAGTGCAGTTATTTATAATTTGCAAAATGAAGACAGTTTATTTTTTAATAATATTTCGTGGCAAATAAACCGTGTTTTTTTAGAGTCTTGGGAAAACTCTAAACATAATCGCTGTATTTTTGAATATCAAGAAAATGGGAAAGATACTTTAAACGTATATTTCAGATATAACGATGAAGATTATAAAAAGCAAATGACAAGAAAAAAAGGCAGCCGATAAGGGATTTGACTATAGAATAAATAATAGGGCATAAAACTACGAGTACAAAAACAACATTAATGAAAGACAGCCACAAACCCGCATAAATAAACAACTTACACAATAAAGACACACAGAACTCACCTAAAACCAAACGTACAAAACTATAATTCTCTATAATTCTGTTATAAGATTTCTGCCGATATTCGATAGGTTAAGGCACCCTACTATAATTTAAGAGGAGAAAACAGCCCAAATTGAGCCTAAAATAGCCGAAATAAGCCGTTATATGGCTTTTTCATGCCAACAATACAGAAGTGATTTACGAATAAAATAAGCCAGTAAATACTCTCAAGTGAGGTAATATTTGCGGGATGTTTTTTACTACAAATTTGCCTGAAAATATCGTTTTTTTATAAATACCTATGCAGTTGCCTATGTAGTTGCCTATGCAATTTTGTGCCAAAAAACAAGCTTAAAACACCCCCTTTTACCACTTTTTGAGGCTTAAAGTGCCAAAAATCGGGAGATAAGTACTCCCTATTGCACATAAAAAAATACTCTAAAACACCCCCTATTGCACGATAATTCATTGATTTATATTTAATTATGCAGAAATGGGGTAATTTTGCATTGTATGCTTGGTTTTGGCTATCCCAAGTTAGCAGCCAAGTAGCTTATTCTTTTGTTTGCTAAATTCCTCCTGTGTTATGGCTCCCATATCCAGCAATTCTTTATATTTTTTTATTTCGTCGGCCACAGAGATGGTCGATTGTGTAATTGTTTCCTGTGGTTCCTTTAGAACTTCGTCGGGAAGTTTATATTTGCTTGGATATTCATTTTTAAAGAATTTTTCAACGGTTTTAAAATCCTTATTTTTTAGGGAAAAGACGATATAAGATAGTTTTTCATTATCTGTTATGCAGATTGTCAATATGTTTTCCGGTCTATCAGATAACTTGACATCTTTTGTCCCAGTACCTGACATTCCTCCGATAAGTGCACCAAGAGGGCCTAAGAATAAACCTCCAACAACAGCCCTGCCAACAACAGATTTATTCTTTTTGACAATAATTTGTTCTTGGTTTTCAATAGTAATGTATTGAATCTCATCTTGCAGTACTCCTGTTTTTCTTGAAGAAAATCCTCGTGCTAATTCAATAATTACTCCATTTGTATACGGTTTTATAGCAGTAAGCAATATTTCGTTGATTTGTTTATTTGCAATCATATTATCAATGTAGTCAATGCCGCTAATGTATTTTACTTTGTCGATTAATGTGGCTAATTTTGACTTACCATAAATAGACGATAATTCTTGTTTATTTAACTCCTCCATCTGTTTACAATTTTTAGACTATTAGATTATAATCATTTTCCTTTCTGCTGATTTTTTTTATACATATCCAACAGCTCATTTTTAGAGCTAATAACTTCTTTTAAGGATTCAATTTCTCTTTCTAAAAATTTTATTCGTGTTAGTAAATCTTTCTCCGTTTGCTGTAATTTTTCATCTAATTTTAGCAAGCGTTGAATTTCTTTTTCGTATTCAGATATTATTCGATTTTGCTCGGACATATTATTTGAAGCGATATTTACATAATGTCCTCCTACAGAACCAACATTACGATCACCACTTATAGTATTATTAACGCCAACGGAAGGCTTGAGCATACTACCATTTCCCGTTAACAGCCACTCCTCAGAATATGAGGGATAATTTTCAACTATTGCTTGTATCCACTTAAATTGTATGTCCGTACCATTATTAATAGCACGAGACAATACACCTTTACTTGCTCCGATTGCCCTTTCTAATGTAGCAATTTTTATACCTTCACTATGAGCTATCTGCTCGATTCTATTCAAAATCGTTCCCATGGTGGTTGAAAATTATCTATTTTTAATCAAAATGTTGAAAATTATCATCATTTCTCTTGTTTAGTTGAAAATTATCATCTATCTTTGCATTATGATTTCAAATATAAAAAAACGCTTCAAATGTAATAAAAAATATTTAAATATGAGACTTAAAAATGAGATAATAGAAAGAATGAACGGATATGATTTAAAAAAGAAGGGACAAATATCCGAAGAGGTAATGAAAGAGCTTGGCATTTCAAAATCAACAGAGTGGCGCTACAGGAATGAAAATCGTGATAATGGGCCACTGACAACGCTTGCTTCACTTCGTATTATTTCAAGATATTTAGATGAAGAAATTGAATATTTAACGGAGTAAAAATTAATATCAAGACAATAAGAAAATAGACCAATGAAAACGAAATTAGTTCTTATCAATTGGATACTCAGTTTTATGGGCTTGTGTATCGACACAGAACGGTCGCCGCTGTGGGCAGTTCTATTAATGTTTGTATGGTTTGCCGGTTCATCACTTCTTTTGATTTATGCCGACAAGCGTGGGCGGTTGAATGATATTCGTAAACGATATAAACAATAAACAGTCATGAAAAATTCAATTTACTCGCTTCAGCCTGAATCTCAAAATCGGGCAATTCAAAGATTATCAGGTTCACAATCGCTTGGTAGAGTTCAAGCAGATACTCTCCACGCTCCCTGCCAACAGAAATCATTACTATACATCGAGCAGACCATTGTTTGGAGTTCTCGCTCTGAGGATCGGGTGGGTAAAAAGACACACTACACGGTTGCTTTTCAAAAGCCCCTTTCAAAGAGTCAAGGTAAGCAACACAGGGAGCAAGCGATTCTCGAAATTCTGTTTCGCAAGTAATTGCATCATTTGCAGTGATATCAACACATAATAAATAAGCCGGAACCATAATGTGAATATTTAAAATTTAACAACGCAAAATTAAGTATTATTTCCCGACAGGCAAGCACCGGTGTTCGAACCACCGGCGGGAGCGAAAAATAAAAAAACAATGGAAGTATTTAACGGAAATATTTGTTTAACAGGAGCTGAAATTACGCAGGTAATTCCTATGGGAACGTTTAAATCGCTTATAAATCGCAGTAAAATTATCAATCTCGCCGGCAAGGCCTGTTATGGAAATCCTGCATATTATTCGGTAGACAACTTTCCACATACTTATAGAACATTGCTTTACGAGGCTTTTCCTGAACTGTCCAACGAACAGCACAGGCTCGAAATGATAGAAGAGCAAAATATTGTACTGCAAAACATTTTACCGGATCCGAACGCCCGCAAGTTCTTTTCCGAATATTTCAAAGCCGGCGGCAAACCATTATCACCTGAAGAGCAAAAGAAATATGAGAACTCGGCAATAATACTTAACGCCATGCGCCGTGTGTGGGAAAGGAGTTACAGCCGGCATGCCGCCTCCGGAAGCGTAAGTAAAATGCGCAAAGGTGAATTTTGGAGGAAAATGGAAAACATGATGCCCTCTATTTCAGAAAAATATCTACACCAGCTGCCATATAATTGGCGAAGGTTGCAGGACACAGCAGAAGCATACGCCGGTAATAACTACGAAACGCTTCTTAATGGTCGAATCGGCAATAAAAACCGCATCAAAGTAACGCCGAAAATAGAAAGCATCGTTTTAAGCATTTACGCATCAAAAGACAAACCGTTCGCAACAGAAGTGCTGGCAAAATACAATGAGTTTCTACTTGGAATGATTGACATTGTGGACAGGGCCACCGGAGAAATATACGACCGGAATAATTTTTACAAGAACGGCGAACCGGTAACTGTCAGCGAAGGAACCGTGTGGAAAATAATCAATAATCCTAAAAACCGCCGCCTGGTAGACAGCCGCCGGAACGATGGCTTATATAACCGTAAGACACACGAACCGCACCACGAACGCAAAAGTCCTCATTTTTCTTTCAGTAAAATTTCAATGGATGACCGCGATTTGACACGTAAAACAACTTCCAACGAAAAAGTTTGCGCCTATTACGCCTATGATGTGGCAAGCGGTTGTGTTATCGGCGCCTCGTATAGCAAACACAAAAACATGGACTTGGTGACGGATTGTTTCCGGGATATGTTCCGGTTTATCGGAAAACATGACTTGAATATGCCGGGAGAGGTAGAAGTAGAACACCACCTTATGAATCAGCTTACTGATGAATTGAATGCCATGTTCCCGATTGTTACCTTTTGCGCCGCCGGAAATTCACAACAAAAACGTGCGGAACATTTTAACCGGGCAAAAAAATACAGTGCGGAAAAGCATTTGAAACAAACAAACGGCAGATGGTGGGCACGCAGCGAAGCGTACCGTGAACGCAGCGAGCGCGAAGGAGCCGAATACAAGGAAAAACGCCTTCCATACTCACAACTTGTTGCGGAAGATTTGGAGGCGATTACAATGTATAACAACGCAAAACACCCGAATCAAAAGGAGTATCCGGGTATGACACGCATGGATGTACTGATGAACTGCCAAAACCCGAAATTGCAAAAAATGAACAAGCCTGTATGTTACCGCTATTTCGGCTACTCACAGAAAACAAGTCTTAAACGCTCAAAATCGGTAACAGTGCAATATAAAGAGTGGTGGCTGCCAACACCCGACTTAATCGACCGCTTCAAAAGCAACAACTACGAATGTACAGCATATTATCTACCCGACCAGGAGAATAATATTGAAAGCGTATTTGTCTATCAGGGCGACCGTTTTATTGCGGAATGTAAGGAAATGGGCAGATACAACGAATCAAAAATAGAACAAACAGACGAGGATTTAGCAATAATGACCGAACAGGCAAAATATATTTCTCAATACCGAAAGATGTTAAAAGTCGGCAAAGAAGAAAAACTCAACCGACTGGCAATTATACCGGCAGAGCGTACCGAAAAAGCATTGAAAAATATTGTGGAAATAGTAGATACATCGCCACTGCCGGAACAGGAACCGGAATTCGCCGAGTATTATGCCGGTTTGTGCGAAGAGGATTATGCAGCTATGGCTTTAAATTCAATTTAAAATAAACTTAAAACACCAAAGAGATGATTACAACAGAATTAAAACAAAAGATTGCCGGTGCAATGATTGCACGGCGCGAAAATTTCGGCGGATCGGACGGTCAGTACGCCATAAGTTTAGGAATTAACTCAGCAGTTTACAATCGTATCAAAAACGGCGAAACCGAAAAAATACTTGCCGATGCCAAGTGGATCAGCCTTGCGCGTCACTTGAATGTAGAAATAGGCGGCGGTGCGGAATGGAAAACAGCAAAAACGCCTGTGTTTGTAAGTATCACCACACAACTCGAATTTTGCCAGCAAAACAGTGCGCTTGCCGTGTTGTGCGATGATGCCGGAATCGGCAAAACATACGCTGCTGAGCAATATGCCCGGACACACAAAAACGTGGTGTATGTGGATTGCTCGCAGGTAAAAACAAAACAGCAATTAGTCAGATTTATAGCCAAAGAACTGGGGGTTGGGTATAACGGTATGTACCGTGATGTGTACGAGGATTTGGTGTTTTATCTGCGCACACAGCTCAACCCCCTTATTATTCTCAACGAGGCCGGCGATTTAAATTATCCTGCATTCCTTGAATTAAAAGGCTTGCAAAACAAGACAAAAGAATGCTGTGGCTGGTATATGATGGGCGCCGACGGATTACGTGAAAAAATCAATAACGGCATCCGCCACAAAAAAGTCGGTTTTGCAGAAATATTCGACCGCTATGGAGCTAAGTTCCAAAAGATAGTACCCGAAGGCAAAGAACAGCGTGAGGAGTTCTATGCAGCACAAGCGGCGGCAGTTATTAAGGCAAATGCGCCTGAAGGCACGGACATTCGCACGATGCTGCTGGCAACCGACAGCCGTTTAAGGAGGGTTTATATTGAAATTAAAAAACAATTAAATGCCAATTAAACACGAAAACAATGTGTTTAACAACTAAAATTTAGCAGACATGATAATAAGAAGTACAAGAATACAAGAATGTTGGTGCTCAAATTGCGCTGCCGGACAGATGGAAAAAATATATGATATTATTTTCAGTGAAAAAATACACGAAAGTCTGCTTGTCGGAAGAAAAATAACATGTGATGCATGCGGATTTGAAAATGTAGTTGAAGATTTTATTGATATAATACCATTATCCTTTTTGGTATCATCAAGAAAGGATGCGTCAAAACATAAATCAAACGAAGAATTGTCCAACTGGTTAAATAAATAGAAAGATAAAAGGGAAAAAATAAGATGGCGTTTTTCAGCAACAGCAACATTATAGAGACAAAGCATAAAACGCTGCCGTTTACCGGCAAATGGCTTGACAGTTTCGGCGAGCCGCCCGCTTCGGGCAGTTGGATGATATACGGCACGAGCGGTAGCGGGAAAACGAGTTTCGCACTGAAAATGGCAAAATACCTGACAAATTTCGACCGTGTGTTGTATTGGAGCTTGGAGCAGGGCAATAGCAAAACGTTCCAAAATGCATGGAAGCGTGAAAAAATGTCGGAGTGCGGAACCGATATAATGGTAGCTGACGAGGACACGACCTTTGAAATGATAACAAAAACAATGTGCCGGCGGAAAGGACGAAACATACTGATAATAGATAGCCTCACACCGCTCAAAGGTCAATCTTTCAATATCATACAGTACGAACGCTTTCGCAAGCGAATGAAAGGCAAGTTACTGATATGGACGAGTCACGAAAAAGGCGGTATGCCGGACACAAACGTTGGCGACTATATTCTGAAACTTGCCGACCTGAAAATGCGGGCCGAAGGTTTTAAGATAATGACCAATACACGCTCCGGAGACAAAATGAAGGATTTTATTGTTTGGGAAAAAGGAGCGACAGAGTATTGGACAGATTAAACAATTACGAATTACGAATTTAAAATTACGATTATGGACGAAATGATTGAAATTACAGCAGAAAAAGTATTGAATAGCCTTGACGGATATTCATTTATGGATCAGGCGTATATACTTCGGGAAATCGCCGGAAGATTAGACAAATTAGCAGATGAATGTTTGCTACAGGAATATTCACTGAAAGAAACAGAATAATCATGCAAACATTAATAGATAAACAACAAAAGTGGCTGTTAAAGAAGTTCCATACGCTTTGCTCCCGTTTGGGTATGGATGATGAAACCAAGCGGGCTATGATCCGCACATACGGTGTGGAAAGCAGTCGGGATTTGCCGGTAAAGGACTTAACGGACTTATGTACGAAACTGGAACAGATATTTAATCCGCAATTAGTGGGCTTGGACAAGTGGCGTAAACGGTTGATAGCTTCCATTGGCGGCTGGCTCAGAGCAATGAGCAGACCGGAAAATATTAAAATCATCAAAGCGATTGCCTGTAGGGCTGCACAGGTAGAAACATTCAATGATATTCCGATGGAGCGGCTTCGGAGTTTGTATGCTGCATTTAATAAAAAGAAAAAAGACTTGGCAATGGTTGAGCAATTAACCATTGAGGAGCTGGATATACTTACCCTGGTAAATTAATGGCGTATAATGATACGGGATATAAAATCAGGGCATCGAGAATAAAGGAGATAACTTCACTTCATTACGAGCCGGAAAATCAAGCCAAGTGCTATAAACAGGTTTGGAAGCAACACATATATCCTTTGTTTGGTATCGGTTACCGGAGTTATTTACGCTATTTGGACGAAAACGAGCAGAGGGTTCCTCTCAAGGGTGACGACTTACAATTGGAGTTATTTGATGAATACTGAAATTATTGTATAACAATTTAATAATCAAATTTATGGGAAGAGAAAAGAAAGTGGTACACACAGGTGTATCGAGTGAACAGATGGAAACGGCATTTGGCGAATACGCCGTTGCGGATGCCAAGTTAGCTAAAATCAATGCAACGATTGACGTTCAAGTGACTAATATCCGTGAAAAATATGCGGATGACATAAACAAGTTGACCGAAACGAAAGAAAAGGCTTTTGATGTTTTGCAAGCTTTTGCCCTGGAAAATAAAGACGAGTTATTTGCAAAGAAAAAGAGCATGGAAAGCATTCATGGCACGATTGGTTTCCGTACCGGAACGCCGAAATTGAAAACCCTGAAAGGTTTTACCTGGGGGGCTGTTACCAATCTACTGAAGGAATTTTTACCGGCATACGTGCGGATTAGCGAGGAACCGGCGAAAGACAAACTACTTGCCGACCGGGAAGATGACGAAATTGCAGCATTGTTTTCAAAGGTAGGGATTGCGGTAACGCAAGATGAAACGTTTTATGTTGAACCAAAGAAAGAAACTGAGTAATCAATTGATGTTTAACTTATAATAATTAACAAATGAGTAACGAAAAGAAATCAAATGGTTCAAAAGGAATCGGATTATGTGGTTTTGTATTCCTGATATTCTTAGTATTAAAATTGGCTGAAATTGGTGTGGTTGCCAGTTGGTCGTGGTGGTGGATCACTGCACCTCTTTGGATTCCTTTTGGTATTGGAATTATATTTCTGATTGTCTTCCTGATTATACTTGTAATTAGGGCAATAAGTAAATCCTGAACGGTTTTTCGTCCCGGTTCGATTCCGGGACAGGAACAATAAACTAAATTTATGATTGTGGATTTGAAAGAAACAGCAGAGTTTTATCCAATTGTTGGACACGAAGGCTATTTTCTTACTGATGATTTCAGAATATTCAGTAAGAAAACAAACCGTTTCCTTTTGTGTCGATATAATTACAGGGGCAAAAATAGTTATTATCATTTTGCATTGGGAAAATCAAAAAAACAGGCTCAAATTTCTTTGCCTCGTATTGCATATTCTGTTAAAAACGGAATAAACCCAATTTCAATCCCTTCTGATTATATAATTACGTTCAAGGAAAATAAACCCGGATTTGATAATATTGTTGTTTCCGACCGCAGTGAAGTTGGATGCAAAATATACTTGATAAGAAGTATGAATCCGGCAAACGAACTATTTTATGAACGTTGCCATGAATTCACAGGCTTAATTTTAAAAAATGACACGGAAGCCATCTTTGAATTTATTGACAAATATAAAAATCTGATTGTTGGGACATTATGCAAATACATGAAATACACTCAAGCATTGAAAGTATATTCCGATTTGAAAAATGATTTGGTTATTGGAATTTTAGACAGGCGTTATCAATGCTATGAGCCGGTTTCCTATCTACAAAAATGTATTAAGAGAAAATTTAACTCAAAAAACTGAAAAATAAATGATTACTGAATTGTCAAAAGCGGTTTGTATCCCGGAACTGCTTATACTTGGCAGGGATAAAAGACAGGATATTGCAGACGCCAGGGAACTATACTGGTTCATTTTGAAAAACAACGGATTTGGCTGGAGTGAAATAGCCCGTCTCTGCGACCGTACTCATGGAGCCATTATAAGCGGGGTAAAACGTATAACCAGGCTGCTTGAGGCAAAGGACGCTAAAATGA
>Ga0123357_10010417_pt1 | contig 11828 bp, 4 predicted proteins | sample TergutEmb28metaG_FD_89873 | JGI IMG/M metagenome (GOLD analysis project Ga0123357, IMG submission 89873) | Embiratermes neotenicus P4 segment gut microbial communities from Petit-Saut dam, French Guiana - Emb289 P4 | ecosystem: Host-associated > Arthropoda: Insects > Digestive system > Gut ...
CGGTGTGTGTACACAATAACTGGAGCTGGAGTGGTGTGTGTACACAGTAACTGGATCTGGAGCGGTGTGTGCATACAGTAACTGGAGCTGGAGCGGTTTGTGTACACAGTAACTGGAGCTGGAGTGGTGTTTGTACACAGTAACTGGAGCTGGAGCGGTTTGTGTACACAGTAACTGGAGCTGGAGCGGTGTGTGTACACATTAATTGGATCTGGAGCGGTGTGTGCACACAGTAACTGGAGCTGGAGCGGTTTGTGTACACAGTAACTGGAGCTGGAGTGGTGTGTGTACACAGTAACTGGAGCTGGAGCGGTGTGTGTACACAGTAACTGGAGCTGGAGTGGTGTGTGTACACAGTAACTGGAGCTGGAGCGGTGTGTGTACACAGTAACTGGAGCTGGAGCGGTGTGTGTACACAGTAACTGGAGCTGGAGAGACGAGATTTGTTTTTTGCAGGGGATGACACTTGATTATATAAAAGTCTGTAAACTTTAAGAATTTCCAGAATTTTGGAGACTACAAGATGAATTATGAAGAAGTATCAGTCAGCTCCTTAGATCACTTTCCTCTTGTTTACCATCTCTGTATTCTGGTCACGCCCGTCACGAAAACCTCACGAAATAAAAATCGCGTTTTTTTTTTTCGTATTATATATTTTAATTTCATCCTCCTATATGTAAGTCTTACTGCAACTGCAGAAGGACGAGGAAGAAGATATAAGCAGCTACTTGATGATATTGAGGAAACAAGAGGATGCGAGAAATTGAAAGAGGAAGAACAAGATCACGCTGTGTGGAGAACTCACTTTGGAAGAGACTATGGAACTTCTTGTAAGACAAAAGAATGAATGAATGAATGAATGAACAAATGAATTTTTAACACAGTCTTCAAAGCTAAGTTCTTACTCGTGTTTTAGATAGATTTTTGATTTCCGAAGAAATAAATGACGGGTAATTAAAGAAATGTTCTTTAGCTACGAGCTATACATTACATTACATACAATACGCAAGAACGCATTAAAATAGGTCATAATGGTATAATAAATGTTTCTTTATAACCCTACATTTCCTTATCCCATTAAGTGTATAGACCTATTTACATGCAAGTGGTCAGTAAGTCGGTATATTATTAAGTATGTGGGTTAAGGAACTCTGTGGGATACACTGTGACGCAAGAATACTTGAAAACCGAAGAACATCTGTATTTAGGTTTATGCATCACATATATGTTACGTTTGATTGCTACTGATTTGTTGACTGTGTCGTTAGTAGAACTGGAGCAGTCAAGTTCAGTAGGGACACGCGTTTCGATGTTGGTGTCTTTGAATAGCTGCAGTGCCATATTATGTTGCTAATGCTGTGAGCTGTTTTGTTCCTTATGTCTAATTGGCAGCAATTCAGTGTTAACACTCGATCAACTACAACTAGCTATACGACATCATAGTACAAGCAACTTTAATACGTCATGTTTACTTTTCTATGGTTTTCACGTAGTTAAGATTTTGTCCCAAATATTATTGTCATGTATATATTTTACCGTATTATTATTCATATTGTAAAGGTGAAAGTAAAGTGATCCCATTACAGGCCCTATGTGGCCCAGAGGGTGGGTAGAGGTATAGCTCTACTCTTCCATGACCGCGGCCCTAGAAGGGGGTGAGTGGTCAGCAGCAAGCCCCGGCCGCATTTTACCCCCGGGAAATAACCGGTACCCATTTTACAAGAGGCTGTGTGGGCCCCAGGGCCGGTATGCACGGGCGGAAAATCTCGTCCCCACCGGGATTCGATCCTGGATCTTCCAGCCCGTAGCTCAATCGCTATACTGACTGAGCTACCCGGCCCAAATTATTCATATTGTATTTGATATAAATATGAAACACTATACACATCGGATATATCTGTTAACTGCAATTCGGTTGACACCCGGTGGCAGTTGTACAGTACAGTACAGTACAGTACACATTTACGCGAAACAGTACACAGAACAACACAATGAAACAGAATACCCAGAACGGAACATGCATAACAATAAGAATTCTTAAACTAACAAAGCAATTCATAATATAACAATAAGAGCACATAATTTACAAAATTAAACAGTAGCATACAAAACATAAATCATATATACAATAATACAAGATAGAAACAGAAGAATACGGAAAAAATGTGATAAACGAAACAGCCGTATATGAGCTATATAACTTATTATAATGATAGACACCCTTTTACTAAGACCTTCACTCCACTTCGCTACACTTGTCGACACTTCACTTCTTTCTATTTGAAACTTCACTCAACTACACTTCACTCTACTTCACTACACTTGTCGACACTTCACTTCTTTCTATTTGAAACTTCACTCAACTACACTTCACTCCACTTCACTACACTTGTCGACACTTCACTTCTTTCTATTTGAAACTTCACCCAACTACACTTCACTCCACTTCACTACACTTCACCTCTTCCCATTTAAACTTCACCCAACTACACTTCACTACCCTGTAACTTGACTTAACCCCATTTAAATTTCCTACCGCTTCATTTCACCTCACATCACTATACTTCACCTCACTTCACCTCACTTCACTGCACTTTCAGACGATTTTCGCCACACTTGTATTCCTTTACCTTCACCCCGTTTATTATTGCTTTCCTAGCTCACGTTCTAAAAGTTTTAACTTTACAAGGTAGTGATTATTTAAGCCTTTTATCTTACGGTGCTTCAGATGCTGCGACAAAAACCAACTCACAATCCATCCGGATTGTGAGTTGGTTTTTGTCGTTATAAATTTCATTGGTTCCATTCTTGATGGTATTGCCAAATGTCCCCCTGATGGTGATATTTAAGACTGAGACAAGTTGAAGAAAGCTGTAGAGGAAACAAATACGTCACATTAACTGTACTTTGATTTTACAAAATTTATTTCTTTTATAATTGTAAATTAATCTTGTTCTTAAGCTTTTATAATTGCAAAGCACTCTGAAAATGAAGTAATTTAATTGACCATCAGTTCGCATCGCGCCATTTGTTTGGATGTGGAGTGACACCGGAAGTGTTAATGTTGCTGACAGGGGTAAAGGGTGGAACTTGCCACCTACGGGAGAACAGACGTGTGTAAAGTCGAAGGAGAGAAACAGAAGTGTGTTTGGTTGTTCGGTAATTAGAAGGCGCGTGTCGCAAAATTGCAAAAAGTGACTCTTAGCTGCGCCATGTCTGCCTGACTGTCCGTCCGTCCGTCTGTCCGCGTGGAACAACTCCGCTCCCACTGGAAGAATTTTCATGAAATTTATATTTTAGTACTTTTTGAAAATGTCCTGAGAAAATAAAAATTTTATTAAAATCTTACCAAAAGAACGGATACTTTACCTGAGGACTTACGTACATTTATGATAATATCTCGCTCAGTTCTTCTTAGAATGAGAAATATTTCAGACTAAACTTGTAGAGAGAATCAAAACACACATTTTGTCTTCAATCACGTTTCTCCGAAATCCGTGGCGTTTAAGAGGTAATGTGCTGAATATGGTAGAACCAGACAGGCCACAGATGACAACATAACACGGTTCACGCGCTCTGTGTCCTGGATAACTGACGCTATAGACACATGCTCGAAGTACGTAATGCTCATTGCTTTTCAACGGCAGCAGTGGTTTCGCCAACGCCTCTCAATATTCCGTTTTACGTACATTACCTGTCTTATTGAATACAAATAGCCAGATTTTTAAAATTAGTGCCAAATTACAAATTATGTTGTTCGTATTAACGGCGGTAAGTGTAAGGTTCCGGTGTTCTGGGATCTTACGAAGTGTGATTTGGTTGGATAGGTCGTGACATTAGTTGGATTATTATGTCTCCACCTTAAGGGTAGAAGAAGTGAATCGAGGGGGGAAATCTGTAGGTAATACAGATAAGGGAGATTTAGGATAGAGGCAGTAGGGAAGAGGAATAGACTTTCCGTGAAAAATTTGCGTTACCTACCTTCGCAGGTGATTTTCATCAATATGGCGATGCTAATAATATTAGAAATCACTATTAATGGAATTTATGTTTCCTTTTCAGCAAATGATTATCACTGCTAACATATTTTAAGTAAATTCGCTGGACAACCTTAAGGTTTTGGCACTTAGTTACGGTTGTAACATTCAATATGTACAAATTTTTTAATACATTTTGTGTGTTCCATTTTCTATCTGCGTACACAAATTCACTGCTTAAATTTGATTGCTCATTATGCATCGTCGTAAACACGAATTTAGGTTAAGCTTGTGGAAAGTCATCATGGTTTCCCTCAGACACTGTGCGCGTGGCTAGTGTCTGTGGTCCCACCGAAGCCTGCACAGCGTCTGTGATGGTAGAAGAGGTGACGTGGCAGTGACGAAGTTAGAAATGACGTTGTTTTGTTTCCTGTCTGCAGATATGGGTCAGTTCGGGCTAAGTGCTACCAACAGTCACTGGGGGTACGGAGCCGCCAGCCCTTACTCTTCGTACCTGGGCCCCGCGGGGGCGCTGGGTAGCTGCGCTGCAGCTGGGGGCGGTTTCGGTGCACCAGCCCTCGGCTTCTCGACAGCTGCCGCGACAGCGAGTGACTTGAACGGCGGCGGACCAGGCGCGGCTACGGCACACGACACCTTCGGCGCTGCCAGCGCGGTCTCTGCACGTGAGTACGGTTGGTGATGCAGGTCTCACTGCACGTAGCTAGCAACTTCTCTTTCTTCAGCAGCTGCACTGCACATTTACATGATTGTTCTCGTGTCGTACAGTAATATCAATTAACGGACAGTTATGTTAGGGATGTACATAGCCTGGTGGGCATTGCGATTCGTTACGCTCCGGACGATCAGGGGTTCGAAGCCCGGTAGGAAAAAGAGATTTCCTCTTTTCCAAACCGTCCACACTGGCCACGAGGCCAAACCAATTTCCTGCTACGATGAGTGTCGGGGTTCGTTCCTGGGTGTGACTATCTATCACAATCTAGCGCTGAACTTATGCATGAGTATTTCTATACTTCTACTCCCCTTCGTACCAGTCATGGCACGGCACAGGTTCACCTATATCTTTGCATACAGTATATAAGCCTATATAATTTACGAACAGTATATACGCGGTGGCGAAGTTGGTTGAGGCACTGCGTTACAAGCCGGAAAGTCGCGGTTTCTATCCTCGATGGTGTTATTAGAATTTTGCATTAATATAATCCTTCCGGCCGCACTATGGCCCTGGGGTCAACTCAGCCTCTAACAGAAGCGAGTACCCGGAATACTTCCTGAGGCGTAGAGGCGGCCGATGCGTAGTGCCGACAACCTTACCACCTTCATGTGCCGACTGTCATGAAATCCGGGCGCCCAACCTCCAGGGAACCTCAAGACATGTCCAAGCCTGTACAAGGGTTGCTTTACCTTTAACCTTATATAAGTCTATATAATTTGCAGGAGCAATCCTATATACTGTCTCGAAAGATAATATTAAGTTCCGAGACATGATAACTGAATAAGTTAAAAATTGTTTCTAGTATATGACGTCATGTGCATCGATAAAGTTTAGCGACCTTTCAGAAGAATATATTGCCTCCGTCTTAGAATATTAAAGGGTAAATTGCCTCCAATCCACACGTCTCAGAAGACTGTATTCTGTATGGTCAGCACTTTAGAAATCTCATCTGCCGAACACATATTTTTGTTTTGGCACGAAATAACAGATAAAATGTCGATTCCCTCTCGTATGCACGGCGTCGATTCCATTCAGTTTAACGTCCAATAATGTTAGGTAATTCCTCTCACACCCAGGGAAATCTCACCCCCTTCCCCCAAACAAGCACCCTCACTATTATACTTGGGGGGAGGGGGGCCTAAGAGATTTCTGCGAGTAACGTATGGAAAAACTCAAGTTTTGATTGTGGTGCCATTGTTACAACAAGGAGACAGCAGACACTATTCATTGTTGGTTTTGTTGTACAGATAGGCCAGTATGAATAGTTTTAATGTGTAGTGTTAGTGGCAGCAGTAACAGGAGGAAGGTAACTGTGACGGAGAGCAAAATTATAACATAGTCTGGAAAGTGTGTAATAAAATCTTCGGCGTTGAGAAGTTGTTCAAATATTTGGTAACGAAAATAAACTATAAAAAATTAAGTTTACAAAAAGTTAGGAGCAGAATAACATTTTAAATTCTCCTTCTAGTTTAGCGTCCGAAGTTTTCGGTACCGAAATAAAATAATTAATAAAATATATAAATATATATTCCAACACAACTTTATTACGTAAAATTGTTGGTCTATAAATTTATATACTTTATTAATTTAAATATTTTATTAATTACTGAAAACACAACGGGTATTTCTGACTTGAAAAAATGAAATAGAATCAAATGAACTTATTCTTATAATAAAACCAACGAGATGCACTAATTTCTCAAATTTATTTTTGGAATAGAACTCTACATGTTTCGGACAGTTCCTCTGCCCATTATCAGGAGTCCAGTAGTGTACACACAGCGATAGGGATATGTCATTCAGGTTTTGCTTTCTGCTTGCATCCTGATTCCGCCAGCAAGCAGTCAGCATAACCTATGTGACATATACCTATTGCTGTGTGTACAGGACTGGACTCCTGATGATGGACAGAGGAACTGTCCGAAACATGTAGAGTTCTATTCCAAAAATAAATTTGAGAAATTAGTGCATCTCGTTGGTTTTATTATAAGAATGTATCACGATGCACGGACATCTGAATGTCAAATCAAATGAACCTTGTGTCAAGAATAACTTGAATGTGTTCCGTCGGCCCGCGGTTTGTGTCACAAAGATGTGAATTGTTTGAGATCTAATTTTGATGGCGGTGGATGCTGGAACCACAGTCTTTGGGATTTGATGCCTTTTGGTTTGATGTAGGGTCTATAGGTGGTAACGTTCCGGATAAACTTGTTTTTTTCATCATTGAAATACAAGAATGTAATTTCTGTCCTGATAATGCAAGAAGCAATTTTCTCCGAGATGTTCGTTTCTACCTACCAAATTACACGGCGTCACAGGGCCGTATTAAATAAATATTTCAGTATTCTTCACGCATTGTCAGTGGACACGTTTGACAACAGATCTGTTCATTGTGCTGCACAGAACACCTTCCGTAGGCACTATCTCCTTGTCAAGATGAACAATACCGCTACCTTTGTTACCACACTTCCTTTCATCAGGTGTACCAACATCCCGTGTCTCAGTATCTAGCACAGGGGCGGGGATGATTTTCCTCGTCGTTAACCCCTTATCGCGGACTACCCCTCAGTTCCTGAGTCGCATTGTGTATCGTGACATTTACCTCCTACTCTGGCCCACAGCGATTCAATTCAACCGTCGGTACTTTACATAGCGCAGCTCTACTGCAGAACTGGCGTGCGCTAACCGACTTGGCTGAACTGATCGTGCACTATGTGCCTTAAACTGGAGCAAAGCCTACTCAGACTTATGACAAGAAGGAATTTCGAAGAGATACCAAATTCTGTTTGTTGTCTTTCGTTTACTTTGACGACATGCAAACGAATGCATGGGTTACATCTGTGTTTGCGTTTCTGGTATTGTGGACTACTGACAGGGTCTCACTAATTCTCTAGTCGTCCCTCGTCCAAAATTATCTGCACTTGGATACACCTTTGTCACAGATTAATTTAAACTTAAAGTCGCTACATTTGCAGATAAGGAATGTACGCCTGCTGGAACTGTAAAAAATTTAATTATGTCCCCTTAAGAGCTTATTACAAGAAAATGAATCTCCTGGCAATAATGACAATGAAACCGAAGTTAGGAAAGTCCTAAAAGGAAAATCTGTGTGTTGTACGGAGTACAATGCTGTCAACTCGCGGACCATACCTTGAGAAACACTGCGTTATATATCATAGGGAAAGAGCCTAAAAATTTTCTAAACTGGAGGAACTGCCTCCGGATTTTGGAGCCAAAAGGGTGTCATGAAAAAAGTTTGTATTGCAGACACACAGCTGTGGTCTGACCTGCTGGTGCTTCATACTGCAGACACACAGCTGTGGTCTGACCTGCTGGTGCTTACTGTAGACACACAGCTGTGGTCTGACCTGATGGTGCATCATACTGCAGACACACAGCTGTGGTCTGACCTGCTGGTGCTTCATACTGCAGACACACAGCTGTGGTTTGACCTGCTGGTGCTTCGTACTGCAGACACACAGCTGTGGTCTGACCTGCTGGTGCTTACTGTAGACACACAGCTGTGGTCTGACCTGATGGTGCATCATACTGCAGACACACAGCTGTGGTCTGACCTGCTGGTGCTTCGTACTGCAGACACACAGCTGTGGTCTGACCTGATGATGCTTCGTACTGTAGACACACAGCTGTGGTTTGACCTGCTGGTGCTTCGTAATGCAGACACACAGCTGTGGTCTGACCTGCTGGTGCTTACTGTAGACACACAGCTGTGGTCTTACCTGCTGGTGCTTACTGTAGACACACAGCTGTGGTCTGATCTGATGGTGCTTCGTACTGCAGACACACAGCTGTGGTCTGACTTGATGATGCTTCGTACTGTAGACACACAGCTGTGGTTTGACCTGCTGGTGCTTCGTACTGCAGACACACAGCTGTGGTCTGACCTGCTGGTGCTTACTGTAGACACACAGCTGTGGTCTGACATGCTGGTGCTTACTGTAGACACACAGCTGTGGTCTGACCTGCTGGTGCTTACTGTAGACACACAGCTGTGGTCTGATCTGATGGTGCTTCATACTGCAGAAACACAGCTATGGTCTGACCTGATGATGCTTCGTACTGTAGACACACAGCTGTGGTTTGACCTGATGGTGCTTCGTACTGCAGACACACAGCTGTGGTCTGATCTGATGGTGCTTCATACTGCAGAAACAAAGCTGTGGTCTGACTTGATGATGCTTCGTACTGTAGACACACAGTTGTGGTTTTACCTGATGGTGCTTCGTACTGTAGACACACAGCTGTGGTCTGACCTGCTCTTGCTTACTATAGACACACAGCTGTGGTCTGATCTGATGGTGCTTCATACTGCAGAAACACAGCTGTGGTCTGACCTGATGATGCTTCGTACTGTAGACACACAGCTTTGGTTTGACCTGATGGTGCTTCGTACTGCAGACACACAGCTGTGGTCTGACCTGCAGGTGCTTTCTGATCGGTTCATGTGAACACATGAATAATTTTTTACGTAATATGAAATAATTATGCTCCAATTATTAGGTACAACCACACAAAATGTAGTCGCCGGAGCGACTAGGTTCCAGGAATGCGTGTAGGCCTGACATAGAACAAAGTACAGTATGTTGGTCCTAAAACAGTACGTAGGCCAGTTGCCGTTGATGTGTCCAGTTGTTTCCGGATACTAGTGAAGTGTCCAATATTTCCCGGACATTAGTGTGCCCAGCAGTTTCCGAACATTAGTGACGTGTTTAATAGTTTCCGGACACTAGTGATGTGTCCAATATTTTCCGGACACTGGTAATATTTACAAAATTTGTGCGATGTGAGTTTTCGCCCACTGCTCGTTGTCATTGTACTCACGAACAATCAACAGTCATCGCCGTTGTTAAGGTCTGTGGCAATGGTGCAACGCAGTTACAGGAGCACTCACTGTAACTTTGCATTACCTTATGTTTATTACCAACAAACTGCTCCACTTAAATTTGTTGGTAATAAATGTGTATATTGCATGTCTGTTGCACAGGAATGTGTAATATCGCTGTAACCTTGCGCGCGTATATATGAGACATTCATCCTTACGAATTTTCGGCAGCTGTTACCGTCTTTTTTGAGAAGAGAACGGAGTAGGTTATACCTGATATTATGATATTTGAGTTCTAACACCGCAGTCGAGACAGCGTAGTCGGTGTCGCGACGTGCTACAAGCTGGACGGTCCGGGATCGAACCCCGGTGGAGGGCGAGATTTTCCTCACCCGTCCAGACCCGCTCCGAAGTCCACTCAGCCTTCTGTACAGTGGGTTCCAGTTCTCTTTCTCTGGGGTGAAAGGGACCGGAATTCGGCGTCCACCACCCACCCCATCTAGCGCCGAGATTAAAGAAAGAGTAGAGCTATAGCTGAACTCCCCTTCTGGGCCTTTAAGGCTTGGTATAGGTAGAAATTTACTTTTTAACCTTTTTTTACACTTTACGCTAAGTAACGATCCAAGACTTCATCAAATGAACAACGCCCGTCGCGAAAACCTGAAAATCTGTAAGTTCCAAGTATTAATCAGCAGTAACTTTATCGAACGGTCAACGTTATCATCATCATCATCATTATCATCACGTCCACCATCAGCATAATTACCAACAACACAATGATCGTACAAGTCATTTCAATTGCCACATTCTCGGACAGCTGCAGACGCCGAGCTGTCCTCGAGTTCTCTTGTACAGAAGGCTGTAACTTCGTATCGAGCGCGCGTCACACTAGCTGCGCTGTATACAACAATAGATAGCAGTCTCATGCTATTACCGTAGCTCAAAACAAGGCATACAATGGCCGCCTGGCTACGGAACTTCGAGCATTCTACAAGACGCACACAGTACAAACATCCCCAGCCCCTCTTCTCAACTGTGGGCGTAACTTAATGAGTTTTGTTTGTGCTTCTACGAGACGACGAGAGTCTCTTTGCTGGGTCCCGCCCAGCGTCGCCCGTTGATCGAGATCGAGCGTAATTTCCATCACTTTGCTGTTTTGAATGCCTTTTCACACGGTATATACAAATAGGGAAATTGTCATGTAATCTGTAGTTCTGATCTGCTTGTGTTCTGTTATTCCGGTGTTGGTTCAAAGTTCGAGGTAATTTAAAGCGTTAATTCTTAGATTGGTTTTATTTCTGTCACTGGATCGTGGAAGGTGGGTCCAGTGACAGTGTGGTTCAGATAGCTTGAACACACGGATCGTGAGTTCAAATCCTCTCGGATAATGGATACTTATTTGAGATGTTCTGTTATTTTCTGTTGGCAAAACTTAGGATTAAGGGCATTGATAGTAATATTATTATTATTTTCTTCCCATGTAATATACACCGCTTCTTGCTAACAGCTCGTCTTTCTGCTAGCATTCAAACACATATTTACAACAATAACAGAATAAGTATTCACAACCTCCAACTATTTATACTCTAATTATTTTTAATAGTTGCCAGTTGCTCTTTATCTCTCCTTGGTCAATAATTCTTGTATTGTTTCACAGTTTCTCTTTCTCACACTACAAATTGTCACAGTAAGTGTTCTTCTTCAAAACGTAGAAGTAAAAATAACAATTTTTTAGTACTGGCCCTCTTTGGACCTTGTGCCGGTGTCTGGGACATACAGAGCTTCGCTCTACCGACGCTACTGACGAAAATCGGTCTAATGTGAAAAACCATGCAATATTTTCGGCTTTCGAAGTACATTCGGGTGGAACTTTGCAATTGGCTGGCCACCTTCCTGTTGAATGACGGTTCCTCATTGTCAGTGTGTCTCTAGACCGGTCCCGGTGAATGTACGGTGTGCGGTCTGAGCCTTAAGTCTGCCGCTGCTCCCTTCATGAGATCGCGGTTTCGATTCTCGCTGTGGGTAAGGGTGTTCCTCTCTTGTGTTCGTTGTGTTTTGTGTAGGTATGGCCTCTACGACGAGCCGATCACTCTTTCAGAGGAGCCTTACAGGGTGCGTGTTTATAAATATGTAATGGTGTCCGATCAAGGAACCTCTAAAATGAGGCGGCCTATATCCGAGTTGGGCTGTAGCGCCACAAAAATGAGGCGGCCTATATCCGAGTTGGGCTGTAGCGCCACAAAAATGAGGCGGCCTATATCCGAGTTGGGCTGTA
>Ga0123357_10010418_pt1 | contig 11828 bp, 8 predicted proteins | sample TergutEmb28metaG_FD_89873 | JGI IMG/M metagenome (GOLD analysis project Ga0123357, IMG submission 89873) | Embiratermes neotenicus P4 segment gut microbial communities from Petit-Saut dam, French Guiana - Emb289 P4 | ecosystem: Host-associated > Arthropoda: Insects > Digestive system > Gut ...
AGAGACAGGTGGCGGACGCTTGTGAGTGCGGTAATGAACCATCGGGTTCCGTGAAATGCGGGGAATTTCTTGACTAGCTGCAAACCAGTTAGCTTCTCAAGAAGAACTCTGCACCATGGAGTAAGTAAGTAAGTAAGTAATAGACCAGAGAGGTTGATGAAGAAATTGAAAATATGTGGAGGCGACGTGAAGGGCATTCAGATAGTGATGGATTGTGTTTGTCTTCATGTTTGTGTGGTTATGGCGTTTCTTCTAGGAATATAAAAGTTCTCCTGCTAATTACTCTGTATGTCTGCTAATAATGCGAATAAAAATATAAGATTTTTACAGTATTTGCAGTGACCAATAATCCATTTTGTGTATTTGAAGTCTAGCGAAATTTGCACGAACACTTTTCTAAACTGTTTTTGAAATACGTGTTATATACTAATTTGACTGAAATTCTGGTTCATTTGCGGTGTAAATAATTATAATTTACTGACAATTCCCGAAAATGGGGACACAAACTCTTCCCGAAACGTAGTGTAATTATATTTCATTACATAAGACAGAAGAAGTCCAAAACGACTACGAGTTCAGATGTTTTTACACCATCGTCAGAGCCCTATGGCCTTAGCTTGAAATCTGCCTTGGATTTCACACTTTAATGTATTGAATATTTTGAAGGAAGCCATTTTTTATTCATGAAATCAGGCACACACACTAAACCCGAAGGTAACTTACTACATTTTTGAAAAGCGGCAACAGGAATTTGTAAATTTTGAATGGGGCAAGCCTGTTCTGTAAATATTAAACACTGATTTTTGCTGAAGTAAAATTTCAAACATTTCTCTCGTACTGCAGAGAACAAACGTTTCGTGCTGAATTTCTGGAATTCCGTAAAAAATAAATCCATGCACGTTATATCAATAAAATGTAACAGACGTTACATTCAGTTGGCCGATCCCAGTGGTCGCGCGTTCAAAGGCGTGGGTCTGCTGCCGCTTGCTTCCTGGGAATGCGGTTTCGAATTCCATAGCAGTCTTGGATGTCTGTCTCTTGTAAGAGATGTGCGTCGTCAGCTAAAAGTCTTTGTGTCTTGCTATCACTCGTCCAGAGGATTCCTACCGGGTGTGTTGTGTCTGAGTATGATTGTGAAAACTAGATAATATGGAGGGCTTGGTCCAATGGGGGTTGTTGCACTAACTGCATGAAGAAAATTCCTTCTTTGGAAACCAATATGCCGTAAGGTAGTCAAGAAATTCCCCGCATTACATAAACCCCCACGGTTCACTGCCGTGTTTAAAACGGCCTGCCATGGTCCCTATTCTAAGCCAGTCGAATTCAATTCACGCTCACCTATACTATTTCTTTAAGATCCAGTTTAATATTATCTTCCAATATAGCCCCGTCTAGTTTTCCCGAAAAAATTTTTTCTGCGGATTTTCCATTGAAACTCGGAACGCATTTCACTTCCCTCCCACGAGTGCAACATACTCTGTCCAACTCTTCTTCATTAAATTGTCACCCTGATAATACCGGCTAGGGGTGCAAACCACGAAGCTCCTCGTGATACAATTTTATGCAGCCTTTTGTCATTTTCGTCCTCCTACGTCTAAATATCTTCCTAATCACCTTGTTCTATACTCTTTCCTTACTGTGTGAGAACCCACATAAAATAACAGGCAAGCTACAGTTTTGTATATTCAAATCTTCATGTTACTAGAAAACAAAGAAGAACAAAGGTTCTGAACATCATTCAATTACACATGTCTGTTAATTTACAGATTACGAAGTGACAATTTTCTTTTAATTCAGCACCATGCTATGAATGCATGGAGATATTTTGAAGTTGAATTTATACAAAATATTTATGGTTATTTTTATGCCCCGATCGCCTTCAGCCGGGTAGCAAGCTCCTGACATCCACAGTGCAGAAGTCTAGTCATTCCTGCATCCATTCAGGATGTTATTTTGAAAGAAGCCATTGAATTGTCCAACAAGTACGTGTTATGTTACTGATTGTTAAAATATTGTGTAACGTTGCTGTGCAAATTACTAACACATAAATCAACTGAGCAAGATGGAATAAATGTAAAATTGTCATAAACGTAAAATTGTCACTGTTCACGCCAGGCAAGCAGGTGGCATTCTTAAGTTCAGCATTAGACAGAGGTACTTGGATACAAAATAAACGCTGGAGACACTACAGACGGTAACCATCTTGCGCCTTATTGCATAACTTCTGCCCAAATTCGAGGATTCTGTAGCCATTTTTCTGTGTCAAAAACGGAGTCTTTTAAAGGGTGAACATAATTTATCTGGACCGTTTCAAAAGTGAATTTGATAAAGCCTAAAGAAAGGCAGAAAATAAACTTACATGATTTGAAAAGAAACTTGGAAAAACGTTTTGTAATGTGGGCACGAACTGACGTAACTCCCATGACTTTCACTAGGAATGCAACTAGCCAGTATAACGAAGAGGCCTGTTATCTGATAGTTCTCGACCCCAAATCTTATTCCCTTAGATTAATTTTTTGTGGTCATATCAAGAATAAATTATGTCTGACCACGAACAGCAACGTTGAAAATTTTATAGAAAGAATATCAAACGCCGTTGGGAAACCTGATCGTGAAATGTTAGATAATGTCTTGCTGGAAACAGTACCACTCTGACGAGTGCACAGACACAAAGGGAGCACACATTTGAGTCGCCCTAGCACACCGATCCATTTCCTGAAGTTCTCACATTGGCCCAAGTTTCATTCTGTGCCTTTCGGCTTTTGTCTTGAAACCATACAAATCGTTTGCTCTCACGCGTTATGGCTTACAAATAACAGGGCCTTCAGACTGGGAAGTAGAAAGACTGGGTCTCATTAAAACAATGCGTCTCTTAAAATGTTTGATAATACAGTCCACTAAGAAATGAAAATTAAAATGATAAATTGAATATGAAAATGGTAATTTAAAATTGTTCTGTTATCCATCAAATTTGCATTAATGTGAGTAACAACTATTACGTTTTTTCCAGCCGTGGTGACTACATGCCTACATCTTGTTTGACTATAGCCAGTTTGTTTGTACGTAACTCGTAAAATTTTTCTTTACAGAATATTTCTCGTTATGGAAATAACGAAAACGACAATGCAAAATTTCTTAAAGAGAGTTAAGTAAAATTTTGAAGGACGAAGATTTTATTTCAATGGGCCCTTATGTTATGGACTTAAAGACTCACTTAAAGCAGCAAGTTATGACACTACGTTAAGTTTCTATCATAGCCTTTTTTTTTTACTTTCAACTTCCCCAAATTACCGACTGATTGAAGCAGCCTACTTCTTGTGTAACCGCACAGTTCAGATAATACATTCAGATGCATAAGAAAGAAATTACGCTTTCATGTCGGCGTTATTACTTGCAATGATTCATTTCGTATCCAGTCATAAATGCAACGTAAAATCCGAGTTTATAAACGTAAGAAACTAAATAAAAAATTTCATGGAGCACAGTCCTTCTTGAGCAGGTACGAGCCGCTCAACTCATCAAAATATTATCCTCTTTTAGGAACATAAGATTCATAATAGTTCACAAGACTACACAAATTACTCTATCCTGGGACTGATTGGTCCAAAACACCCCCTTCAAACCTGTTTCCCATCTACGACCTGAACCAAAACGCAATAATGATCAGTCAGATAAATTATTCCGCGTAACATTCATTATCCGTCACGGTCAGTTTTGCCGGAACTGACTCTAAATGACGGTGTTCCAAACGATAAGTCGTGAGAACTATGTTAACACTGGTAATTCCCCGACATCAGACGTGAAACGATTTACGAGCATAATAATTCGGCTACACTAAACTGTGAGCGTAGCTGAAAATTACAGAAGTGTAAGTCAAAGGTTATTTTGATCAACTAAAATGTGACTGAACTGAGTGCTATGTTACTTAGGTCCGTCAATGTGAGGAATCATGTGCGAAAAAATGCATTTCAATTTAACTTTATCGTGAGAGTTTTGACTAAAATAGAAAAAAAAACGGAAACAAATAAACAAAGAATGGAACACTTTAATCTTGACATCTATCGAAACTAAATGATCTTCATCAGTCAATTGTAGGAATTATTTGAAGAATGAAGAAGTATCTACTGCCTAGCAACGTCACACCATAGGAAAGTTAGTTTCTTGGTTTTTATAGGAACTAGTTAAGTAGTCTCTGTTTTGTCTACACCTTTGTTATGCGCACTTAAAGGGAAAAGAAACCTGACTCCCTGATCGAGTGGAGGCTTCTGGGAATTTAGCCACAAATCTTATATTTAGTTTTGAGTGAGTGCAATATTTGCGTGCTTTGTCTAATTCTGGATGGTGTGGCGTAAAAATGAAGCGTTCATATTTAGCAGCATGCTTGGTGTTGAGTGTGGGTAAAGAGAAGGTACTTGCGATTTTATGCTGTGCGTAGGGCTGGGACAGCACGATGTCGGAATCTGATGCCTCTGTGTCCGCCGATCGTAGCTGTAGTTACCGCCATGGTGTGGCGGGGACCCGTTTTGACAGCTACTCGATGGCCCGGCCGTCGGGGGCGACAAGGTTACGGTACTGCCGCCAAAGGCTGTCTCCTGCTGTAGCAGCCTGCAACCCGCTTCTTCATCCTGTTTCTTGTGAACGCGAACATCTTCACCTTCACTCTCAGCACGAATATGATGGTGGTGGTGATGGTGGTGGTGGTGGTGATGGCGATGGCGTTGGTGGTTTTGCCGGTGACGTTTCTTCGAGAATAAACCCGAAGCCAACAAAATGCTGTCCGATTGCCTCTTACGGTCGTGGTAGTCCCTGTGATGATGGTGGTGGTGTTGCGTTTGGTGACTGTTTTCTTTGTGTGATGAAGAAGCTGTTGTAGATGTAGAGGTGAGGCGTTGCTGGCGGAGACAGTGTGTCGTGGACTGGCTCCTGGGACGTAAGATGTTATTGAGAGCTGATTTCTTGCTGGATGATGCAGCCTTTATTGCCACTACTTTGCTCTCAACAAGTGCCGCAAGAACTGCTTCTAATCGAATCACTTCTATGGTGGTGCTATTTCCACCATTTGAAGGCGCCTCTTTCTTTTTCTTCTTCTTTTCTTCTTCTCCATCGTCGTCTTCTTCATTGCCTTGTTTGACGAGGTTTCGTTCAAGGTCCTCAGTGGACACAGCCTTATCGGCGACTTGGCAACTTGGCTTCATCTTGGTACTACCGTCTTAGCCCGGCTGGGCAGGCGCTTCGGTATACCACTGTGAAGATCCCAGATGCCATGCTGGTACGGGATGTAACGGGCTTCTTTACCCAACATGGTTCCTGTTTCACGTACCTTTAGAATTCAGGTACTGACAAATTAAATGGGCAATAACATTTCCCGATTGGGAAAGCTCAAATTTAACCCAAGCACAGTACCTCGTCAAAGATGCAATGAATTCACAGACCTTCTAGTACGAGCACTAACTTAAGCTTAAATTAGTTTGTTTATTTAGATATGAAAATGCATAAAAATCTGTTTTAATAGTAGTAAATTGCCCACTAAGATGTCCCTTTAACTATATAACTTATTTAAAGCATTCATATATTATAGATTTCCTAATAAAAAGTTCGTTTAAAAGTTTAAACATCCACTCTTGAGAAAATATGTGTTACTCCCTTTAAAAGAACTACACTTAGCTGTTGTTTCTACACATACAGGTAAATACTGGTGAATAAGTTCTGGATAACAAAATTATGCCCCCTAATATTTTGAGTGTTTGTATCAATACAAAGATACTTTAAAATACTGTAATAAATTCACCACACAATTTTACGAAAATCTGTCCAAGTGTTAAACGACAGTACATCTCTTGTTTGCAGAAGATTGTTAAATGCCTATATCATAGACAAAATTTAAACTTGTTTTGAGCTTATAGTCCATCCTACGGCTTCATGTTCAGTAATCACATGAGTTGACTACACCCTTCCTGCTCGTACAGACTATATTAAAAGAGTCTTCTTGACTTGTATAAACGTTCGTGTCCTCAAGGCATACCACTTTTTAGAATCTATAAAAATTATATAAACTTAAATTTGCCAAAAATGTTTGCTTGTCTACGTTGATAAAATTGCCTTAGTTACGTGCGGGAGACAGTACTTGAGCATGGTGTAGCAAAGTAGGCGAACATCAAATTCTCACAGATGTACCTTAAACCCATGGCCAGGACTAACAAAGTATTATCTTAGTCAGCCATATTATTAGAATACCAAAAGATTGTCAGAAAACGGTTCTAATAATCGTCTGTCGGTTGCTGTACAGAAGGCAACGTTCTTGTCGGTGACAGATCGTTTCTTTTTCTTTTTTTACTTGTCTAAAGTAGTTATACTAGAAGCAAGAAATAAATTTATCTTAAATATATTTTATGAAACAAATGTTCAACAACTGAAGCTTATCACGGAAGAAAAATTACCGCGCGTGTTATTTTTACTAATCAATATTTTACATTCGCATAAGACAGGAATTAAATTATTTAGTGCACGAACTTTCAATTTACCTGTTGAAAATTTCTTTTACATTTTTGACAGAATTAGCATAAAAGTACGACCTCTGACTAATGCCTACTAACAACTCTTTGAAAAGTGCAGTATTTAGCGTGGAATTCTAAACGATCGTTGTCCTAAACGGAAGAAGTGAAGTTTACATTTACAAGTCTTTATCAGAAAACTTCAGTTCAAAGGCCCTTGAATTAAACCGGCAGAAGAACTCTGTTTGAACCATAGAGGATTTGGAAACTTCGAAAGTCTGCACAAAGATCAGTGAAGAAGAAGTCGAAGATGTAACTCAATGAAGAAACCAAGAGTCACATCTGAACAGAGAATTGGCGAATGTTTATAAGTAAACAGTTGTTAAAATCTGTAATCGTAAGACGTATCTCTGCAGATTCAGAAGAATGTGTTTCGAAACAGAGTACATACTGTGCAAATAAACTGGCAGGAAGAAAATGTGCGTCAAATTGAACCTTGAATTTTAAATCTAATTTAGCACAAAATGTTTTTACAGTATTAAGACAATATATTAAGGGGTTGCTAATAAGTATTTTGAATTGAATGAGCAAGTACCCTTAGCAGAAGGGCATAAGAATGAGAAAAATGAAAAATAAGGGAAATTTCTTTCTTACTATTGACTTACAGGTTTTCTGATATCATAAAATTCGCCACAGAGTAAGCCACCATGGCTGTGACAGAATCTGCATGTATGCGGCAGAATTAATTTCTTGTTATCGCACTCGATCTGGATCCCTTCGCAGGGCAACAGCAACTATGATCACTACATTCTCTGTCGTTCTTTAACTGCGCATTTCGTCTACACTGTAATTTTGGAGATTTTTTTTTTCACAGCAAGCAGAGAAATATCTAGTATCGTTGAAATATTTGTGTTAATAACGACGATAAGGAATACTTGATTTAACTCAGAAATCGAATTTTTAAACATTATCTCTACAAGAGGTTTCCCTTAAAGCGACGAAGTAAATTTTTACGTTCTCACAGCAGTACCGCATTGAATTATTGGAGTCATCACAATATTATTGAGGGCATTACTCCAGTTGCCAGTTTCAAAAGTTTGGATTTACCTCTTCAGTAAATTATTTTAACAGCATCTTCACGTGCGAAATACCTGAGGAAGTTAATAAAATAAAATATTTTCTGTAAAATTCGGCAGGACGATTCGTGATGAAACAGTAGTGAAACTCAGACACAGCACAATGTTGATCCCTCAGAGCACAGGATATTTCTTGTCGGGTGCTGAAGAAGTACTATTGTGATGAGTGAAGGTTTTATTGTCCCTGTCGTTTCTTGTGTCCGAGCCAAGGTGGCTCGTTACATCATGAAAGGAGCTGTGGTCATCCTGTTCACCATTGCCAGCTGTTTGGTTTTCTGGAGCTCCTCCCATGCTGAGCGCTTGAAACACAAGTGGAGCGTAACTTAGACAGCGATACTTACTGCCTCCAGGTGGTCTTGTTTCTTTTCAAGTATATTCATAGACACCACACTTGTGTTCACAATAAACCGTAAAAAAGAATGTCTTTCTCACTTTTAAAGACAAGTGAATCATGTAGACCGTGTAACTTTGCTAGAGATAAACTTAATTTATGCCTAATGTTTCGGTTCTAAGTTAATGGCAGTTTTTCATAGCACATAGCTAGTTACTATATTCTTTCTACGTAACAGGACCTAGCACTGAGTGGCTAAACACACTTGTCACTGTCCCCTTAAACATTTTGGCCTTTTCTGTATCATTAAATAAAAAATATTTAAATATTCCACAACAGAGATAAATCTTTGATACATATATAGCGGAAAACAATACAGAATTATTCACTTAAAATATACTCTGACAAGAGCTGTAGACAAATTAGTACACCTACCTTACATATGAATAATAAAACATTCAACCTATCCGTAGAGATACATCACAGTAGCCCCCAAAAAATCAACAAAAATATTCTGTACTTTACATTAAAAGAGAAGGACATCAATGAGTGTTGTGCGTCGAAATCTGGAAGAATATAGTGCTTCAGAAAACACACGGCCACAATATCCCACAACAGTGCAACGGCATACCCATAAAGCTTTAAAGACTTCGACATGATAAATAATATTCTGTACAATAAGAAAGAGGAAAAGAAAATCAACAAAATGACAATTTTCTTCCAAATTCATCGCCCTCAGAATTCTACTGTGTTACAAATTCTATTTTCTACATGAGAAACATATACTAATATTGCAGGAGGGTTTGGCTTAGTAATACTTGCGCATAACGATGGTAGTCCTCACCCTAACGACTTGCAAATTAGACATAGTACCAGGTACTCACTTTATTTGAGGAGAAAACACGGTAAAATAATTATTTTACAACATTATGCAAAATATACCACGAAACCAGTTTCTTAAACTTATTATGAGAAATTCTATACGCCATCTCCTGGAGGAATCTCACTAACGAAAAAAAATGTTATCTATAATTTTTTGCACTGTTATATTTTCACTTTAAAGGAAGGTCTTCACAACGAACACCTCAGTTTTCTAGCGTAAGCCGCCACTTGTACAACAAAACGTGTGAAACCTAACTCCCTGCAATACGGTAACAAACTTTATACATGTCAGATGTTCGTTTTGGCGTCGAAAGTGACTTACGAATAAATTATAGTCATGTAATGATTGCCAGTTCATTCGTAAAAACGCGAAACTTTCTCTCTTTGTCCTACTGGACAGACTTTTCCGTTCTTAACATCGGGTCTAGACTCCTGGTACTGGACTGGTACTTCCGAATTTGGTCTGTATTTGTGGCGGTCTCAATGTGGCTGTTCTCTCGCATGCTTCATTATTTGAATTCATTTATGTTAAGTGTTTAACAGAGTTTATAACGAAAAATAAATTTAGCATTTGAAAACACAGTATCTTGCTAAATGGCATGATGTGCCAGCGAAGTCAGGATAGAACACATTTCCATCCTGATCTCGCTAGCAGACAGTCAGCATAACCTGCATGACAAATACCTATTGCTGTATATACAGTACTAGACTCCTGATGATGGACAGTATATCTGTCCGAAACATGTAGAGTTCTATACCAAAATAAATTTGAGAAATAGTGCATCTTGTTGGTTTTTGTTATAAGAAAGAGTTTGATCGCCTAAAGAGAATACTATTCTCAGATTACATTCAGCGCAGTTTCTTATGAAAATAGTGTTATACGATTGGCATAATAGAGACAACGTCTGTTTGTGCATATACTAGTCGAATATTTGTCCAAGAAAGCGTCATTAAAGTCTTAGTGATGGTAACACCACAAAATGGCAAAATAAACAGCAGTGACACGACTTGAAGTTATCTTTCAGAGTTCTGAAAGTACAATGTGCTTTTAGAGGGAAACTTGAAGATACAGTCTGGCTGCGTAAGAAGAGAATAGCAATGTTTTTTCAGGAAAAAAGTACTTCTATTCTATTGCTATTATGTTTATTTTCTTACGTTTTCTTCCTGGAACTTCTCGACTTAACAGCATACGCATTTCATGAAGTATCGATATCAGTGAACCCTAAGGTTACAATGCAAAAAGTGGGTCATTGGAAGGGTTATTTGCGGAAATCCTCTAAATTTGCCGCTGAGCGTTTATTTCACTAGCTCGTTACATTAAACGAAAATGTCTGTTTCAGTTACGACTTCGCTCATTCTTTCTGAGAATCAGTACCATATCTGGATGCGTAGGAAGATTGTGACGAATAGACGTTAGTTATGATAGGAGACATCCCGTTGTGTTATACAATTGAAACACAACATATATGTATGTACATATTATACATTTAACAATGACTTATCATGCACTGAAGCTAGAAGCTGGATAATAAATTTGTTCGTGTCAATTTAACAATTACGACTACAGTTTTGTGCGATCCTCTGATGTTATATCTAACGAAATTGGCGCAATGGAAATCAGTAGAAGGAGCGTGTGAATAAAAATGCTATGAATGGACAGCGAATTTTATGAATTTCAACATTATAGTCTACTTTGCAAATTACTTTAGGAACTTCTTAATTGATAAACTAATTAGTTTAAGTATTTATTTTACAACTTACTTATGATTTAACATTGTAGTTCTGTTTATAGCATTCCTGTTTCACATTCGGGGGGACCGGCTTCCGATCTCGTTCTCAAAACTGACCATAATGACCAGTTGTTTATTTTTCTTAGTCCAGACGAATGCTGTAACAGTATCTGAATTTATGTCACTCCATACTTTATCTCTCTACAACAATCCCTTCCCCCATACGTGTTTCATGCCCCGCCCATGACATTATATTTGATTTCATAACCCGAATAACGTTCACGTTACATGTGCCGAACTTAATGTCCCCTTTCCACTGCTTACGATTGTACCAAACGATCAGCCCAAGTCCAACGCTTTGTGAAATGGATCGTAACAAGGCAAGTTTTATGAAGAACTATAATCTGAGATACTGGTATTGTCGTTAACTTAATGAGGTATAATCTCGTGTGAGTAGCCAATAGTTGCCCAGCTACTTAAGAAATCCCTGGCAGTTTACACAACCAGAACTTTCGCAACAGCCTGTCACTGGTCCTTATCTAACCTGCCTCTATTCTTCGGGTTTTGCAACAGATCCCTGTATACATTTCTCTTCTCTCCTACGATACGACATGCCATGCCCATCTCTCCATAGTTTCCTTTAACGCAGGCACAAGTATTCTCCTCAGCAGTTTATTCAGAAAAAAACTTCCCCTTATATGCTCCCACAAAGTGAGGAATCAAGAATTTTGTCCATGCAGGAAAACAGGAAACACGAGATTTCTGTATGTTTCACGCTTTACGTTTTCATGTAGGGTATAAGAAGACAAAATATTTTGAACTGAACTTCTCAAGCACTCCCTGAATATAACCTGAAGTTATTATTCTTTTGTTTATGTAATTTTGGTTTGTTAGAGTTTTTCAACTACATCAGAAAGCTGTGACATCGTTGACTTCAACTGTGCCTATTAAATAAAGATGAAACTAGACGAAACAATTTTTATTAGTTGTTATGAAGTTAGTGTTTAATATGCTGGATTACTCTTATGTTATGTTCAAGATATTAATTCAAATACATAATTCAGAAGGAAGAAGATAAAGACAGGAGTCCTGTTACTGAAATTCTCCATGATCACATAGAATATATATATATATATATATATATATCAGTGAACTTCCCATTGTCATTGACTGTTCACGAGATTCGCGAAACGCCAAATCAGTTACGGCCGGAATGCAGCAGAACATCGTTGCATGTTGGGTGGGAGAATTCGATTTC
>Ga0123357_10010419_pt1 | contig 11827 bp, 13 predicted proteins | sample TergutEmb28metaG_FD_89873 | JGI IMG/M metagenome (GOLD analysis project Ga0123357, IMG submission 89873) | Embiratermes neotenicus P4 segment gut microbial communities from Petit-Saut dam, French Guiana - Emb289 P4 | ecosystem: Host-associated > Arthropoda: Insects > Digestive system > Gut ...
AGAAGTCGGATTTGCTGGCAGAGCTGACCGGTGTTATGTCAGACGGTAGTTTCCCAAGATTTGTAGGTATCACCTATCGGCATCGATAATACCCCTTGGGGCCAATACCAGCCTTTGATCCCCCGATAATTTTTTATTTTGCTTTTTCTCTCTTCCCGTCTTTTTTGTCTGTCCCGTTGTTTCATACTTACTTTGGTAATTTCTTTCTGTCCTTCACTATGCTCATCTTTATTCTTTCTTCTGATTTTCTTTCCCCGTTCCTCTTTCCTACTTCCTCCGTTCTTTGTTTCCATTCTGTCATTTTCTCCTAATTTTCACCTTCGTTTGGCATTCCTGCGGTTCGTCTCTGCTCCTCTACCATGTCCATTTATGTGAGCGCTTCACGGATCTTTATAACATTTGATATTGAAGAATTTTACATGAAAATATCCGCTTCAGTTTCGGCTAAATTCGGACACACGCACACATCCCATATTTGGACACATCTCCAGGCCATCTGTCACAAGACAAGGTTCGCTGGCGTTACCCTGCACTGACTACGAGCCTTCTTATCCCTGCTGTGGGCCACAACTGAAGCTACATCGTCCCCAGTCATCCACACGTTGTTTTGTTCTCGTACTCTGGCAACTGGGCCACAGTCGAACGTTACGGATTGTAGAGTTGTTGCTAGGTTGCAAGAAGCCATACCTTGTGTGTAAGAGAATGAAAAGACGTGTTTACGATAACCACAGTTGTCAGTGTTGTGTTTGAAATAATGAAAAACTAGCGTTCGGAAATTTAAATATGGAGAGAACTGCGCCGTTTCTTTCCTTTTTCTTCCTTTCTTTCTAATTATGTATTCCTTTTTATTTCTTCTCTGATTCTCTGTCAGCTCCTCTCCTTTCCTTTCATACCTCCGTGTTCGTCTGTGTAGGCACTCGGACGCAGTACATCTCCACCACCGTAACACAACATTGCCTCTACGCTGTAAATGAATAAACATGTCTGGTAACAATGAATGTCTTGTCGAGTGCTTATGTCGCGGCTCCATTAATTCAAGAGACTGGCGCGCGCAGGACCGGATTCAAGCGATGTTTGTATAATGCCGTGCTTTTGATAGCAGAGAATCTGAAAGTTGCATTAATATTTATGAGGTTCTTTTCTTTACACAGTGATTTAGGGAATGTTCGGATTAATCTTGCATATTTAACGATTGGGCTGAGGAAGGCAGCACCACGTGCCGGACGAGAAGTTGCTTTCACTGCGGCTGTCAATTGGTCTTATGCAGATGTCCGAAATCTAGCGTCTGAGGACGATCAGACAGCCATCCAGGTGTAAGGTTTGGCCTTCTGACGCCGATGATTATGAAGAGTGCAGTGCTGGGAAGTGACCTCATGTAATTCGGCACACAGGCACCGAATCATTGGTGCCTCTCTGCCTAAATACACGGCGTCACAGCTCAGTAGACATTGGACTGATCTTCAGGTTTTCAACATTCACTTCCATATAGTGCTGAAACTAGGAATGTGTTAAGTCGCTGATTGCCTCATGTCTTACTGCGTGCAGCTGGACACAGCATAGGAACTGCGTCATATGCAGTGCCATAGGAACTGCGTCGTATGTAATGCCATAGAAACTGCATTATATTTAATGCCATGGAACCCATAAAACCCCACTCTCTTACCAATTCAAATGTATTTTTTTCTGAAGCGCCATCCCATAAAATCTTAGAGAAGGAAGAGGCTGCACGGATTGATCTGGACCTAGATGGTAGTAAGTTATCAGCTTCACAATCGAACTATTTTTCCTCCAATGTTAAATGTCACCAGCAAATAATGAATAAGAATGTGGGTGGTCTAACCAAGTGGCAAGGGAAGGTTCTGTGTTTCCGAGGAACAGGATCCTCTAGGAAGGTCATTGCATTGCCTCAACTGCCTGAAGCAGTTGAAAGTTTCTGCCTGCAAGATTGACTTTAATATTATCTTCCAGCCTCCGCCAGGTAGCTTAGTAACATAACTGCTGTTAATGTTCATCCAAGTGGCGTAGAGGCAAGGCTCCTAATATTGTCCCTGTAAGTGGTTTATTTGCATTTAAACGAACTTTATAATGAAATGCATTCAGACGGTTCAAATTCGAGCTTTTGTTAAGGTAAGAACAAACCTGTCCGTGCATCATCCGTAATACTTCCGCAAATACAATGCGTAGACCACGTGAGAGATGACCGAGTAATCGGTTTTCAATTCCCGGCAGGAGGAGAAATTATTCGCCTCTTAGCAGCGTCCAGAACGTCTGTGCAATCCACCCCGTATTTTTATCCAATGGGAGGCTCTTTCCGTATGTGCACAACGGTCGAGGTGTGATCTGACCTCTGACCCTCCATCCGATGTGGAGGTTTCAGTTCTCCAAATTGTGATAATTAAATAAATGCCGTCAATCTGCTGCTTCGCAATTTATTTCTGTACTCCGGTTCTTAAAACGGGTTGTAGATTTAAAGTGTCTGTAGCACTCAGGTGAGCAAAACGTCCCAGTCGACATCTGTCCAGACACCACTGCCTGCTGAGATACGGGCGATGCCTCTGTTTGATAGTGAGATGAGGCCGCAGTACTGCGTAAGAAATTGGACATCTTGGGAGACCAGAAGTTAGGACGAGTTTCCTCACCCATCATACCAACGGGTGCTGTGTTTAAAGAAATGCCTCTTCATGCACGTCACATGCGGGTGGCACATGATGGGGCAGCAGCTTATTTCCCCAAAATTATCAGTCAGCACCTGAACCTGGATAAACTTTGGAGGCTCACTCAACTGGCCTGCACGATCACCTTACCTCAGTTGTCTGGCATTTTGGCTGTGTGGACACCTGGACCCTTCGGAGCCGATCAATGACTGACAGGTGTTACTGGAACAAGTAGGGAATGCTCGTCAGGAGTGTCGAATGAAATAAAGAATTTCTGAAAGAGTCCGCACTTCTTTGCGACGAAGAGCTGACAGTTGTGTTGACATGCATGAGAAATACATGCGAACTATTGTAGGGAAAACAGGAAGGTCACCCACATCTGGACATGCGTTGAGTGGCACATCTTCGCTCGTGGCAGTGAACAGTAGACAACCTGTGTAACTTCTGTTATCTGTTGCTGGACCAGTCCGTAACTGCAAAGTTTCACACTCTGTAAGTGTTTATATTGTCAAACATTTACTTAGTACAGAATTTATCGAAATGTTTAAGATTTATCTCCGTATGATTCAAATTTTTTGCCCAGTTGCTTTACTAGTGTCATCGTTATATCCATAAAACAGAACATTTATCGCCATCTGCTTGCTTTGTTTTACGTTGTGCATCGAAATATGTAAGGTTTATATATGAATTTATGCAGCAGATTGCTTTGTGAGAGGCTGGAATCTTCATCAGGGCGGAAATTTACCGCTTGTATGAACAGCTTCTGGTTTGTTACCGTGCATGAAGTACTGTAAGACCGTAATTTCAATATATTTTAGGATGATAAAATAAAAACCGACCAAGTTTAATTAAGTGCGCTAAGAAACAGCACGTGTCGTAGAGGACGTGTGCTGTTTTTGTGGCATTCTTCCACTGAGAATGTTGCTATGCTGTGGGACGTAATGTGGTGTAAAAATGTGGACATCTGACAGCATCCTACTGTCTCCGTCATCACAGTTGCTTATGGAGACAGTAGGATCAGAAGTTTCGACACATTTGGGCCAGAACAGACTCGTCATATTTCAGAACTCGGAAATTCTGTACTCATCGCCATGACACCCGACACTTCTTGTCCAGACCTTACAGCCGCTGCACAGTGGCCGCAGCTGGGTCTCGGACTGTCTTATTAATGGAAGGATTCGCGCATCGCGGCTTTGGTTCCACGCTGCCTCACGTTCGCTCTTGCGCAGGCGCGCCGTATAATGCATGTGCCAAATAGAACGTACTTGATTTGCACTTTATCGCAGTTTTTACATATAAGTTTTACCTTCTGGTGCAATTAATTGAATTTAATGAAATTTAATATGGGGGCACGTAGAGGAAGACAAAGCAAACAATTTGCCCCCCCCCTCCCCTTCCCCTTCCCCCAAACAACCTTCAGGCACACCGGCAACGTCGTACCAACAAACGTCAACATTGATGATATTTTGATACCGTCACATGAACTTTCGGAGCAACACGTCTCCATTTTCAAAGTGACGTGTAGGTAGAAGCTGACGTCTTCGGCATCACGACAGCGTAATGTTCACCATTTCATGTAGCAAGGTGCACTGTGACAGGGGTTTCCTCCGTTGCATTTTGTCATAATTCCATATCCACAGTTTATTCACGCGGTATAAACTCAGCAGTTTAGAGCGTTGTTAAACGAAACACATTTCTTTCTTTTGTTCTTACTGTCTTTCTGTTATCAGCATTGTCCTTCGAAGCATCTGTGTTAACATAAGACCCTCCTCGGTGCCTAAACCCGGTTCTGTCTTCTAAAGACAAACGTGTTTATGTTTGTTAGTCTGTAATTGTACCCACTGTGTCAACGTTAGGCTGCCTTTCATTTCCCAAAATTCATTTATCTCATCGCGGTCTGTCAGATACGCAGTAGATTGAACGTACTAGTAATCCACGCGGACAGCGAGGATATCCTTTAGGCCTATTTTCCGAGGATATGGTCCTCGAAGGTCGAGTGCCATGCACACAGAAGTCCGTCTGTTTGAGAGGTGACGATTTACGCCATTCTCTTGTCTTCAAACAAATAACAGCGTACGGTGTAATCGTTAAATATTGCGGAAGAAAGCACATTTTGTAGCTTAGCAGATGTTTGAACCAAATTTTACGGGATATGAAGCGGGACGTTAAATTAAAAATACATTTCATGATACGGTTTTTGTCTTTCTGTTAGAGTAAAGGTTTTTTAATGACATAGCTTTCGAGAATCTCAAGGTGGATCAGACGTATATGCTGAAAAGGTGGGAGAATTACATTAAACAAATGTACTGTCGGCATAATCGACCAGAAAACCTAGAACTCGAACGTGAAGAGGAAGCAGGCGGAGACAAGAAAGGCCTTATGTTTTGCGAAGTGAAGTGCAATAAGCTATCCAGGAGATGAGGAATAAGAAGGCTGCAGAATGTGATGCCGTACCTGGGGATGTACTGAAACTGCAGGGCGAGACTGGAGAGTGGCTCAAAGATTTTACAGCGATTGCCTTAAAGAATTAGCCAAAAGTTACAAAATGCAGCGACCATCGCACAGTCAGCAAAGATAGTAGCGACGATCCTTAGAAGAAGGATTGAAAGGATTATTGAGGATTTACTTGGAGAAGATCATTTTGGATTTAGAAGTGGAAAACGAACTGGGGATGGATGCAACTGAGATGCTGAGAATAATAACAGGATGATTTTTAGACATAAAAGGTATGGTGTGAATGCTGCATAAACTGGCAGACGGCATTGGACCGTGTAAACTGGACCACAGTAATGCAGATCCAAAAGGGAACCTGTAACGATTTGCGTGAAAAAAGATTGATCAACAAATTGTACATGGATCAGAGTGTTCAACTAAATCTCGACCGGGGTGGGAAGAAGCGTGACGATTGGAAGACGAGTCGGAAGAGGATGCTGTTCGTCGCCGAGTCTATTCAAACTGCACAGCGAGTGCCTTACAAATGGAGGTCTTGAAGAGTTGGGAGACTTCAAAATGGGAGGACAAGTAGTCGGTACTGTGAAATACGCAGATGACCTGGTGGTGCTGTTTAGGGAATAAACGGTGCTACAGGGCGTGATTGGAAGACTAATTGAAAGTGGACAATTCTGTGAAATGGAAATCAATGTGGAAACAAACTGAGGTAACGAGAAACTCAGAACAACCATCCCCAGTACGGGTTATGATAGATGACAGAGCCGGAGAATGCGGAGAATTTAAACTTTTTGGGTAGCATGATAACGTGTAACGAATATGTACATGTGACATTTTATCCAGGATTGCCGTAGCACAAGCAGCATTCAGCAGGAATAAGAAGATCCTTTCCACCAGCAAACTGGACTTGAATTTAAAGAAGAAACCAGTAAGCTGCTACATTTGGAGCATAGCTTTGTATCGTGCTGAATTGGACACTTCAATAAGTAGGTCAGAAATGCCTGGAACGTTCTGAAGTGTGTTGCTGGAAAGGGTGGAGAAGATCACTTGGACCCATCGTGTAAGAAATGAAGAAATGTTACATAGAGTTATAGAGGAGAGGAATATCTTACGGACAATAAATATAGGGAAGACTAAATGGACTGGTTACGTCTTGCGAAGGAACTGCCTTCTACAACACGTTGCTAAAGGAAATATAGAGGGAAGGATAGGAGTGATGCGACGACGAAGAAGAAAACCTAAGCAGCTACTGGATGGTCTGAGTGAAAGGAGAGGACACGGGAAATTGAAATAGGAAGCAGCAGATCGTCCACTTTGGAGAACTCGTGTTGGAAGAGGCTATAGATTTGATGTAAGACAAACTACACATTTTGAATGAATGTTACTTATACATTTCCAGCGATCTAAAAGTTATTTGCACTTTTCGAGTGACTAAGGAACAAGCTTTTGTTGGTGATCGAATTGCGTTGTGGAATGGAACTGTTCATGGCACTGGAGGCACAGAACAACACGAAGTCCTAATCCCTGTAGCTGTATGTTATTCTTCAGAGGGCAGAGACATCTTGTGTCCATCAGACAGCTTGCTGCAGTGCCGATGCCCATCTACTTATTTACATAAGATAATAGAAAGCCTTTCCTGGTTATCTACCTGTGTGTTGTGTCGTTCCCACCTGCCAGCGTGTTTACGTACTTCCACAGGCGGCATCGTGCTCTTTGAAAGGCGAGTTCCAGCCGTATCATTTCTTTGTTGTAGCAGAAAAATGAGGGAAGGAGATAGAGGCACAAAATTGATGTATTGAGATAAAACTAGTGGAAGATGAAGTTAAGAGAGAAATATGCTGTATATCAGCCGGCGTCATTCAACTGCCAAATAGCATTGCAGAACATAAGCACTAACTTTTTAATTTACGCCATTTAACTGTTGCTATTGAATCGTTACCAATCTGGACAAGTAATGCTGACAGGTGGAGAATGGAGCTGGATGGAGCAGAATTCTTCTTGAAAAGCTGATAGTCTCTAACCTGCTCTAACCTTCTGTGGAACTCCTAAGTTAATTGCCACTGTCGAAACGGTCAGTCATCCGTTCCTCTCCTAATCCAGTTGAATCTAGCCAAGTGACCACAACACTGGTAAACAGGCTGGTTAACCAGCCGTTCTGTTGCTGTCTACATCTGTGCCGAATCTTCGGTTGGTCATGATATCAAGCAGATGTGGAATGTTTGTAGCGTAGCTGAACTTACAGAGGCTACGTAACGGATATTCAGCACGTGGAACACAGGAATATCACAACATAACCAACCAGCTCGGTGTGGAACAGGGTGACAGTCTGTGACCTTGCCTGTCATTGTGTTTTGTGTAGATAATAAGACACAACCACGTGATCGAGGACGTAAGCAAGTTACCCGTTGTATTTAGCCTGAATGTACACAAAACTTGCCACCAGCAAATATATCTGTCGTCATCCGGCGATACATAAAAAAAGCGATCTGTAATTAGCGATATTTTTTCAGCGAGTCTAGAAATACGTAACCTTTTGGAACCAATAACCTTTCCACAAGCTACCGCCATTTGTACTGCTCCATACCCGAACTGACCCATTCCACAGCCTGTGCCCTGTTGTTTAAAAATTTTCATTTTATCCTACTAAACAATCGCTTAATGCCTTTCCAAGTTGTTTCCTTCCTTTAAGATTTGAGCCAAAAATTCCGCATTTCTCTTCTGCCAAGCGCATTGTACGTGACTTGCTCATTTCACTGTCTTTTGTCTGATCACCATGGCAATATTTAATGAAGAATACAAATTGCTTTCCCTCTAATTATGCAGTTTTATCGCCCCTTTCTCTGTGTTACGCAGTTCCTGAATGTTCGTGATATTCGCGGTTTATATCGACTGGTTTTCGCCACTTTGTAAGATTTTATGTTCTTACTGCGGTGTTGCCGGTGAATTGTATCGCCTGGAATTTCCGCCGTGTTGACTGGTTATCGTTACTGAGGTTGCGGTATTTCGTACCGCCTTGATCTTTAGTGTCAGGCAATCAAATGACTTTTGACTCCGTGTGGACTGGTAAATAGTTTTCGACGTTTCGAAGACACGGCAGTTCTTTAAGACTCGGTAACTATTGGCCAGTCCACACGACGTGACACGCCTGCAGACGCCAATCCTCTGTCGCTGTTATTCTCACATCCCGAAAAAACTGCGGCGACTTACGCCGGTCTTGCAGATGGTCTGTTATTGTGAGTGTCAGCTGTTGACAGGGCACTAAATTGCAGGCCTGAATATAGTGTATTTTCATGCGCATTTATACATTTTCTGGCTTTCTCCAGAACAAATGACAGTTCGTGTCTTCTTATATGAAATTGTCTAAGAACGTTTATGTGTTATGCCAAAAGTTGATTTTATGTTGTGCCGTTTTGCTGTACTCAGTTGCTAGCTGCTATGACGTACTGTACATACGGTATGTAATGCACTTACAAGTCGTGGCGATTGGTTGTGTTTGCATGAGACTCAACAGATACAAGCAGGTAACAACGACAACAGAGCTTAGACTAACATCATTGTCGCCTGCACAACTGGCTGCATGATGCTAAGCCTTGCGTCAGAAATCAGTATTAATCACTTAGATGCTGAAGAAATTGCAGGTTTGTGTATAAGGGTTCGTTACCGCGTTTACAAAAGCCCGCTCTTGGTTCTCGCCTTCTTGTTCTTTAGCCTTGTCCCTCTGCAACATTCTGAGGTCCACAAACCTAACTGCACCATGACAGTTATTTTCTTACATCCATACAACAATTAATGTACTTTTATTGACTGCATTATTATTATTAGAGTATTCAGTTAAGGAACAGCCGTTCTTACGGTGTGCTGTGCACATTGTTTTGATATATGGGAATGAAGTAGTTCCAAACTATGCAAAAATTAACATTTAAAAAATGTCGACAGCTTCTAAGAAAGACACAAGATGTGTGTCACCTACAGAGTGTTCCACTTTCCGTGGTTACGTTATTTCCTGCATCCCAGCTAAACATATAAGCATTACAGTGTTCAGGTGTGATGTCGAGAGGCTAATGTAGCTATATTTCACGCATCCAAAGCCATTGCTACTAGCGACCATATGTCTCCACGCGGTGGTTCACCCCATATGTGGGAAGGTAGGTGTAGCCAATTGAGACGTAAGTGAAGTCAATTCCTCACCGGAGGATAGGCCACGGCGCCATTCCTACTGAGGTTGAAATTGTCCAGGGAGACGAAGTGGGTGATGGACCACTTGCGTCTCAACCTGCCGGGGGGAACTGGAAGACAGCCTTGTCATCGTTGATGAAGTTGCGTGGTACTGTGAAGTTTCCCCTGAAGACAGACAAAACACGTGTTGAGTGGTACAGTACTGTTCTGTTTGTGTGGCGGCGGTGGACAGAAGACTTCCTTCTGTGCTAGCTGTGTGCAGGGCTCTGGCTGTGGGAAGTCCTGTCTTGTTCATTTACTGACGTATCACTCATTTGGTCGTGTCTTTAATTGCACTTGTTTAATTAGGGTGTGCTTAATTGGCTGTGTGTTTAGTCATGAACAGGCGTTGTCACAAGTCTTAGGTTGCTAGTCTCCTAGTAAGATATTTAGGCAGTATTTGCCGGTTTTTCACTGCGTAGACCTGGGTTCAATTCAAGGATATTCATGTGTTGTTGTGATAGACCCAGTGGCACTGACAGGCACTACCCTGCCCGACACTCCACCACAGCTCCGTACGGATACATACAACAGACCCATATGAGACCGCAGTACCACGGAATACATTGATACCATGTAACAAACACAAGAGTTAAGGCAGGCCTGAATGTGGGAACTTAAATATTTCTTTGGCCAGCTGATTGCTTGCTAATTATATATTTGGGTGTCATGTTGGTGTTTCGTTGCTTCCTTACTTGCTGACTGGTGTATTAGTTACATATTGACTAGTGTGCTTACTTGCTTGGTTAATTTAATTTGTTGGTTTATTACGTAGTCGGTTGTTTGGCCTTTTCTAGTAGGTAAAATAGATAGTCACACTATATTCATTAGGATCAGGAATAGCTGTAAATTTCAGTTGCTTATAGCTCTTATGGTCCGGGATCGCTGTGATAGCTGTTGGAATTCTTGTTCGTTGATGCGTTCGACTGAACATCCCTGTGATCTTACTTCCTTATATAGCAGATGTACTCAGAGTTACTGCACAGCAGGTGTCACTGAGGGATGGTCACTGTTACGTCACAACGTGTAAAGCTTGTCAAAATAAAGACATGTCACGATTATTCTAGATTTGGAGTTGGTTTCTAATTTCGTGGAGTTCGGTTCCTCTTAATTTAATTTCGTTTGCCAATGCACACTCGGAAATGAATGCTAAATCATATCGTACTGACGAACTCAAACCCTAATTTCTTTACTCGTCTGACAGAAAACTTGAACTTTGTGCGAGCTTTACGTGAGTACACACACACACACACGCACGCACGCACACATACACGCACGCACGCACACACGTACGTCTGCACAATAAGCAGGCTAAAACAGTGAGCACTATGTTATGTATAAATACGGTAAGTAACAATACAGGCAGAGTAAGTATAACTGTTGTAATGAGGCACCTTCGCTAAGCATTGTGGCAGTGGAAAAGCAATAAGTATTATGTATTGTGAGTGTGTGTTTTTAGCCTTAGTTATCCGACATACAATGCGCATGCGCCGTGTTATATAGTCACCTGTGATCTGTCAGGGTCCACCACATTTTTCTACATTACCTCATAAACGGCACGATTTTCGGAGAACAGTTTTTGGACACAAAATGTGTGTTCTGATTTCGTCTACAACTTTTGTAGAAATATTTCTCACTCCAAGAAGAATTGAACGAGATATTGTCATAACGGCACAGACGTGTTTGTGTGTAGGTGCCCGGTATTCTTCTCAGATTGTAATGAAAAGTTGAATTTTCCAAAAGGATTTAAAAAAATATTCAACTATCAAATTTCATGAAAATCCGTCCAGTGGAAGCCGAGGCATTCCATTCGGACTTACGGACAGACACGTGACGAAGCTAATACGTAGTCACTTTTCGCAATTCTGCAAACAGGCTGCAAAATATATGAATCGTTATACACGTACTTGCAGGTTTGGGGTTTTGGAGAAATCAGCAGAAGATAACAGAGCACTCGATGTCGTGTTTGGCACTGGAACATAGCTGGTGGCCTAGCGTGTGTTCCGTTGGAACACTGTGGTCAGATTAACATGTAGGGTAAAGTGGGGGAAGTTATATTGTCGGATAATTCCAATCACTGGCGTTTCTCGGAAATGGAAGGCGCTACAGAAGCTTGACTTGAGCAGGCCTGTTGCGGCAGAAATGATAAGGGAATTTGTGTAGTGAGATGACGAACTGGCAGCAGCTGGAGCGTTGCAGGTCTTCGTTTTGTATCCACATGCTGCTAAGCAATCAGCGCCAGTTATCATGTGATAATTCTTTGTGTCTTTGTATTAAACATGAATGGATATTTAGAGGACGTGGCTGCATGATGTGCAACAAACAAACAAACAAACAAACACACACACACACACACACACACAGAACACCAGTTTCAGTTTGAGCTAGTGGGCTCCGTAGTTCTCAGTACGTCGGTCTGGGGTCATGGCACTGTGGGGACAGAGCCACGAATTGTGCACAAGGACACTTGCATTTTGTGTGCTGACGCCGGTACAGATGCACTTAATGTC
>Ga0123357_10010421_pt1 | contig 11826 bp, 7 predicted proteins | sample TergutEmb28metaG_FD_89873 | JGI IMG/M metagenome (GOLD analysis project Ga0123357, IMG submission 89873) | Embiratermes neotenicus P4 segment gut microbial communities from Petit-Saut dam, French Guiana - Emb289 P4 | ecosystem: Host-associated > Arthropoda: Insects > Digestive system > Gut ...
AACTGTGCATACCACCTTCGAATGGAATTGTCAGATGGTGGTTGTTTCCCGAATTTGGTGCGGAATTGCCGCTGGAAAATTGTACCCCGACAATCATTTTGAATAACCCTGTATTATGTGTCCTTAGTGTGAGTTATCACCTTTGCTTCATTCGCTTACAGTTGTTAATATTATTTAAACTTCTGTTTGTTGTGGCCGTTTTGGGCCGAAAACATGTAGTTGATACATAACACAGTACTTTTACACTAATATTGTTGTGTTCGACAGTAATATTTTGAATTAACTTTTGTGGGAGTTCGCAAAATTGCGAAAAGCGACTATTAGCTTCGTCATGTCTTTCTGTCCGTTCATCCACATGGAAAAACTCTGTTCTCGCTGGATGGATTTTCATGAAGTTTGGTATTTTGAGTATTTTTTGAATATCTGCCAAGAAAATTCAAGTTTTATGAAAATCTGACAAGAATAATGGGTACTTTACGTACATGAAGCCGTATGTACATTTATGATAATGTCTCGCTTAGTTCTTTTAAGAATTAGAAATATTTCAGACAAAATTTGTAGAGGAAATCAAAACACGAATTTTATTTTCAATAAAGTTTTACTGAAATTCGTACCTCTTGTGAGACAATATGGAACACTGTCGTACAGCCAGACAGGGCACAGATGACAATATAATTAGCGCATGCGCTTTGTACGCTGGGTAACTAAAGCTACAAACACACACGCGGAAAATGTAACACTTATGGCTTTTCCACAGCAGCAATGTTTTCGTGAACGCGCCTGAACGTTACGTTTATACGTACTTTGCCACCTCATGTTTGCAAGTCTTAACTAAGTTTTTATGGCTCGACAGTCCTAATGGACCTAGGCTTCCACATCGTTCAGGTTTTGACATCACGCTCAGACACACCACACTCGGTAAGACTCCTCTGGACGAGTATTGAGCCCGTCGCACAGGCCGCCACCTGACGACACACAACAACCATAAGAGACAGATATTCATGCCACCGTAGAAATTCGAACTCGTAATCCCAGCAAACGAGCGGCCGTAGACCTACGCCTTCGAAGGCGTGTCCAATGGGATTGGCTTACCTGGTTATTACATGCTGTAAATCTGAATGAACTCCGAGTATTTTAAATATGAAATAAATCTGTTAACTGTCTGTGGTGACAAAGTGCTACCATAGTACGTTCCTGGTTCTTATTCCTTTCACTCCAAATCAAGTAAGACACTCCTTTTGACATTCAGAAGATTAGAAGCTGCTCTGCCCGTCTAATTCCCGGTCTTCCCACGTTACTTTACTACTACTCCTCTACTACTCCATGGCTCTACAGTCCTTGTAGGACCTTGGCCTCCTTCACGACCATCTTCCAGTCATCTCTTCTGTGCGCACGTATCCTCCAGTTTGTGGCACCCATCCTCCTCACGTCGTCCATCCACCTTAACCTTGGTCTTCCTACACTCCTACTTCCTTCTGGCGTGTTCTGATATAACCCCACATTTCTTGCCTTATGGAATTATAAAGAGTCTTCAGGAAAGCACTATTTTCATGTTCAATAATTTTCTTCTTTCTGTTCCTTTTGTATGACCATTTGTTTTTCGGCTGGCACGCCTGCGTAACGGAGTGTTCTGAGCTCGAAAATTGCCTACAATATTTAAATATTCGTGATATTCCCTTTGCTCTGTACATACAGTTTCCTATTTCGTAGTTATTTAAACTGCGTCCGCCACATTTTATAATTTTCTTAGTTGTTTAAACTGTGTCTGCTATACTTGCGGGATTTTATTGGTTTTTAATGTATACTTACGTCGAACAGTTCTGAAATTAAGAGCACAAAGGAGCTCCATTAAGTTGGAGGTCCGTATCTAATCCCAAGCCAGTCCTTGGGGCATTTATGGTAAATCAAGCGGCACTGGGAAAAGTTTTTCTGCAACTACCTCGCCTTGCCCGTGTCAGTTTTATTCCACCAATGCTCCATCCTCATTTACTCATTTAATAGCGACGCTGTAAAATCTTAGCAACTGACGGCTTTGTTAAATAACGTTTTAGAAAAGAGCTCCAGCTTCTTCAATTTATTTGCCATTAATTTCAGCAGTTTCTTAAAGGAGCATCCAAATATCGGTAATTTCTTTGAACTTTAACGAAAACGTAACATCATTATTTTTTTAAATAAGCAACTTGTTTTATATACTGCATGACGACATCTTTAAATTAATTTTGTCACATTTCCAACTCCCAATGTTTTCTTAAGCAAGTCTACCAATACAAGAACAAATGGAAGTTAGCTTAATTATTTATTAAAGACCTTACATAAATGAGTTAAATTTGGTATCCCAATATATGTCATTTTATTTTGTTGTATTTTCCAATAAATTGATATATTATCACTGTTATCATGTTCTCAAATAATAATAATTTGTCTTAAAAATTGAAATCAAAATTCTAGCGTATTTTAGTAGGATGCTGAGCTATATTCATTCTTCCCACATCATGTTTGCAATTTGCTATCTTTTAATTATTACTGTAATAAAAATACACCATAATTACCTACGTTTTGAACTTCGGTTTTGGCAACTGTCTTCTTCGCAAGTTGTACAAATATCGTAAAACAAGTGCATAGAATTTTAATAAATCTACGGCAGATGGCACTGTTGGCATCTCAAAATTCAAAGCCTGGTGTCTCTTATTTCCTCCCCTCTCACCTACTGGTTCCCACCTAACTTACACCCCGTGTGTTGTAATTAAAATTGTAGAAAGTGTGGAGAAAGGGAGAAAACCTTTGTACGGAGGGTGAGGAAAGAAGTACAAATAAGAATGTAAGATGAGAGGCCAAACAAGAGGGAGGTGGAGCCGTGTTCTCTCGTTATATTTCATTAGCCAAATCTTGAGGAGAGTAAGACGAAAAGGCGGATGAAAAAGCTTACACCAGTGCGCAAAATTTTAATGGCATTTTCTTCTCCTGTCGAGTGAATCTTCCACATGAGGGTTTAATAATGACAACTTCTGATGCACAGACAAGCATTTCAAAGTTTTAAGTTACACTCAGCTGCGTTTTAATGTTATCTAACTGTCGTCTGCTTGCGTACTCTTTTCACGTGACAAACACCGTAAGAGCTTTGATGTAGTATTTCAACTTCTTCCCTATTAGAAGCGTACTAGAAATTATGTGAGCTCTTTTAAAAGATTCATGTATTAGTGTGACATTAGATGCACTTCATAGTACCACACTAACCCGCGAAAACCTTTTCCCAGAGTCAATGACACGAACAAATGATCTGCCTTTATTGCCGCTGGTTTATATTGTTTCAAAATTATGGACGATTGCTGTGGACTAATTGCTAGTACTGGTACTGAAATTTATCGAAGGTAGCCACCTTACAACATACTGATAAATCATATAAAATGAAAAGGTAAAGGTAAAGTGATCCCGTTACAGGCCCGGTGTGGCCCAGAGGGTGGGTAGAGGTATAGCTTTAATCTTCCATGACCGCGGCACTAGAAGGGGGTGAGTGGTCAGCAGCACACCCCGGCCGCACTTTACCACCGGGAAAAATCCGGTACCCATTTTACAGGAGGCTGGGTGGGCCCCAGGGCTGGTCTGGACGGGCGGAAAATCTCGTTCCCATCGGGATTCGATCCCGGACCGTCCAGCCCGTAGCTCAGTCGCTATACCGACTGAGCTACGGGGCCCACCATATAAAATGTAGATCTCATTAAATATATAAAGTTAGTTTTTTAATATCAGGAAATGGAAGTGCGTTTCTACCTAATATTCCCCGACATGCATACCTATTTCTTTTAAAGATTCTCAAGCCTTTTTCCTTCTGGTAAGAGCAACTTGTAATTGAAGATGAGTATGGGTCATTGGAGGTATGATAATGGTTTTGGGAAACTGAAGTACTCTGCGAGAGAAACCTATCTCAGTACCACTTTGCACATCAGAAACCCCACATGAAATAACCTAGGATAGAACCCAGGACTCTGCGATGAGAGACCAGCGATTTACAGAGAAAAATAAACCTAAATTATATATAAAGATAAGAAATTATTTTATTTACAAGACGGCGCCTTTTCGTTCCCCACACTATACACAAACTTCACAATAAAAAGACCAGACTCCATGTGCCATACAGTGAAATGATTACCGTTCATTGTCAGGATCATAATCAGACTTAGAGTTAAAGCAAAAAAGTTCAGAAATATTCATATTAAGAGAGTAACTGCTGAATTACACAGAGCTAACGCAAGTTTGAACGCATGTGACGAAGTTGTATGTGTATTGCTGTGGGCCACGTCCAGCTTACAGAACTGCTTCAAAAACGAAATTTAGGAGACTGAATGAGTTTCCGCCCTGACGTTTAGAGCAAGGAAATGTTCTGATTAAAGTGACGACTATAATGTGTTCACTGACCACGAAATGAATGTGTGAACAGATTATATAAAATGCTCTGTTGATGTCATAAGTCATTAGTGGGAACGAATCATAGAAATAATTGTTTTCTAAAGGACCCCCTGAGTAGGGAGCTTTTTCTCTTTGCATCTGAAGAAAGGAATTTATTATTATTATTATTGAAAAATTCTACTTTAAAATACAGAACGTGGGTAGTGTCGAAATAATAGCAACCTTGATTATTACCTTTCCTTGAAACGTTTTTCAATTTAGATATTATTTAAAAGGATACACAGAAGAATCCTTTTTTTTATTTTACGGAGCGTAAAGTCTGTGATATTCTATTGATTTTTTAACAATGGATTCACACTTCCTACAAATGAAGATCAAAACTACCGAGCGGCCGCTTGCCTGACCGACTAACTGACCGACTGTTGACCCACTGACTGGCCGACTGATTGGCTGCCTTACCACTTGAACGATTGATCGAATGGCTGACCAACTGACCGGCTAAATGACCGACTGACTAATGAACTAACCAACTGACAGACTGATTTGCCCACCGACTACCTCCTAGACCGCTTACCCTTCTGCCTGATTTATTGACTGATTATTTCATTGTTTAATTTCTTGTTTACATACCTGAAAGCGTGACTGGCTACAAGACATTCACCGACTGATCAGACGCACCAAACAACCAAATGACTGAATGTCACAGTGGCTGTCACCAAAGAATATTTCCTGACTAGTCAGACTGAATTATTATCTGAATAAGTGACTGGTTGAAGGATAAAATGATAAATTTCTCTGATAGACTCGTTGACTGATAAAGTAACTGGTCAGAATAACAGTGACTAATTATGCGATTGGCCTAATGACAGTGGACGAATGGGTTTTGGTTTCGGTTGACATTCTCACAACAATAATTCACTTGACGCACAAGTGAACTAATTAACTACTCAACGGCTTTTAATTTGCGAAGAAAATTTCCGATAAAATTGTTGTTAATATTGTCGGCTTAAATGTCACAAAATCTATCAATATTTATGTGTGTAACATAAAGTAATTTATCCTGATCTGTACTTCAAGCAAGTGTCGGCACTATCTCGTCTTGTAATGTTGAAGAATGAATGAGAAAATTACATTCAGTTTGCTTCCGTCTGCTGAGAGCACATGAGAGAGAGAGCTGAAGTGAAATTAAAGGAATATTCACAGACGGGACTACCGGATACAAATAAGAAGAAAGAAGTTAACAAAAGTTGAAACGGAAAAGAATCAGAAGGAAACGTTGCTTTTGAAATGTATAGGAAGCAAGCAGACGGAACGCTAGTTAGTTTTATTTGTTTTATAGTCTGGCTGTTGTTTGTCATTGTGCTAATTGCATGAAATAAATAGGAAGCAGGCAGTGGGATGGACAGACCGCCTGTAATGATACATGTGTTTGTCAGAGCAGCGTAGGGGACGGTGAAGTGAACCTCATATGTATTGGACTAGCAAAGTGTCAATAGAATGTATATCATTTCACAGTCTACACAGTCTAAAACATTATCATATTATAAATAACTTAATTATCTTTAATTGTAATTACTTACTAAATTTGTGTTAAAATATAAAATTATATTTTATATATATTTTTATTGATTATTGAACACAACGGGTATGTCTCGCCTGAAAATTAACAAAGTGATCTTTTTGTATGGAAAGGTTACATTCCTTATCATCATGAGCGGCTAAGTTCACGGTCTACTATGTCCGATTCGTATTGGTCTTCTCGTTATTGTTGTGGTTCTCCCAGGTAAGGGCGCCCGACAGGACGATTGTGGACAACCAGTAGAGGCAGACACCCGTCTTTCAGTCTTGTCACATGTTTCTTCTTCTTCTTCTTCTTCTTCTTCTTCTTCTTCTTCTTCCGTCTTTTACTAAGTGGAATGGTAGTCATTCGTCAGGGATGGTTATGTTTTTGATTATCAAGTTACATTAAACGTAAAAGTTGTCTTAGAAATCTCATCTTTGCTGCTTCTAATTGAGAAAATTTTGAAATTATACCCATAATTATATTCTAGAACCACCGAAAATATTATAAACTATGTAAAGAAATGTTCATGTACAGCCTTAACCACATGCAGTAGTGTAGTTACTGTCGGTGCCACATGCATTTTTAACTTTTAAATGTCCCTGCATTTTGCCCAAAAATGTCATCCTTGAAGTTAGAGGTAGCAGGTTCCTACAAAGTACGGTACGTACCTATCGTACCGCTTGTCTTCGCCAAATATAGCACCGTAACGGCAACAAATTCGCCTAAGTTGGACGTGTCTGTTGTGTGGTTAACACTTCCTCGTAAGAGTATTCGTGAGACCCACGGGGTATAGTGTTCTCAAGTTTGAAGCCGATTGTCAAAATATAGGTTATCGTCGATTCCTTCAGTGTCTCCAAGTAACTCCTATGATTGCATTTTAAATTATGGCTTAACCACTCTCTTTCGGATCCTGCACAACACCGCATTCTCAATCATTATACAGTTTGTCGCTATGGAACAAAAGTTGCCAGCCGCAAATGATTAGATGTAAGGTAGCAACACTTCGCGCTGCCGAGTAGAAAGCAACCAACGCCTTCTGTTAACAATATGAGCTTTGAACCTAGTAGCTTTAAAAAGTAAACAGAATTCGCCGGTGTAATTTACAGAAATTGTTGCTGTGAATAAAGAAATATACACCGACAACCTTTGTCGCCTAATGGATTTGGTCAGAAGGAAACGCCCCGAAAAATGGAGAACCAAAAGGTGGTTTCTTCTTCAAGACAATGCTCCAGCACACCGGTCGGTTTTGGTCAAGGATTTCTTAGCAAAGAACAATGTGACAACATTACAACACCCCCAAAACTCTCCTGACCTGGATCCAACTGATTTTTACCTTCCGTCCAATGTAACCAGCATTGAAGGTAAGGCGATTTTGTGACGCTTCTGACATATTTAAGGATGCGACGACATAGCTGAAAAGGTTTTCACAAAATGACTTCCAGGAATGTTTCCGATATGTTTACAGTTGATGGTAGAAATGTGTGTTTACGCAAGGGGAATATTTTGAAGGATATTTAGCTTAACTGTTGCAATAGATTATATTTTTCAGAAATAAAGTGATGCCGGGAATATTTTGAAGGTAACAAACATACGAAGGTCCCGTCCTCGGACCACGAGCACCATGTTGACAGTCGCGTTTGACGTTACGTAGTCCAGTCTCGCAATCATGATTTCCATATCTCTGCACTAACTCAGTACAAAAAAGGAGATATGAACAGACGAGAGGGCAGAGCAGACGCATTCATAATTCATGGTCTCTTACTGTTCATAAGTTCTTTCACTTCTGAACGTGTCTATTTCCTGTACCTACATTATTAGTATATTTCTACGTTCTGGCCAAAAGAGGAAAACCAATCGTAGTGACAGAGCAGATAACTGTGCATACGTAATATTCATAGAGAAAGTAGAATCCATTTATATGTGAATGAAAAACATTATGACCAATATGACACAAAATTCTGGATAAATACAGAACTTTAGATCTATCACAGGCATCGTCATCATTACCAATCTGTGTACCATTAGGGCCGTTTTTACTCTGCTTTACCCTTCAGTTGTCTGTTTCTAGTTTTAGCCAGTTTGTACTTCATCATTCACACCAACTTTCGTTAGATCTTTCAAGCCCTGACCTATCACCAGGCTTCCTACTCGGACATTAAAACTTTGCATTGCCACTCTAGTAGAAGAAAAAATGTGTGACTTCCTTGAATTCTTTGCACAAAGCGCATGAGAAGAACATACACATCTACATTCCTTCTCGCCGTAAGTTCGTATCTTACGCTTCTGGAAACAAACGAGGTTTTCGATGAAGGTTACTGCTGGACAACATCTGTAGCATCTATGGCTGACATTTTTCCAAAAACCAAGAATATCTTAATAGAAAGTAATACATCTATGAAAGCAAATTTGGTCGCAATAAATAAGAGATACGTACAGTTTTTATTTAAAATAATTTTTATATCATAAATAGAGACAACAAAAGTTTAAGTGAACCGTACGTAATGATGCTAGATGTAGGGATATCACAATATCACTTTTGTACTTGCTTTCAATGAATATTAATTTCTATGAGGTATACAACATTAGAAGGAAGTCATTTGAAATGTACTTACACTCCAAAGAAGTGAGGCGATCTACTGCATTCAGATTATTAATTTTAAATCACATCAACTGATGTGACTACTGTGTCGTATTGCACTCATATACTCAAATATCTAAATCCAGCGAAACGGTAAGTTTCGCAAGTTGCTAAGTATTGCCTCGCTACCTCCTGTCCACATGAATAGAGCCAAACTATACCGCGGTCTTCTGTTTCTCTAACATCCGTCTCCCTACGGCAGCACATATATGTAACACTCGTGAAATATTAATGCAGCTTTCCATTCTAGATACAATGAGCATCGCTGTTAAACCAAGACCCTCTCATTCCAACACGCTTTTTGATTCTTTTACACAAAGAATATATATCTCGCAAGGAGAGTGGATACTGTGGGAGGAGAGAGACGTTTTCAAAAAAGAAAAATGGGGAGAGTGGGTCTGTGCTTATGAATGTTTAATGCTCTTTGCTTATACTTGGTTCAAAAGATGTCTTCTTGCAAAGAAAGGTTATGTATGTACACTTCCTCGGGGGATCCCTTCTGCTACCCCGCAACGATGGAAAGCAACTCAAAAATTCATATAAACAGAAAGACAATCTCGCTCACTTCCGTTTCCACATAACCTCTACAAGATGGCCGACAGTACGACCACTGCGCTCTTGCGGCAAAACACTGAAATATCTACCCCGTTATTTGAACTGTACTTCGGGACGACCTCCTCTTTTGTTTCAGCATATATATTATAGTTCGTATTTATTCCGTCTTGCTATTTTTTTACCTCTTATCCCTTTATGTGAGATATTATCTGTCTTTCGTTTCCCGCTGTTCTGGAGGTGTGAAGCTACAGCGCTTACTCATGTAGACACAATAAAGGCCAGCTTTTCTGCGATTTATATGAACACTTTTCCAGTTCAGCCCTTTTCCATTGGCGCCAGAATAATGCAGCGGTCTTTGTAGTAGCATTTCGCCTCTTTCGAATTCTCCGAGTGTCGCTGCTTTACTTTCGTTCTCAAAACTTTAATACAAATTAAGGTTTTGATTTTGATATATATATATGTGTGTGTGTGTGTGTGTATTACTGGCACGAATTGGTGTATTCCGAGTGAAGTAGTATTGATGGTCTTGGTCGCAGATGTTCTTCCTTCCTATATTAAAGTATTTACGTCATGTAAATTTGCTGTATATTTTATATATTCTTTTGCTCATTTTTCTCAAATCCATGTTTTATCTCTTACTTGCTTTTTTCATCCTTACTCCTTAAATACATAAATTCTTTACGTCTTTTTTTTCTTCGTTCCTTTCTCGTTTATTTTAATTTTTCACTTGCCGGCTTCTCGTCTTTTAATTTATTATTACTTCACTGGGTTTGAATTGTGTATAAAACTGTTCTTCTGGTGCCATTTTAATACCGGAACGTTAGAACACAGAGAACTGTGTTCCTTTGTCCTGGCAGCTCATATTCTTGGCTTTTCAGTTGCCATGGTTACGACAACAATGAAAGTTTCCGCTACCGTAGAACAAGATGACATCGCAAACTGCAGCACCCCTCACTCTCACTGCTACCTTAACCCAATTTACACTTGACGGCGTAGAAGCAAATGAACTTTGCACTCCTCTGCTTCTATATCAGCAGCCCCTTCCCAGCATCTCGACCTCTTGTTTGGTTTTTACACCCCCATCCCCTCTTCGTTTCTCTGCTAGCTCATTCATTCTGTGATATTTGGATTTGCATCTTATTTATTCTACCTTTGCCTCTTCAGTCACTGTCCTCACCTGAGAACACCCCAGTTTACATTTTAGATGACACTTAGATATACCATGCAGGGATTCTTGTTACACCCACCCCATATTTTTCGAACTTTCCTCCCTTCAGCCCACTCTGTGTACAGACCCGGAGCAAAATTCTGAGACACTACCGCCCTAAAAGTTTTCAGTAACTCAGGTTTCCTGAAAACTCCAGATTCAGCAAAGGACTAGCCGTTTTACTTTTTCGGGGCCAAGCTAACTCTGAGAAAAGTAATGTTCTGGTGCTAGGGCTTTTTATTTTCGCCGCGATGTCTAGAATTTGTCTACCGTCTTCAAATCCAGCGGGTGCCAGGAACCCTTTCGGCGGCATTAAATGGCCGGAGTGTGAAGATAACCACCACTACCAACACCAATATCAACACCAACACCAACACCAAAACGATGTCCTCCAAGAAGGGGAATGTAATATGAGTGGTTCTTTGTCTCCACGTTCCCATACGCGTCAGTTGTGTGTTGCTGAGACGCCATGAAAACTTTTCCTTATCTTGAGGTAAAAGGGGACGGATTGGAAGGCGTTGATTTTGATGGTGACGATGATGGCAACGAAAATAAAATAGAAGTAGGAGAAGCATGAAATACTGAAGATGATATTGATAATTCTAATGACAAAGACAGAAAATTACACTTGTATATAAAAATATGTGGTATTGGGAAGCATTCGACATGCTGTAAAACTTGTGAAGGTGTCAGAATGTCTTACAGTGAGTGTATTGCCTTGACTACTCCGCTCCACTCCCGAGCCTTTCGATTCCTGCAACCGTTTCTCATCACTCTCTTGCATCATTCGTATTGCAAACACAATCGAAGCTTAAACAAGGCTGTATGTGATGTGTAAACACTGCAGCTGTTGCAAGGAACGCGACAGAATTATTAAATCACGTACTAGACGTGTGACAGTACGCGGTACTTCACTTTTCACAGTAATCACTCCGTACAAAAAAGTTCTTTCTTAACTTATTTATCTAAAGTTAATATTTATACTTCCTTCGTAATATTACCTCTTAGCTCAAGGATGTTCAGGTGGGCTAGGTATGTAGCTGGGATAGGGGAAAACTCTTTCTAAAGAGCCAATAGTAAGGAAATGGCTGCGATTTGAGGAAGCTATTGACGGTGGTACTAAGATCGGTTTGTGATCTACTTATCAACTGGATTACTTATCCAGAGTTGTAATTTATTCCTTTTTGGGTAATTCCCCGGCGTCTGAGTTCTAATTGCCGACGTTTCGGAACTCACTATCGGTTCCATCTTCATAGGCAGCTGACCACTAACCGCCCCGCACGGGCACACCATTTCCTATAGGCTCGGCCACTTCCCCGCTCCAAACCTAACCAGATATATATACCACGCACAATCCTGCCACTGACATACTTCATTCACCTGCCTATGAAAATGGAACCGATAGTGAGTTCCGAAACGTCGGCAATTAGAACTCAGACGCCGGGGAATTACCCAAAA
>Ga0123357_10010423_pt1 | contig 11826 bp, 16 predicted proteins | sample TergutEmb28metaG_FD_89873 | JGI IMG/M metagenome (GOLD analysis project Ga0123357, IMG submission 89873) | Embiratermes neotenicus P4 segment gut microbial communities from Petit-Saut dam, French Guiana - Emb289 P4 | ecosystem: Host-associated > Arthropoda: Insects > Digestive system > Gut ...
TATAATCTAAAACCGCCGATATCATACAACGAAGCGTTGAACTTGCAACTGGTGGACGGACTGAACCGCGCTATTACGGCCGCTAGCAATTCCAGCGCGCCCTGGCCGATCAGCGTTGGCTCGCATATCGAGACGCTCGCGACAGTGCAAAACACGATTACCAACGTGAAAAGTTTGGCGGACTTCCTGACTGAACGCACCGACAACACAACCGGCGCGGGGCCGTTTGACATTTACTTTACCGATACAGGCGCGTTTGAGATATGGAAAACGTACGGATATGACGTTTCGGCGTCGACTACGATTTCATGGCCGGACAACGGGCAAATCGGCGGCGCGAAAGGCATAGATTTTCCGTCGTGGCAAAACTATTACAGCGACATTTTCCTCACGGGCGCAGGCAACGGCTACGGCACCGACGGGGGCGCGATCACTTCGCAAAAACGCAACACCGCGACAATCGCGAACACTGGATTCTATGAGACTTCCGCTACCGAGAGCAGCATTTCCGACCAAACCTCGCTGGATGCGCGAGCCACCAGCTATTTGCGCTATACCGACAAACCGTTTGCGACGCCGCAAGTGTCCATCGACGCTGATCAGTTCAAGTTTTACGATCACCGCTACGGCGGCAATCTCTGGGTTGGCGATACCGTCGCGCTGGATGTCAGCGAAGGTCTGGCAAGCATTCTGCCGATTGAACAGTTCGGAAAGTTTCGCATCGACAGCATTGACGCGACAGTCGACCATCAAGGAAAAACGCTGGCGACATTGAACTTTATCGACCCGACCGCACTGCCTAACATAACCACGCCGACGGATTAAACTATGAGAGACAATGATAATATAATCAACCAAGTAGCCGCGATACAACGCGAATTGCTGGCGCGAAAGGGAGCACAACCCCAAAGTGCAAATGCTGTCTCTAATCACGTTGCCAGTACAACGATAAATGTAACGCTGCCGTATGGAAATAACTTCTTTCGTGCTGTGGCAACACCAATATCGCCCAACGCGACAGTTTCGGCTGGTTTTCATAGCCCAGCACAAGTAATTATGGTAGTTGGTGCGACACCAGATGTTCAGATTTTTAGTTTTCGCGAAGCTGGAAAAACCAATAGTTGGATTCTGTCTGCCACCAATATGCGTGATGATGCCACGACTGTCAATACCAGCATAACCGCCGAATTCTTTTCGGATTTTTCAGTCTCTGGAACGATAGGAGCAGCATGAACGATGATTTAGCCAACCAAATTGCGACAACACGGCGCGAGATAAATGCACAAAAAGCTGCACAAATGCTTGCGTTATCCACTCTGCCGTTTCATTCTACTGTGATCAGTGGCACAGTCGGCAACAGTATGAGTTTCGCGAAAGGTGTTATAACCTTTACACCGTCTAGTGCAGCGAGCAACTTATTTGTTCAATTCCGTCCAAATTTTACTAATAATACTTCTTTTGGTTCTCCGGATATCACCGTAAATGCTGACGGATCCATTTCTGCAAGATATCTAATATTTGATACTAGCGCAGTGTCAGGATCGGTATTCTCGAATGTTTCCGGATCTATTACTATAACAACAGAGGAAACAGGATGAACAATAGTATAATTGACGAAATAGCGTCACAACAGCGTGAACTAATGGCAATGAAAGGCGAGCAAGCTATCGCCGGATCTGCACTTCCAAGTTTTACGAAGTCAATTACGAAAAGCGGAACAGTGGCGGCATACAATACAGGCACAAGTATGCCAGGACAGGCTAGCTTGTCTGCAACTTTTACGCCAAATGCAGCATCCTATTCTGATATAGCATTGAAAGTTTTAATCGGTGGAGTCGATGACGGAAAAAGTGGTGCCACCAGTATGCAGACGCAAGGCTCTTTCTCGCCACTGACTTTTTGGTATGTTAGCAATATGAATTTTTCCAGCAATGGCTCTATCTCTGCAACTATCAACTTTATAAATATAGATTCCAGTTCACATAGCATATCAGTTCAGTTTGATTTTATTTCGAGAAGTGACGGTGTAGCTAGTTAATCATCATCTCGCTAGCTTCAGCGGCGGCAGCATTGCCACCGCAATATGCGGCGATTGCATCTCTGTTTTGCTGAAAGAATGCTACTTTATCAGTTTCTTCTGACGAGAAATCACGAAAATCAGGATTTAGAGCTGCGTTAATACCAGGTGCCGGACATCTCACGCGCCAAGTGTGAGTCGTTGCCGTAGCTGGTTGTGTCGGAGTCGTGGTTGTTGTTGTATTCGCCGCCGGAGCGACATACGTGCCATTCGCAACGATCTCATTAACTGGCTCGGTAGTTGTTTCCTCCTTAATCACCGTACGCGAAATTTCTTTGCCGCTCGCGTCATACGTTACCTCATAAGTCGTGGTCTTGACGCCGTCAACACCGGCTTGAACGATCTTGCTTTTGCCTTTCGCGAGTGTGTTATCGTCCTGTGTGGTAGTTGTAAATGGAATCGGCGTTGTTTCAGTGACGGTTTTGGTCGTGGTCTTTGGGCCTTCCAGAGTTTTAGCGGGAGTTTTTGCGGAGTTTTTGTCAGTGGAACCGTCTTTTTTTGCGAATAATAGGAAACATGCGGTAGCGGCCAGAATAATCAGCAAAATAATCGCGAAAATAATAACCGTCCGCTTGTTACGAGGACGTTTTTTCGTGAAAGTCTCCTCTGGCTTCATTCTCATTGCGACCATTATACCACATATTTAAACAAATCATTGACTTTCCTAAAAATTTTGTTAGGGATGTTCGTGTAAACATAGGTCGTAAGTTATTGGGACGTTTGCAAAGATTAACTTTAATTAAGGAATTCTATGGCGAAAATCGCGAAAAATGAAATGCAAACGTTGACCGCTACACAGCAGTCGCGAGGCTTTTTCGCGGTCGTGGCGACAGGCGCACAGATGATGGACGGCGAAAGCCAGAACATGAAACAGTGCTTTGTCAGACTTCGCGACGGCACAATTGTGAACGTTGCGACGTTGCCACAGATCGACCCAGATAATCCGCAACCGAACGGCGATTATTCGATCAGCCTGAATGCCAATCATAGCGACGATGTTCGCGATAAGGGCGGCGAAGGCTGGCTCGATATCAAGAACGGCGTACTCCATATGTATGGTGTGCTGGTTGCGAATACCACCGGAAATGAAATACTGCCTCTTGTGAAAAACGGGATGTGCAAGTTTTCAACTGAAGGTTTTGCGGAAAATTACGATGACGGCTTTTTGATTTATGCCGTCGCGCCGGTATTAGAGGGCAATGATCCGGGCACACAGATCGCGAAAAATTCCAAGAAAGGTACAACTATGGCTGAAAAAATCAGCAAAGAAATCATCAAATCTGCGGCTCTCGCGAAATTGAACGCGGAGAGCGAAAAGAATGATGATGTCAACGATGCGCCGGCAAGAATTACTAGCGCGTTATCAGATTTAGGTGTTGACGCCAGCAGCCCGATGTATGTCGATATTTTTACCGACTTACTAACGGCGCTGACCGGCGGAACGACCGACCCCGAACCTGATACCGCCGATGACGGCAATGACAGTGATCCGACTACTGGAATGTCGGAGGCGGAAAGCACTGCCGCGAACAACAGTGCGAAAGGAGTTAAAAGTATTGTGATCAACCAATATTCTCTGCCGAAAGCCGTGCAAACCAATGGCGCGGTCGAAGGTGAATTCGTCGAAGGCGACGCGAAATTGAACCGCATGCTGAAAAGCAAAGCCTATATCCGCCAGTTTGGCGAGGCGATGATCAAGGCAAATGGTTCGCCTGAGAAGTTCAACGAGGAACTCGCGAGCATCTTTAAGAAAAACGACCTGACATTCAACCCTGACGAAGTGCAGGTAGTGCCAGAAGTCGTCGTTACGCAAGTGGTCGAACTATTGCAGAGCGACGGCAGCCTGATTGCGCGTTTGCGCAACACCGGTGCCGCGTTTTGGCAGACTTTCGCAACCGTCGAGGAAACGACGTATGCGCAAGGTCGACCGCGCAACGTGAAAACCGAGAAGACCGAGCAGACGCTGGAAATCCAGCCGCGCAGCATTATTGCCGGACAAATCTACAAGTTCATCCGCATTCCGGATGCGCTGGTGCAGATCAACAGCAATATGGCTGGCAACGCGATCATCAACTATGTTTCGCAGGAATTGCCTGTCAAGGTAGTCCGCGCCATGGAAGAGGCGGTCTTGGTTGGCGGTGTCGTCAATGACGACTCTACACCGTTTACCAGCGCGATCTCCATCATGGCAGATGCGCTCGACAGCACAAGCAACTTTGCGACAGTCGTAACGCCTGATGCCGGCACTCCGCTGGGTTTGGCGGTGCAACAGGCGGCTTCGCAAGTTTTGCCGACCAATCTTGGTTTCGGCAACTTGGTGCTGGTGACTTCGCGCCAAAAACTGCAACAGATCAAGGCGTCTTTGACGGCCGCTTCGGGAGACTTTCCAGTCAACCTGACTGCGACTGACCAACAGATTGCAGATTACTTGGGCGTCGACTCGATTGTCACGCCGGCATGGTTGCAGGTCGTTTCAACCGATCCGAACCGCAATGCCAACATTGCAACGTTCCTAAGCACCTATGTTGGTGCGGTGTTTGACGGAAACTCGTATGCCAAGCTTGGCAACGATTCTCCGACCAGCATGAATGACTACTTCATTCCGACCAACACGCATGACTTTGAAGCCAAAGTGATGTTCGGCGGCGCATTGACCAGCCCGCATTCGGCGGTCTTGGTTGCAAATGTTCCCGGCGGAACAACCACGACAACGACAACCACAGCGTAAGGAGGAATAGAAAATGGCAGGCGTTAACAATCAAGTGAATTTAGCGGATATCCCAAACAGCATAACTCGCGATGATCTGGCGGTGACTTCAATATCATCGTCTAATCTTGCGGCACTGACGGATGATCAGTTGAGTTTCCTGATCACCGCCTGCCAAATTCGGCTCATGGCGGAACTCTGCATTACGGAAATACCGACCGAAAACGTGGAAGCTTGGACTATGCTGCTGGCTAACTATGTCGCCGCGGTGTTTGCCGCCAACAAAAGCGGCATTGTCGCGACGTTGGCAAAGCAGGTGCGCAACTTTCACATCCAGTACGGCAATAACGGCAAGATCGAGCTGAAAAACTTTTACAGTAATTTCAGCGATCTGATCGGCATGTTTAGCCAGTGCACCAACGGTGTGATGATGCAAAAGCCGTTCTATGCGAACGAAGACTGGCCAGACGGCATTCGCCCTGGCGATTCAATGCCTGATTGGCCGATCGGGAGGCCGTTCTGATGAACGACAGCGTGTTTGACGAATTCAGCGAGTTTGTCGTTGAAGCCGAATATATGCCTGTCGATAGAAAGAATCCTCTCGGCGCGACCGCTGGCGATCCGGTGGTGGTGAATATCATCATCGACGAAGGCAGCCAAACACAGTTCACGGGACAGGTGGTGGATACTCGCACGAATGACGTGCTGATCTACGCCGATCCGCATAGCGTTTTAGGCACGCGGGCTTGCGTAGGCGGACATCTCCGCACTATCAACAATCCCGATCCGCGCACGTTTCGCATCGAAGATTGGAATGTGGCCGGTTACACTCGCGAAGACGGACATATCGAACTTTCGGCAACGGAGGTATCGGCATGATCGGGCTCGCGATAATCGAACAGTTGGCTCGCGAAATCGGCGGCACGGTCGGACAGCAATGGTTTTACGAAAACCTGCCGATCGACTACGAAACCGGCGCGATGACGAACTACGGCGTTTATGTCGTGACCAATCAGGCACCGATCACGCAGCAGAACGGCGACTTTCATCAGTTTATACAGTTTGACGTGGCTATCGGCGAGGGCGCAACGGATCCCGAAACAGGGGTGGCCGTGGCCGAGAAATACGCCACTGATGAGTTGCTCGACAAAATCTACGTGATAATACGCGACTGGCTGGACGATCCGACTAACCATTGCACCTTGACTGTGACGGAAACCGGCCAAACATTTCACGATGTGCGGCTGTTTCCGGCGCAAAGCAAGGCGCGCACGGTCACGCTCAGTAACGGCGCGATCGTGAAGCAGATGATAGCCGAATGTTACTACAAGTAAATTTTAAGAAGAAAGGATAGTTATGGCAATGTCAGATTTTACGGGACAGCGGACGCTCACGATTCGCGACAACACGGCGACCACGCCGACGTTTGTCGTGCTGGGTGCAAACCAGATCGGAAGTGCCGGCATCGTGTCGGAGGAAGATCCGAACGAAATCACGCTGGCGACATTCGCGGGTGACATCACGCTGCCGAACGGGTTAAAAACCAAAGCTTCGACAGTGGTGGTTTTGCCGCTGACGACTGCGGATATGGGCGAACTGTTTCCGCAGGGGTTTGATGCGGCGACCGGCTCATGGGCGATGCCGATTGGCGGGTGCGACGCGCTCGACAGCGATATCGCGTTCGAGAAGGTGTGCGACACGAAAGGCAATGTGCTCTATAAGCACGTCGCGATTTCGCCGGCGCACAAACTGGAAATCGCTCGCGACAATATCTATGAAGTCGAGCTGAAATTCTATGAAACGCCAACGCTTGGTTCGGAGTATGGACTGACCGGCGACAACGCGACAAAAGAGTTTCTGCGCCTCATCTATGACGGCACATATAACCCGACAACGGGAACGGTGACGTTTGACGCTTCCAGCACCACTACCACCGCGTAGTTCTAACACCGACGGGCGAGCGGTATATCTCGCCCACTGGACATAATATGAAGAAAATCTTAGTTGCCACCCACACGTCGCGCTATGTCGAGAATGAAACGATACAGAGCGTATTTGATTTGCGTGGCGATTTTGATTTCAGGATTTTCAGCTCGTGGGGTGCCGATGAAGGCAAAAACGCCATTGCGCGCTACGCAATTGAGCAGGGATACGAGAAAGTCCTGTTTATTGACAGTGATTGCGTATTAAACCCCGACACGCTGGAAAAACTGCTGTCGCGAGACAAACATTTCATCGTGGCGTGGACGCTGCGGCGGCAAAACACCACGCTCGCGAACATATTCGGACTGGACGAGAAGCCGATTGCGCGATCCGATGCCGAAGCTTTCGCGAACTCCGACCAACCTGTGCGGCAAGTCTGGACTGGTGGCACGCACTGTCTGCTGGCCGATGTCGCGACTCTGAAACGAATTGCGCGGCCGTGGTTCAAGTTTGCATATGATGCGAACGGAAATATTAGCATCAGCGAAGACACGGGATTTTTCCGCAATTTGCCGCAGATCGGCGAACAGCTGTGGTGCGATTTTAGCGAAAAAGTCGGCCATGTGACAAAGGAGATTTTATGACGAGCGATTATTCGATTATAGACGACGAAGTGCGGGCGCGATTTCACGGTTTGTCTGACGACGAAATCATGCGCATCTATCGCGATAATGTGCAGACCGAAGCCGAGCTGATCAGGTTTGACGATGTAGATATTATGCTCGCGAAAATCTCGCGGCATTTCGGCTACGCCGGATTGGTTGACTGGATAGGCGAGAAGCCGTCTCAGGGCGAGCTGTCGCGAATCCTGAACGCTTGTGAGTATCTGGATATGCTTGACGACCAGCGACGCGACATTGTGGTGATGATCAGCGCGCCAGAGGCGCAGAAAAGCCAGCTCGCGAGTCAACGTCAGCGTATTGCGCGGGATATTTCGCGAAGCCCGCGGTATTTCAAGAAAGAGGAACTATGAAACTATTTATCTACGAACCTATAAGTATATTTACAGGAACAACCATTATGCGCATCAGGTTTTGTACCGTTATCATAATTAGGATCAAAAATAAGCTCACTTCCACTATTAACATCATTAAGAGAAACTGGCACCTCAAAACACCCAGCTTCTTTACCATTCATAGCTTGGCAAAATGCACACGGGTTTTTGCTAGTGGTTGTCCAAAACTTACTAACAGTTTTTCGGGTAAAACCTTTTCGATCTTTGGGATGCCTACTGATTTCATAGCCTTCACGTTTTGCAATTCGCTTAGCAAGTTGAATCATATTCTTCTGAGAAAACAGACTATCGAGATCTTTGGATTTATTAAGAAAACTCATTCCTTCTCCTTCTTTACTTATGAAAATATTGTAACACGAAAGGTAGTTTCCAATGGCTAGCGAAGTAGTAGTTCAGGGATTGGTCAAACTAGACGGCGACGGATCAGGTGCGATTAAGGCTAGCAAGGACACGCAAGACGCTGTCGCAAAAGCCGGTAACGAATCTGGTGGCATGTCAGCCAAATTCGGCACAGCCATGAAGGCGGTTGGCGCATCTATTGCAGCCGGAACCGCGGCAGCGATCGCCTTTGGCAAAGAGTCGATTACTGCCTTCAATGACGCCAATCTGCAACTGACGCGGCTGCAGTCAATCGGCTCGCAGGCTGGTTGGGCGCAAACTCAGATCGACGGTCTAAACAAATTATCTGCCAGTATGGAGAACGTCGGCGTGGTCGATCACAACGTCACCACGGCAGGTCAGGCGCAACTCGCGACATTCGCATTATCATCAGATACAGTCGGAAAGCTGTCGAGCGCGATGGATAACTTGATCGCGAACACCGCCGGTTATAATTCCACTACCAGCGACGCCATGAGTGTCGCGAACCTGATGGGCAAGGCAATGGGCGGCAACGCCGGCGCGCTGACTAAATACGGCGTTCAGATGACTGATGCGCAAAAGAAAACCTTGCAGTTTGGCACTGAGGCGCAGAAAACTCAGGTGGTTTTGGATGCGATCAACAATTCGAACGCGCTGAAAAACTTGAATGCCGATCTTGCGAAAACACCGCAGGGACAAATGAAACAGCTCGGCATGTCGCTGGACGGCGTGAAAGAAAGCTTGGGTGGTCTGTTGGAGGGAAAAGTTTCGCCCGACCAGTTTGTATCGGCGTTGGATGATTTCGTGAATAAAGGCATAGCCGTCGTGACAACTATGGCTCCAAAACTGATAACCGGTATCACAAGCGCGCTGACTGCCATTGCCAATAAACTGCCTGATCTTGTGAGCGGCATGCTGCCGCCGCTGATTCAGGGTTTTATCTCCATTGTGAACGGCGTGGTCGCCGCGCTTCCCGGACTGATCAACGGCATTGTCAAAGCGTTGCCGGTTCTTTTGCCGATGATTCTCAACGGCGCGCTGCAAATGTTCATGGGAATTGTAAATGCGATACCAAAAATAATTCCGGTAATCGTGAAGGCGTTGCCGACAATCATCCAATCAGTCGTGAAAGCTTTATTGGATAACTTGCCGACGATCATCAAAGGTGTTGTTCAGCTGGTGGTCGGCTTGGTCGGTGCCGTTGGGCAAATCATTCAGGTGTTAGTCCCGATGATACCGACTATCATAGGAGAAATTGTTAAAGCACTCATTGAAAATCTGCCGACGATTATAGCCGGCGTACTGCAGATATTTGTGGCGATTCTCGGTCTGATTCCAGCCTTTATAAAAGCTTTCATAGGCTATATCGCGAACATTCCGGGTGAAATCATGTCGGCGGTTTCCGGCATCACAAAAGTTTTCAGTGATATTTGGAATAAAGTCAAAGACGGAATTTCCGGCTTTGTCGGTGGCATTGGCAAATTTTTCTCAGGCATCGGGAGCGCAATCTGGGATGCGATCAAAGGCGCGCTCAAAACCGTGCTCGGTGCTATTCCGGTCATCGGCGGCACGATTGTGAAGGCGTTGCATCTCGCAAACGGCGGTTATGTTGTCGGCCCCGGAACTGCAACCAGCGACAGCGTACCTGCAATGTTGTCTAATGGAGAATATACCGTAAAGTCATCCAGTGTAAAGTCTATCGGCAAAGATGCGCTGGATTATATGAATAAGACCGGCAATTTGCTGGCAACGCCGGCCGCCGGTGGCGGCGATACCAATATCACGGTTAACGCGCCGCAGCAGGCCGATCCGCTGGCGTTGGCGCAGCAAATCGGCCAAAGGACGCGATGGGCAGTGGCTTAAAAATCGAATTCGAATCCTCTGACTTTAAGGACGGTTTCAAACAATCGCTTGATACTTCTATTCGGAATCTAGCCGACCAAAGCATGATTGAGATGAGCAAACTGGCACCATGGCTGACTGGCGCGCTGGTCGGGTCGCTGCAAGTGCAAAGACTCGGTGACGCCAGCTATGAAATAGATGCTCATGTTCCTTACGCGGTTCGGCGCAATTTTGAGAATAACCTCAATCCGCAGACGAAGAATTATATCGAGAACAGTGTGGATAATGTCGCGAAAGGCGCGCCGTCGCGCTGGTGGAAAAGCGAATTGTAATGCTCTTGACAAGCTTATTTTTTTTGTTAGGGATATTCGTGTAAATTTAACGAAAGGCTATAAATGGCGATTTCAGCAATCCAAAAATTAAAACTGCAAGCAGTGTGGAGCGATCTGAACTTCTTGACTGATGAAAAATTAACTTCTGATCAGAAACTTACAAAAATCGACGATTTCGATAATCGCGTCAAAGCATTTATTCCCGATGACAATGAACGCGCCGCGGCCATTCAGGAATTTTGGGACACCGGCATAAAAATCGCGGAGCAGAGCCCTGAGCTGTTAAAAGAGGCGAAATGAGCGTATATTTTTATTCGACTAATCCTTGTGCTACCTGTGCTCCGAACGGAATTCTATTGGCTGAGGCAAAGCTTGCCGGACTCGATTATGAGTTTAAGTTCGCAGCTGGCATGAACGCGGATATTCTCGCGGCGTATAAAAAGGGCGTTAAGTTGCCATTTTTCACCGACGGCAAGATTTTCGCGAAAACCGCCAGTGATTTTCTCGAAGCTCAAGCAACCGCGTTGTTGAAAGCGAAGAAATCTAGCAAAAAGACTGCGGAGGAGACGAAGTAATGTGGCCGAACCAGATCTCGGACGCCGCAATCTTCGCGATTTTCGCGATTTGGATGTTTTCACCGGGCCCGAATGAGGTTTTTGACCGCGTCAAAGGTTGGGCGATGGAGAACTTCGCGAACAACGACGGCAAGTTCTGGCGTTGGCTGCTGCAGCTGGTTTTCTGCCCATGGTGCAGCGCGATCGTGTTCGCGCTGGTGCTCAGCATTATTTTTGGCGAAAGTTTCTGGATCGCGTTGGCGATTACGGAGGCCACCGCGACGGTAACAATTTTTAAGGAGGCAAAATGAACGATATTATCAGTTATCTCGGCATGGAGCTCGGAAAAGTCGGGTCAATGCTGGCGTTATATATCTTATTGTGGATTGCAAACACCATTGTCGGGTCGCACAACTCAGTTGTCAAAAAGGTCGACTGGAATTGGAGCAGATTTTGGCAAAGCGTGTTATCGGCTCTGCTACTTGGCTTTGGCTTCTTGTGTGGCATTGTGGCTATCGCACTGATACCATTCGCGCTGGATATGAACGGGCTTGCGCTGACAGATGCGCAAAAGCAGGCGGTTGACATTACGCAGATTATTCTCGCACTGGGCGGCGCAGTCGTGTCATATGGCATTCAGTTTATCAACAATATCAAGACTGCCCTGAACATAAAGAATGGCATTGCCGGTCTGACTGCGAAAAACCCGACGCAAGGTTTTGACGATGCCGCCGCGACGATTACGAAAATGAACGCCAAGAAGCAATTAGCGCAAGACGGCGTGCAGATCGACAATGGCACCGACATCGAACCAGGCATGGGTTCGAGCAACACATACCCTGCGCCGTACGCCACGGCCGCACCTGACACGTTGGTTGACCCCAGCACTTGCTACAATCGCGAATGCGTCAGTTATGTCGCGTGGAAAATCTACGAGCTAACTGGCAAGTGGCCGA
>Ga0123357_10010424_pt1 | contig 11826 bp, 7 predicted proteins | sample TergutEmb28metaG_FD_89873 | JGI IMG/M metagenome (GOLD analysis project Ga0123357, IMG submission 89873) | Embiratermes neotenicus P4 segment gut microbial communities from Petit-Saut dam, French Guiana - Emb289 P4 | ecosystem: Host-associated > Arthropoda: Insects > Digestive system > Gut ...
AAAACGTAATTACGTGTGACGAAACTTGGATTTTTCAATATGATCCAGAGACTAAGTGACAATCCATGCATTGGAAGAGCCCCCAATCCCCTAGGAAGAAGAAAGCGCGCATGAGCAAGTCCAAATTCAAAGCAATGATGATTGTTTTTTTCGATATCCAGGGGGTTATCTACATTGATTGGGTGCCTGAAGGTCAGACTGTCAATCGGGTTTATTATAAAAATGTTTTGATGACCCTCTGTGAACGTGTGCGACGAAGGAGACCAGACATGTGGAAGAATGCCTCATGGATTCTTCATCACGACAATGCGCCAGCACACAACGCGCTATCTGTGAAGAGGTATTTGGCAAAAAACAACATTCCAGTGATGGAACATCCACCGTACTCTCCAGACCTAGCACCGTGTGACTTTTTTCTCTTCCCGAAAATCAAGTCTGCGCTCAAAGGAACCAGGTTCGAGTCCGTGGATGCAGTGAAAGCAAAAGCGATGCAACTCTTGAACAGCATAACACAAGATGACCTGCAGCACTGTTTCCAACAGTGGAAAATTCGCATGGAGCTGTGTAGGGATCGGGAAGGGGACTACATTGAAGGGGATAACATTTCGATTGTATTGATAACATTTCGATTGTATGATTTTTTTTCAATAAAGGGTTAGAGCATGAGTCCGGTTTCTTTATTGCCACACCTTGTATTCTATCTCATATACACAGACTGACTAAAATGCAATGTTGTAAGCACAAAAATGTTATTCACGTGGCATCATGCACAATGTGGCACCAGCAGCACCACAGAATTTCCACCAGATTATCTTCCGATTAACACCTCCATCAAGCGGAATGGTACTACTGGCACCATTAAGTCTTCATATTAATTCTCAAGGCAACTTCTGATATGAAATATTGTAAAGAAATCAATCAATATTGTATCCTTTTGAAAGCATACCACTGGTGAGTGTGGAAACATCTGCACCAGGCACATTTATGTTCTATGTGCATATCATGGATATGCAATTAGTGGGGGCTCTCTCATCTTCCAGCTCATTTGGAAAATTGGCACACTGGAATCTAAGGACAGCAGTTTGCTCCTGTTAGTGGCAGCAGCTTAAAATGGGCTGATGACTCCACAGAGATGCAAAAAATACTCACTGCTGCTGGGTGACTGCAGGTGGAGCAGAGGGTATGGCACAGATGCAGTTGATGGGACAGGTGTTGATGGGTTCTTGGGAGGTGATGATGCTGGCGTTCGGAACAGTGGGGCAGATGTCATAACGTCCAGGAATGAATCAAGTTGCCGCAAAGAAAGTGCATTGTGCAGGGTCTCCAGGGGTCTGATAGGAGGCACCCCTCCACATCCTTCAATTGCTGGAATAAAAACAATGTCTCATTTCAAAGGCAGGCTTTTGAGAAAACTTGTGACACAGAAGTATCCATGCATACCATGATGTGACAGAAATATCTGCACTTATTGTGATATGACAAAGAAATAACAATGCATACCACAATGTAACATAGAAATGTCTGTACATTACATGATGAGACAGAAGTACCTGTATGTATTGTGACTGTATACAGAAATATCAGTCAGTATACACCACAGTGTAACACAGAAATGTCTGTATATACCACGAGACAGAAATATCTTTATGAACCAAGATATGAGACAAGTATATGTAGGTTCTGTGATGTGACAAAGAAATAGCACCCACACAGCATGATGTGATATACAAATATCTGTACCTAACATATTTATCCAAACATAAGATGATCCTCCTTGACACGCACACAGCATGATGTGATATACAAATATCTGTACATAACATATTTATCCAAACATAAGATGATCCTCCTTGACATGCACACATGATGTGATATACAAATATCTGTCCCTAACATATTTATCCAAATATAAGATGATCCTCCTTCACAATCTTCAAGTTTCATGAAAATACCTTTATTGACATTCAAGTTTTATGTTACTTAGTGTTTACATGTTTAATAATACAGAACTAAATAATTACACTGGTCAATAAAATTTAAATTTTTTTGTCCCACAAACTTCAATAGATGAACTTAGCAGTACTTTTTATGCTGAATTCAGATATGTATACAGAATTTTTCTACCAGGCAGGGTTTCAAAGATACAGAGGAATTTAAATGTGCAAAATAGTACTTTACATGTTCATGAAACAGGCAGAAACTTTGGTAGAGGCGTATGACTTTCGCCAGTATCTGGTGTCAGGTACATCCGTCTTCAGTGTCCAGCAATAGTCTGCCAACATACTTGAGGTCCACTTGCCTTGGTACCACCTTCCCATAGTCATAATGTCTTGGTGAAATCTTTCACCGTGTTTGTCACTGACTTCACCGAGATTTTCTGGGAAAAAACCGAGTGACTCCAGAAAGTGGATTTTCAGACTCATATTGCATCCCATAGCTTTGTATGAAGTCAACAGGTCCTGCATAACATCCTGATAGTTCGCTGCTTTGTGATTTCCTAAGAAGTCCTTGCAAATCCTCTTAAATGACAACCAAGCATTTCTTTCAGTCTCATTCATGTCTTCATCGAACTGTTTGTCTTTCATCAGTTCCCTGATCTGGGGTCCAATAAATACACCCTCCTGGATTTTTGTGTCCCATTTGGGAACTTATTCCTCACATCTTGGAATCCACAGCCGGTTTTATACATACCTTTCACAGAGTTTTTCATGAGGTCCAGCTTTATGTGCAAAGGGGGCAGATAAATTTTCTCTGGAAGAACAAGAGGATTGATGACATTTTTCTCCCCTGGCGTCAGTGATGTTTGTTTAGGCCACAGTTTATTTACATAGTGATTCTTCTTGTCCTGGCTGTCCCACTCACACAGGAAACAGCAGTATTTTGTGTACCCGAGTTGCATTCCAAGTGACAGTGCCACAACCTTCATATCACCACATAACTTCCACTTAAATTCATCATACTTAATCTTTCCTGACAGTAGCTCCATGCTTTCATAACTTTCCCTCATGTTGGCTGCATAAGCCAAAGGAATAGAGGGGAATCTATTTCCGTTGTGGAGTAGAACCACCTTCAAGTTCACTTTTGACGAATCAATGAACAAGCACCACTGATCTGGGTTATATTCATGGCCAAGAACTTCCATAATGGAACAAATATTATTGCACAACATGATACTATCTTCCTGGGACAAGAATTCCTTGAATTCTTCATGGCGCCCACAGTAAAAACACACCTTAGTGTCCTGGTGCATAAAATTCCAGCCCTTTAACCTGGAGCGAAAGGTGTGGGTGACAGAGAAATTCTGGAAACATATTTGAATTCGGCGTCCAAAAATACATCAGAAACAGACATTTTTCTCCATGGGACAAAATCTATGTTGACCAGTGTGATCAGAGTTAAAATACTACAGTATTATTTGTAGTAAAATTCTAAAAATATTCCCTTTAGTTAACTAGTCACTGCAAACACTTTCATCAACAGAAGACTAGATTTCTTCATGATCTTCCTCCCACAGGACATCATCTTCTGTTCCATTCATACTGTTTGCACACACCACATTCTATACTCCAACAATGAATTCTAGTGAAATGTCATTCCAAGCAGTCTTAATCCACTGCCCAAGCAATGTTTCAGATGGTTTTCTTATGTTTTCTGCTGGTGTTCATGGGCAGCTCCCTGTAGCAGCCACTCGTCATACAGGTGACATAGTCTATCTCTGAATGTTTTGTTGACTACCACATCAAGAACCTGTTAGTGAGAGGTCTTTAAGTGACTTCTGAATGCATCTAAAAACAACATTCATCATTTCTTCAAAACAGTACCAGGCCTTCTGTCCCAGACTTCTCTCAGCCATTCAACTATGAATTATTCTGTCATCCACCCTTCCTCATTACAATTCAAATTTCACTTTCTTTCAAAATATTTTTTTCTTCAAAATAACAAATGGTGTCAGTATTACAATTATTTTCAGCCTTTCATTGCCTGTTGTTTTTTTATGTACTGATTCTGATCCTTTTGCACCAATTACAGAGGACAGTGGTACGTCAAAAGAGATGGATTTCATCTTATGTTACTCACCTGTCATAAGACGTAATCATATTCTTGGCAGAGGAAAATGTAAGCAGCTACTGGAAGACTTTAGGGACAAGAGAGGATACAGGACATTGAAAGAAGAAGCACTAAATTACACTCTGTGGAGAACTTGCTTTGGAACAGGCTATGGACCTGTCATAAGGCAGACTACCGAATGAATGGATATTTGGGTAAACACAGTATGTGTGTCTACAAATGTTTCTTTATACAAACCTGTAACATACTTCTAAAAAATGTGTCAAACTAATTATTTTTAACAATAGCAGCAGTATATGACAATAGCGTAATGACTATTTTTAGTGTCAACATTTTGAATACTGGTGAGTTTCTTTTTATTAAATTTAATCCTGACACTCCTGATATATATTAGTAGTGCTATATAAAATTAGTGCTTGACAGTTCTGAATATTCTGGGTTCATTACCTGCAACTGCTTACCTGACACAGAAGCAGAGTTTGAAATCATGTCCCGCAGGTTAGGTGCACTGGAAGATCCACTGATGACAGCCGTACTGAACAGGCTGCTGGTTGAGCCACCTGCTCCAGCTCCAGCCATCTTCTTACCAACTCCCATTGTCATCATAGGACCAAATCCCAACATCTTGAAGTAACTCATCTGGCCCGAGATACTGTGGCGGTGGCGCCGCCCGCTCACTGCCACCATGGTGCCACTAGCCGAACCCTGGTCTGTAGTGAGAGTGTTAGGGGTTGGTGGTGGAGTAAGAGAATAGGAGCGCGTGGGAGACTGGCCTGGAGATGGAAGACTAGGACTTGACTGGGAATGAGAGAGGGGCATAGCTGCCGCACAACACAACAAACATGATGATGGCACACATAAATGGCTTGGATCCACTGTAGGTGACACTAACACTGACAGCATTGACAAAAAGATACAGTGCAAAGCAAACAGAATAAATGGCAATGATAGGTAAGGAAGGTGCGAGGCAGAGAAAGAAAAATAAACAGCCATTACCAAAAATTCCAAAGCAAACAGAAACCCCTGCCTCGTAATAACAATAAATTTTCCTGTTAGGACAACTGTCAGAGAACACTCTGTGTTCTGACAACCTCCTGCAAACTGCAGGAATTCTAGCCAAGAGTGTTGCTTCAGGAATGCAAGATATACAAGTAAATGGGTGCAACAGCATGTTTATTACTTGGTGAATATGAACCGAAGTAACATAGTTTGCATTACAGATATCTTGAGAGATGGAGAAAACATAACTTTTTCAGTGGCCAAAGCACCACAGCTTACAGAGTGCATTTCGAGAAAATTATGAAAATGGGGCATATGTAGGATTTATGCTCTTCCCCCCTTAGGAAGTTTCTAGATGTCAGCTTGGCATCAAAACAGAAATCACAAACCACAACAATAATAATAAAGAGATCATTGAGCATTAAACTTCTCTCAGCCAGTAATATACGATTTTATAATGTGCAAGACATTAGGTTATCACAGTGGTGCTGCTGAAGACTCCAAGCCCTCTGTGATATGACGTGATGTCACTGAGTGGGTGGTTCCTGATGTTTCAAAGAAATGTGGTTCCTTCATCATCAGGGTCTTCTTGAACTGCTTGACCCTGAAGAGGAAGGCACCAAGAGCCTTCGAATGAGGAGCTACTTGCACAGTGACACAGCATCATTGTCTTGAAGACTTGACTCTTCACCTTGTACAGCATTTAGAATTCACAGTATCATTGTATACTATGGAAAAGTGAACCAATATGTTTTTATTTTTTACAGTGGACTCTGAAAAATCTCTAAAGTTGTCCAGTCGAATCCTCCACGTACCTATAATGCAAAATAACAGTGCACAGAAAACTATAAAAAGGACCAATATTTAAGATAACATAAATCGAGAACTCCCTAATACTAGTAAAACTGTCACCTAAGACTCTTGCATGAGTCATTCTAAAAACCACAGAAAGGGGAGTGAGGAAAAGGAAAGAAAGAAAGAAAAAACAACACTAAACTAGGAATGCAAATACTGAATTTAATGTAAACTTCAGAACCATCAGCTCTAATACAAAAACAACAAACTAAAATAAAGATACCAAAATGTGAAGTTGTTCTCAGATAATCACATCAGCTTTAATGGTAATGAAAAAAGACAGAACACCAAGACAGCATAGAAACCAAAACTATCATTGCACTCAAAAAGAAACATCTGAACAGAGATCACTAAAGACAAAATTCTGCACTTTGCTATTCCATGACCATTTATATTAGTCATTTTACAAATGAAACCTGAAATAGGACTAAAACAAGTTTCACATAAAATTAATCACGGTTGTGTTAACACCAAATCAAAACCACAAAAGAAGTAGCTACAGATATCAATTCTGTTCTGATCCCTTGTTTCTAAGTGAATTAAGCTCATGGGCTTGAAATGTATTTGTATTTACTACCTCTGACTAAACTGGGACCTATGCATAGCATACCTCCACACTGGAGCAACTGACTGACAACAAGCATGCAAGGAGAAACTGGCAACAAACTTCCAAACTTTGTGCTATTAAAATCTCCCTTGCCCTTCAGACTTGAGCCTTATGTAAAGGAACTAATAAAACCTCAGTTCTGGCCAAGATATGTTCACAAAGTTTAGGTACAAACATTACTTAACACATGAAGAAACAAAACCCAGGAAAACATCAACATTTAGAAGAGAAAAAGAGAAGAGCAAGGAAAGTGTTGCAGTTGTGTCACTGTGAAAGTTAAAAGAAAGTGAAAAGAAGTATTTATAAATTAGAACAAAAGCTAGAATATAGCTTGAGTAATATTATGCTAAATCAAAAGAAAGAAATGTTATACTACACAAACAGAAGCACGCTACATAACCTAAATCTATGTTCACACAGTGGACCCTTGATTATGCAATGCACTCATAATTGTATATTGTTAGAATCAAGAGAACATGGTGCCCAACACACCTAATTTTGAAAATCAGGAGTCCACAGCACCAACTGATGTGGGATCAATTCCGTGATATCAGAGGATAGGCAGACACATTACACTTAACTGAAGACTCATTGCTCAACAATGCACACTTATATTTAGTGTTAAGAATCTTGTTATTCATAACTTTACAGATATCAAACAAACTGTGAAGCTTGTCCTCCACTTTGGAAATTGGTAAGGCAACAATTAAACCTTTTTGGGTGTTTCAGTTTTAATGGAAAGGGACTTGCCAAAGCAGAAATGGTGACCCAGAAATAGCCAATCTTAATTGACTGCTAAAATATTTTAGTTCTTGTAGCAAGACAAATGCTGATAATGTAATGTAACATTCAGCAGTCAACCTATAGCATCTGAAGACAATGCAAAATGCATTCCAACAATACTACAGAAAATACAAATTCCTTCTGATTAATCTACAACTTGTGCTTCAAAACATGATTTGTGGGAAATTTAAGGATAGTACTAAACATTTAGGTTTGGTTTATTTTTATGGCCAGTATTTTGTAATTTGTAGAATCAAATGTATATTCATGACAAGACGACTGAAATAATTCACATTATTAATTTATTACAGTTACATATAAGAACAGTAAGCTGCCTGAAGTCAGGTACTTAGAATGACAGTATTTCACTGACATAAATGGTGATTGCTGAACATTCTGAAGTGGTGATGGAATGAAAAGTCAGGGACATGACCTGCAGGAAGCAAGGCATGGTTGTGCTGGTGCTGTGCATTGTTGAGCAGTCTGCTGGAATGTACAACTCCAGTTGGCAGGTGTGGTGAACCCACATTCTGGAAAGTGGCAAGGGGTAGGGTGTGCAGGCAGTTCCACGCCACGGGGATCTCGAACCAGATGAGCTTGTTGTAGGACTAAATTACAAAAGTATTCAAAGGCAAGTACACCTGCTGTAAGGATATGGCATTACACCCAGTATGAATACATCTAATGCATGGGTGCCTGTGATGTGAAATGTGGCTGACACAGACCAACCACACACTGAATGCATTTGTGCTTCATGTATTTCTGAAAGGTATTCATTGTCACACTAGGAACACATAAATAATTACTACAATGTAAATTCCACCAGTCCATCTTAGTAACAGGTGGCAGGTGGAAATATACAAGACAAAATGCTCTTCTGCAAAAAATGGCTGATCTTGCTACTGAATAATAACTTCTGTTTCCAACACTTCTTGTAGGACACATGATGCAAAGTGGAACTGTGAATGACATGCAGTACCATTTCAGGCTTCACCTTTAACCCTACTATACCTTTAAATGCATTCAAGGTGGTATACATTGCACCAAGGCCAGCAGCATGTGAAGAATTAAAGGTCTGTACAGTCCACAGAGGTCAGCACTGTAGGGTTAATAATAATTCTTCACAACAGAAAGTTAAACTTGTTGTGGTGTGAAAATTACTGCCAAATCCTCTCACTTAGACAAGCCAGGACAGTGTAGTCAGTACATTCTAAGACATTCAGCTTCAGAAGTACACATGACTGTCAAAAGGTGCAAGGAATCAAAAAGATCATACCATCAGCACCTTGGAATTACAAACGGCACGTGAAGTTGCCTCTGTCCATTTCAAGACAGACAGAAGTGCACAGCACTCAAACAAGGGTTAACATATTGGCATCAGCCATTGTCATAGCTGCCTGCTTGCCATGAGACCTTGCATACTCCTGGGAAGGAACACATTAGCACACGGATGATATCAAGCAAGGGGTAACACGTTGCATATTCCCATGCAACAATATCAGCTTAATTATTATAAGCATCAGAGAATAAAAGAATGCCAGAGAATTTGTCATGTGTGTACTCCATGATCAATCAATCACAACTGATTCCTACTGTGCAAAGTGTCATTAAGTACGTGTAACAATCCAATTAACTGAACTTACAACACTGATCACAAATGTTACCCCATTTCATGGTGATGTGTATATTGAAAACTAAATCTCTCATGACATATGTTGTATAACATTCTCAACTTATAGAATTTTTTTAATGAGGAATCCCACTATGGACAGCCTGACTACACATTCTGTTTTACATTGTATATAACCACGCAAAAGTCTCAATGGTCAAGACTGTCCTCTGCCTATCCTTGAACTACCCACCAGCACATACATGACAGAAAGCCTCTGGAAAGCTGTGCCTCTTCTACTGGCTGTTAGCTACAATTATACTGTACCTTAGAAAGCACAAGCTGCTGACCTCAGGGGATGATTTAATGCTATGTTACCTTTATCTACCACTGACTCATCTCGCTGGTGGTCAAAACTGCGTGACCTAGGCTCTGTCTCTGGGCTCACAGGGCAGGCACCTGTAAAGGACAGACTGCGCTGGGAATGTTGGGAAACCAGCTCAGTTGACAACCGGGAAGCCAAATCAAGTGGGTCCCTTGCTGGAGATGCCCTGCATGCAGGTAAACTTTGGATCACTCACAGACCACAAAATTTAATCTGAAAGAAATTCTACCACATGTCTTAGTGACATAACACAACCATACTGAACAGAGTTGGCCTACTAATGCAAAAGTTTCTGAGCCCATCTGGTATGTACGACCCATATCTTACCCCACTTCTTGCACATTCTGACCTAAAAAATTTGCTTTCAAGGCAACCAAAAGCAATAAAATCTTGTAGGGTGACCAGCTGTGTAAATTTGGAGTTATGAATTGATACAGCTGGTCAATCAGTAAAGTTTTATTACTTGTTTACCTTTTCTTTGGGGTGCTACCAACTTACAGCACAACTTCATTTTATAAGAGTCTCGGATCATGTGAATTTCTTCTTGCGTGAGCATGCTTTTAGAGGGCCGAACCCTTCCTTCTCAACTTCTAAGCTTTTGCAAGCACCAAAACATGCATGTTCAAAATAAGACAACAACATCTGATCCTATCACATTCTGAAAGGTTCCTCTAAGTCAAATTAACACAGGACACAAATCTCATGGCATCAGACTTGCAACAACGTACCTTATAGGGATTGGATCAGATGCAACTCTGGCTCCCTGCTGCTGTATCTCTGGCTTTTCTGATGGTGGTGACTCATCTGAGGGCGCAGGTGATGCCTAGGCACAACATTCAATCAAGGAGTAAGTCTAGAAACTTCGTAACTGATTAAGAAGGAAGAACCTTACAAGATTTAGACTCTTATTCTTATAATAAAACCAACTAGATGCACTAATTTCTCAAATTTATTTTTGGAATAAAACTCTACATGTTTCAGACAGTTCCTCTGTCCATCATCAGGAGATGTTCACTGTACACACAGCAATGGTATATGTCATACAGGTTTGCTGACAGCTCCTGATGATGGACACAGGAACTGTCTGAAACATGTAAAGTTTTATTCCAAAAATAAATTTGAGAAATTAGTGAATCTAGTTGGTTTTATTATAAGAATTTAACACGATGAACGGTCACCTGAATGTCAAAAAAAGATTTAGACTGTCAGCCCTTTAGAAAAATGTTCTTTCAAAATGTCTACCAGACTACATGTCATAACAATCCAGAAGACCAGAATCTAAATCTTTTGTGTGCATATAAAAGCTCGGCCTAACAGGATAATTAATTGAAGCCACCTGCACACACAAAGTGATGTTATGCAAGAACTTGTTTTGCAACCTACAGATCTCACTATTCTCTTAAGGAATAAGGCAATTAACACAATAAAATGACAGAAAAATGACAATACAGTTAAACATTATTACAAAGAACTTCAAATTTCATAGCTAAAACAAAAGGCTCTTTCCTCAACATGCTGTGCTACTTTTTTAATGTACTGTAATTTTCACAATTAAAGTGATGAAATCTGCTCAGATATAAGCTTCACACAGCTCAAAGTACATAGTAGTCCTCTCCATATCACTGCATTTAACTTGTACAGTTCCATACTACAAGCATGAGCTAGGACACATTCTTCACAACACCCTTCTAATTTATTCTATAGTTGTTCCATATTTAGATTAAGCTGTACCCCCCCCCCTTCTTTCAATTCTAAAGTGCCCACACATGACAGAAACACTTAATATTCTATATAGATGATGCTTTCTGATAATGATGTATGCACAGTTCTGAAAGTAATTTCTAGAAGGCTTCATTGCTTGCTACCATCCGACTTTCAAGAACACACAATTCCTGTTGCCTAAACTTATTATAATTTTCATTTATTTATCAGACTCTTATAGCAGTTACAATTTTACTGCACTGAGAGGCGGTTTTGCTTTTCTGCATTGTCCTACCATCAAAGTCACTCCTCTAGCTCTCAACAGACAGAAACAATAACCCATCATTTTTTACTTCTGGGCATAAAATGTACACAGACACTAAATTTTCTACAATGACACGATCATTGAAATTTTCAGGTGTAACTGTCACTCAGTCAACTCCACTATTAACATCAGAGTAAGGATATCTGTTTCTTCTGGCTTCTCATTTTCTGTAACACTGGCAACAGTCTGAACTCTGTCATGACTCTGATTATTTCTACTAGGTACCACAGTATAGAAATGTCACACTGTTTCATTTTTGTTTCCATGTATCATAAAACTAAATTCATTATGATGCATCATGCACAACATGGTGTAATGGCTTCATGGTGATTAAACCTTTATACTTAAGATGTACCAAAAACTTTAGTTATTAAACTGAATTTCATAATACCGTGCTGCCATACAGAGCTAGATGCTGACTTAAAATTTAGAAGTTTGATATTATCATGAAAAAGAAATGAATTTTATAAACATTCTACAGTTTTGCAAAAAAA
>Ga0123357_10010426_pt1 | contig 11825 bp, 5 predicted proteins | sample TergutEmb28metaG_FD_89873 | JGI IMG/M metagenome (GOLD analysis project Ga0123357, IMG submission 89873) | Embiratermes neotenicus P4 segment gut microbial communities from Petit-Saut dam, French Guiana - Emb289 P4 | ecosystem: Host-associated > Arthropoda: Insects > Digestive system > Gut ...
GTTGCTCAGCTATTGATTTAGCTGAAATCCGGCGGTCTTCCAAGATTAGCTCGTGAATTTGATCAATAATCTCCGAGGTGATCCCTGTTTTGGGTTGTCCAGGACGAGACGCATCACATGTGGAAAAATCACCACATTAAAACTTGGCCATCCAGTTTTTGATGGTGGCATACGATATTTCATTTTCTCCTAATGTTTCTGTCAAAATGGCTTGAATTTCCTTCGGCATCTTGCCTTGCAGAAAAAAAAAATGACAGCTCGCGTCTGCATGTTGTTGAAATCACGCGCATCGCCTGACGTGCTTCCTTTCAGCCTCTGTAACAAGAAAAGACTTGCAATTCGGCACATGAATGGACCCCTCTTTCCATTGACACTATCTATTCTGTCCTTTGACATCAGGAAATAGGTCGGGCTAAGGACTTATCATCACCCCCTTATACAGATATAAATTAAACAAAAGACAAAAGTCCAACTACTGGGCTGAGTTTGCAGGTTTAAGATGTGAAATTTGTAGCATGTCTGGATATGTTACTCCATTATGTAAGTGTGAGGACTTGGCACTTGAACTGCATTTTGCTTGTGGCATAAAGTTAGCCTTCCTGCTACATTTATTCTTATGCAGAATGTTCCTAACTAAAGAAAGCTGTAATGTGAACTACTTTCTTTGCAGCTGTTATGGATCATTCCAAAAAACTTGTCAGTTTAGATATCATATGTGTTTAAATCTTTGATATTTCTTAACTGTGCCATTTGCATTAGCATTTGTATTGTAAACCTTGTAAATGAAGTGATGTACACACATTTGTAATTGTAAAACATAAATGGTACAATTATATTTCTCAACTTTGCTGGAGTTTGTGTTCACAAAAACCTGGAGTGTGTAGAGAGTTGTAACACAGTCACACCATACTGCCTCAAGGCACACAATAAAAGTGAGTGCACCTGCTCATGTATGTGTGTTAATTGCAATTGATTGAGGTGTGCTTTATTATTTCAGTTCTTCCCATGTAGCTAAAGGAGAAAATGTGCACAATGAAGAACACTTTCCCATAGACATAGTACATAATTTTGATATCGGCAGTTGTGAATCCAGTGAGAACTTGACATTTGAAACCACTTCAGTTCCAGGTGTGTGTAATTTTCCAGTAAGAACTGAGACTGAGATGGATGGTGTATGTGAACTGTGTGTGTGTCCACGGACTAGTCATGGTACTTGTGTTAAAAATGTGGATGTTTTACCTACAGCATATGATACAGAAGTTTGGAGTGTGGGGCAGAGACTGGGTAAATGGGTAGAATCAGACGTTAGAGATCCAGTTTCAAAAATAGTAAGCAAGCAGTCCAAAACACCATTTTTAGAAAACAACTCTGGAAATAAACCAAAAGTAGGAGCAAGAGTGAGTGACTCTGGTAGTATATCCCAGGGTTCAGTTAAAATGGCTGCCAGTAAAGCAGAAATCACTGCATTTAGACTCGACTTTCCAGAAAGGAAAAAGACTGCAAAAGAGAGACAGAGTATTAATGTGTTCTGCACCGAGGAAACTGCCAGTTGCAAGGCTTTATCGCTGAGAACTGATGTGGAAGGAAACTTATTACATCAGGGTCTAACCAAATTACAGCTGCCTAAAATTAATAGTGAGAGCAAAGATGGTGCACAGACATCTCACAGCAATTTGTGTGAGAGAACAGAAAGTCCAAAGAAGTGTAGTTTAGATGATAATGCCAGTACTTTCTGTAACAGAAGTGCACGGAATGTACAGCAGCCTACTGCAGAAAGTAGTTACAGGTTGAGTGATGATGGTGAGGATGATGATGGAATTTTAAGTTTTTATGATGAAACCATGTTCCTTAGTCCAGCTGTGCCTATTCAGTTCAAGGACTCTTTGGTGAAACCTTCTGTGCCTGATGACAATTCCAGCAAACATGCAGTGGATTTGGAATATGCATTGCTCACACGTAAAGAGCAGGACAGTTCAGAAATTGTACCCGAAACATGTGTTAAACTTGTAAATGTTACCCCAACCAATGAACAGTCATGCAAGAGGAGAAGTTGCGTTAGAATTGCAACAGCTAATAAGAATTGTAAAGTGTATGCCCCAAGGTTCAGTCCTCCTTCAAAAGATGAGATTTTAGCAAGTTTGTTGGAATTCTGCATTCCAGAATATCGACACCAAAATCCCTTTGTTAGTAATGTCTGTGATACAGGAAACAAAAAAGAAGTTGGAAATAGGGTTTTGAAAATACACAGCACTTCAGTACATGATTTACAGCCTTTTGTTGGAAGTTTATTAAACACTGAGGACATTGAAACTTGGAGAAGAAAATGGTTGCAGGAATTGAACTGTACATCTCAAAGAAGTTCAGAGCGGTATAGTGATCTCAGTCTGGGTAGCATTAAGCCTGCTTTGGCTAGTCACAGAGAAGTTGTTATTACACCATGTAAGCTTCCACCTAGTGTAAGGGAAGTAAAACTGTGGTATGAAACAACACAGAAGTTAAGTTCACAGAATCTGCAAGAAAATGATGTAATGGATAAAGTTTGTAGTAGGAATATAGTGATTCCATTAAGTCCAGGCCAAGAACCAGGCTCAGATGATGACATGTCACTCTCTCCTTTGACTCCTAAAGGCCTTAGTTTTGAAGGAAGTGTGAAGGGGAGTGTGGCTGCCATACACAGCACTCCACAAATTGCATCACCCTCGAATTACCTTCCCAGCCCTTCTTGCACCCCTATTCATAATACCAGACACAAAATAGCAAAGATGCTACTGAAGCATTCAAGAAAGGGACTGAAATGGAACTCTCCAAATCAAGAAAATAAATCTTCCATATTGCCGTTTATAAGTGAAGAACAAGAAGAGACAGAAACAGCCAATGGTGCAGCTAATGATAGCCCCACAACCAGCTGTAGCTCAGCACTTGCCTTTGTTTGTGACCCAAATGTACTGTACAAGCAGCAAGATAGTGAAGACCTTAAAGTGGCAGAGCCAGCTCATCTTGCAGATGCATTTGACCCCCAGTCCAGCTCAGAGGTGCGTGAAAATGATAAAATTCAATTCTTTACATAAGAGGTAATTTCTGATATACTGTTATAAAATTAAGTTTACACTGTAAAGAATTTCAGGTCTTCGTGACATTAAATGTTGATGCTGTGGCCTTCTGCATTGACACCATGTGTTGTCATGTAGGTAGCTTCCAGCATTTCTGAGACACATGCTGGCCACACCTTCAGGATCAACATGGTTGTGGTGAGAGAGTGGTCAACTTAGGTAGGCAGGATGACATGTCATGTGGTTATTCAGACACCATATGATTTGCTATGCAGTTTTGCTCTCTCTCTCTCTCTCTCTCTCTCGTCACACCTACCTACCTCTTCACCGAAGATGGCAGAAATATTTTCCTTCAGAAAATTAGTGTCCCCCACCCACAAGGCTATGTAGTGTCACATCCCAAAAGCTAAGAATCTTATTCATAATTCCTGCTCATTTGTCAGCAAAAATTTCAAATTTTTTTCTCTTCCTTTTTTACTTTTCCCTTTTTCTTTGTTTCTTCCCCTTTTTTCCTTTCTCTCTCTCTCTCTCTCTGTCCCCCTCACCCTATATATATATATATATATATATCACAGTTTAGTACAGTGCTGTCTGCAATTATTCACAGGAACTAAAATAAGAGCCATGTAAATGAGTGACCGATAATGGGAATTTTCAAAGTGTGTGTCAAAATGTGTCAGAAATTATACCCACTGGAAATTTGAAGTCCAGAATATATCTTATATGATATTGGAAGTTTTAAGGTAAACTGCAGAGACTTGAGTGTATTACTGGTAATGCCTTGAACAGCCATGCACTTAGCAATGATACAAGCTTCAGTACATATTCTTTAAATAACCATTGTTACTGAAGTACTGCATAGTGCTTGGGCAGCAGAGTTGTGAGTTGTTTCTGTTTTTGTGTAAGGTGAGAGGCACACTTATAAGCTGAAGTGCTGTTATGTTTGTTTGTGTGTTCTGTTATAGCCACGTAATGAGGTAGTAAAATAAGAAATATCTTGCATTGAATATCGTATACGGCTCAGTACTTGTAAATGAAAATTTAAAATTCACATGGTGGAAACCTTGAACTACACACTGAATTGCAAGAAATTTGTGGAATCACAAACAGATTGCAGCGTATTGTCCCATTAGGTATGTTGCTTTTGTGGTGGTAATGTAAGCATCATAGGAGATAAAAGAAGCAGTTAAAAATCAACAGCAATGAGTGACCTCTGTGGTTACAGTGAGCATAGTCAGCAGACTTTTGGGAGGGCACCATGTAATATTACACAAGGAAGTTGCTCATGAAGCAGGCATTTAAACACACTTTGCTTTTGTCTCAAATTTCATACCAGAAGGCCTGATAAGCATGTGGCCAGCCCTCTCCTTCTGCATGCCAATGCAAAGCAACACACTGAAGTTGCTCTTAAGGACAGTGTAACAGGAAGAGCTTTCATACAGTCATGACAAGAGCAAGGCTTTGATCTGTTTCCACATTTGAAGGAAGTAGCATATTGAAAATTTTTGTAAGCATGAAGAAAGTGTTTATGTATTGTGAAGTGCCTGTTGTAACAATAGTGAGGGGCTACTGACAGTGTTCAAAGCATTAGGAGGTGGTTATTAGGCAGAACTGAGTAATTTGAAGGACTGGAAGTTTATTTTGTTCCAGGGGTTTTTCTTTTGGAATGAAAATGAAATGTGCATTACTTTGTAATAAAACATCCACTCTATGTGGCATATTTTTTTTAAATATGCTGTTACCTTCTTTCATTGTGTAAAGTATTATTCAATAGAATTATATCATGTAAAATAATCCCATTTTATAGTGAAGGTTAGTCCACAAGGTGCCATACTATTCTGGAAATTGTAGCCAGATTTGCCCATTTAAAATTTTTATATCCTTTCCACTTGTCTTTATGGAAAGGTTGAAGAAATGTAGTTCGTGATATGCTGATTATATGTATCACATATGTTCCAAGCTTGAGGTAAGACACTGTTCCCATACACACAAACTTAATATTTCCATTCGGAATAATGGATGTAGTGTAAGGAGTCTTTTGTTCTTCTTCTAATAAAGAAAGTCTTAAATTTCACTAGTGATTATTGAGTAATGCCACTCTAAGCTGCTTCCAAAACTTCAGGGTCAGATGCGGATGAAGTTACTGGGCATATTAATTTAATAGATAAACTACTGTTCATGTAATCCTTCAATACAAACCAACACAGTGCACACAGATTCTGGATTACTACAAACTGGTTGTGTATGCTCTGTTGGGTTTTATTGAAGGGTTATCCATATGTACACAGTGAATTACACATCCTTTTAAAACTGTTTGTTTGTTCTGCATTTGTCAGATAGGAGAGAAAAATTGTGCTATGCCAGTTGTTCATAGACTTCAAGACAGCATGTTATTTTTTTAAGGTAGTAGTGATAATACAACCTTCTCATTTAATGGGTTATACACTGTGAAACTTACAAAGTTAATTAAAATATGTTTATGGTAAAGTTCATGAAGAGAGGCGTTTGTTCAACGTGTTTCCTACACTGAATGATCTGAAACAAGATGTATTGCCATTAATTTTCAGCTATGCTTTAGAATATGCCAGTGTCCAAGACCAACTAGGAAGGTGTGGAGTTGAATGGGACCCAGAAGCATCTGGTCTGTGCTAATGATGGGTGGCAATTAAATACCATAAAGTGAAATAGAGCCCTGTTGCTAGTTGATGTACTTCTAAATCAACAGAAAACTTAGTGTGTGTACATGTCTGGTATCAAAATGTAGGATAGAATGTGTGATTAATCCTCTGGATGTGTGGCAAAGGACATATATGTGCCAATGATGATAACAATCAAGTTTACCTTCACAAACAAATTAAAAGCAAATTAAGTTTGAGGAATGTGTGTTACCATTGAGTTTAGAATTTTGTATCTTTGCATCTGCTGTCAAACAATATAAGCATTTTTTTCCATGGTACAACAGCCCCTAGTGGCCAGGGTCTCCTCATTATCAAAGCTTCATGATCACACTTGGTAGGACTCCTCTGGATGAGTGATGAGCCTAACACAGAGACCTTTACCTGACAACACACAACACTCACAAGAGATGAACATCCATGCCCCAGGCGGGATTTGAACGTGAAATCCCTGCAATTGAGTGACATCAGACCCATGCCTTAGACTGTATGCTTATTGGAATTGACAACATAAGCATATACAAAACTAAAATATACCTGTTTTGTGTGGCCCTGAAATCTGGTCTGTCACAGTAAAAGGAAAGCATGGAGTAAGTCTGAGAACAGGTGCTGAGAAGAATGGATGGGGCTGAGAGTGAAGAAATTATAGAAGGTTGAAGAATACTGCATAAGGAGGAGCTTTGCTACACTTTATGAGATGTAAAGGTGAGAAAAGCAAGGATGATGAGATGGCGAGGGCATGTAGCATGCACAGGACTGATGCTAAATGTATGCAGCATGTTAGTCAGAAACCATGTTGTAAATAGGAGGATAATACTAAATTGGATCTTAAAGGGAGATGGTGTTGTGGTGTTAGCCTGGATTGATTTCCTCATCAGGCTGCTTTGATTGGTAACTGAGTTCTGTAACAGGTGGGTGATTTCTTATCCAGCTGAGGGGACTGTCTGCTACTCAAGATGGATTTTGCTCCAACAACCAAGGAGTTGGTTAATTCTGTAATCAGACAGCTATTAAAAAAAAAAATAGGATAATGTACCCACTACAGTCCACACACCAAATTCCCCCACATGGGTCTTTGGCCTGTTGCTGGCTATGGCCTCTGCTGTTTTCTTCCTACAGTCACTCCAGTTGTCTTGCCACTGTGTTTCAGTTTTTATATTTAGCAATATGGTGGGGCGGCATCCTTCCCCACTTCATTTTTGCATCTGTTCCTCGGCTTTCCAGTAGGTTTACATCCTCTGAGACTTTCTTCCAGAGTTCGTTTTGGGATACCATTGTCGGGCATCCACACTATATTCCCAGCTCACTTGAATCCTTTAACCCTTTGACGCCAGAATTTAGTGGCCGTTCGGCTATTTAAAGGGCTCACTGTGTGGCCACTTTAGTGGCTAGCTATTTAAAGGGCCCACTGCTTGGCCACTTTAGTGGCCGTTCAGCGTTAAAGGGTTAATATCCATGTATGTCACCAGTTCATTGGCCTTATACAGTCTGTACAGTTCATCATTGTATCTCACAAACCAAATTACACATATTGTTTGCCAGGTACCAGGTGTAGGTCAGTGTGTCAATAACCCACACCTGCACACTGAAATCCCAGCCATACCAACCACTTGGAGGACTGTAAGGCAGGCAAACTCCAGTTGCCAGATAGAAGAAAGCACTCCCAACAACATATATGGTTTCCGGACGTCTTTTGAGAACTTAAACGAAGTCAAAGCCATTTGTGAGGTACTGTATAAATTATACGTGGTGTTGCCATTGTAGTTTTATATTTAGGTGTTGGCCTTTCAAAAGATTCTACCACAAATATGTTGTACTCATTTCCATTCTGTTCTGTGTTGTTTGTATGTGGCATTACGGATGTCCCAAGAGTTAGGAACTAAACAAATGTGCGTATCGGTGCACCTTCAGTGGCACCTTACTCTGAACAAGTTCCAGTACCATTGGTTTATGCTGTATATATATATATATGTGCACATGCTTAACAGCACCAGTTCCTGACTACATTCATCATGGAGCTGCATATCCGGACTCGAGGGGATTTGAGACCAGATCCAGCTTGTGATGTAATCAGAGCCGTGTTTTATATGGTAGTGAATGATGTTCCAGAAAATGCAAGTTTCTCAAAACATGAGTTAGGTTAGTAATACTGTGAGTTTGTTTATGTATTAATAGTGAGCTAATTGTGCTGGGGCCACAGGAAGAAACCCCATGAATTGACCCTCTCGATATCCACCTTCAGCATTCTTCCCTACATTCCCCTCCAGTCATGTAACCATTTTGATCATGCAAAACTTGACATTGTTAACATTGCGAGCAACAAGTGCTTTGGGCTGCTTCACATCAGAGAGGACTGTAAGGGAATGCCACATAATGCACTGAGCAGAAAGTATTGAACTCCGTTTTTTCCACTGTCCAGGTATCTGCCTTTTGTGCTGTCCACGCTGTAGTATAACACGTATAATACCAGTTCTTGCCATTGACACTTCCATTCACATTACATTCTCAGAAATCATTTGCTTAAGATTTGTCTTAATATTATCCTTTCATTTCTTTTAATTTTTCCAGATTGTTTCTTTTTGAGATGTTTCCCATCCAAAATGTTGCCCACATTTACAAAATGTTATTTCTGCTGAAGAACTTGAATTCCACTAATGCTCTGGATGTTCTCGTTTAACTTGAATGTCTTGTCATATTTGGTGAGAATCTCTAGCGATATTTTTTTCCTACATCATCAGTCAAATTGTCCCTTTGCCGAGGCACCATAACATGAAGGTGTATGTGGAGTGAAATCACTGCTAAGTGGAGGATCTCTTTGTTAACAGTATATAAATAATTGGTTTAGTTAATATTAGACCCAACATTACTAGAAAATATTAGTTCTCGCACAGCATACTTTAAATTCCCTATATCACAAACCACATCATAATGTTGTTACATCAGTCTCATCCTAAGGTAGTAAAATGTGTGTGTGTATGCTATTATCCATGTTAATGGCAAGATTAAGACATGCCAACTGTTTTATACTGTGATGCTATAATATGTGTGTTCTTGCAGGGATAATTGCAGTGTCTAATTTAGATGGAGATGTCAAGGTCCCTGCATTCAGGGGTACAGCTCAAAACTGCAAAATAACTTATGTTGATGATGAAACCTCTCTTGTCCATGAGTTAGTGACGTGTGTAAAGAAGTGGGATCCAGACATTTTGGGTGGTTATGAGGTAATTCAGTTGAAAATTATTTACATAATTTTAGCACAATAACTTTCCTGCAAACAATTTTGTCTGTGTGGGTACAGTAACAAGAATTCTAAATGAATAGGTATATAGTACAGTTATCCATCTGTTATGAATCCAATATTGAGCTTTTGCCTTCCTTATAAAACATGCAGTGACATAGCTAGCTTAATGGCTTTTCTCTCGCTCTCTCTCAAAATCACTTGGCCAAATTCAATTAGCTGTTGTTTCCTATGCATTATTTCCATTTTAACAGTTTCCATATTCATTGAATTTGCTAGCTGTAGCATCATCTCCCCACTCCTTTGGTACAATGGCCCAACTCAGGCGTAGGCTTCCTCATTATTGAGGTTTCTAGATAACACACACACCCAATAGGACTCCTGTGAAGAAGTGAGAACCTAGTCACAGAGGATGCTACCTACACAACACACACAACAAACACAAGGGACAGACATTCACACCCTCAGCGGATTTCAAACCTGCAATCCCAGCAATTAAGTGGCTTCAGAACGTTGCTGTAGGACTGCACATCCACCAGACTGGTAACATAATGTCATAGTTCCACAAAATTCTCATGTTTTCTGTTATTAACATAAATGTAATCACTAAAATATATGAATATATTGTGATACATCTCCATACCAAATTTCATGTGCCCATTGATTTGTTGTTATTAAACAAGAAACTAAGTGGAGATATCACATGGCTTGACATTGTTTCGTTCTACAAGAAAATATATCTGAAGAAATGTTGCATTTATTTATTTTAATTTCCTGAACTATAATTCCACTTTACCTCATAAATTTGCACAGCGATGTGTATAACATTGACATTAGGAATTTAAAAAGTAGCAAGGTTGGCTGGCATTTTGTACCAAGCTTCATAAAAATCTGCTCCATTTTTCAAGGTTGTTAGTGAACACATACAGTAGAATGATGCCATAAACTTGCCTACTTATAATATAAAATCATTGTATATGCTTTTCTCTTTGTTGAGAGAGAATGCCTGGTGGCTGCTACAAACCTTGCAAGGTATAGTTTATAAAACAAGCGATGTCCAACATTATTTGGGTAGTAGGTAGTTGTGTATGTTTCCATGCATAAAGTGATCACCTTCTGCATTACACTGCAGTGCCATGGCAGTATCCAGAAGATGCATGATATTCTTTTGTGTTCAGTAATTTAATTTCATAAATAAAAATGGTTAAGTATCTGTTTTTTACAGTGCCCTAGCTTGAATGTGTCATTGAAGTTACTGATGGGCAACCATTTAAATCCCCAGTCTTTTGCAGAGTACACTGTGGGCACTTAATTCTGGCTCCAAAGGGGTAATGACACCTGTAGTAGCTTAGTCTGATGTATGTATAGAGATCCTGTCTGGTTTATACAGTACTCAGCCTGTTCTGTGAAGAAATTATGTCAGTGGATCAACAGGTTTACATGGCACAGTGTGCATGGTTACAGATTGCCTTCCATGCATCGCATTAAGTTCTGCAGTGCCCTCATCATTGCTGTGTGTACTGTTTGTAGCCAGTAAGTGTTGAGATATATGACATTCAACGTACCTAAGGGTTTGCAGAACTAAATCTTTTCCATATGCTGAAGACCACCTCTACTTACAGTGATTAAACAAAGTGGAACTAAGGGTTTGCAGAACTAAATCTTTTCCATATGCTGAAGACTCCCTGTGCTTACAATGATTAAACAAAGGGGAACTAAGGGTTTGCAGAACTAAATCTTTTCCATATGCTGAAGACTTCCTGTGCTTACAATGATTAAACAAAGGGGAACTAAGAGTTTGCAGAACTAAATCCTTTCCATATGCTGAAGACTCCCTCTGCTTACAGTGATTAAACAAAGGGGAACTAAGAAGTGAGTAATTTAATATTTCAGTATAGTTTATTGTAAGAAAAAATCTGAGTGAAAATAGACACTTTGTGTACTTCCTGAAACATAAAGTAAACAAGTTAAAATATTTTTAAAAAATCTCAGTTTCATGTTCAGTTATGTAACTTGAGTAGCTGTCATAAGGTCTGTATCCATATTACAGGTGGAGATGTTGTCATGGGGTTACCTCTTCCAACGGGCTTATGCCCTCCAAATTAATCTGTTTCCTTTGGTGTCAAGAATTCCCAATGCAAGGGTGGACAATCAACACACTGAAAATGATAGTACAGCCTCTAATTTAACTGAAGAAATCAAACTGACAGGACGGATTATGTTGAATATCTGGAGGCTTATGAGACATGAGGTATATTTCACTGGTATGCATACTGAGACACTTCCAGTTTTGAACTATATCACTCATTGAAATCTTGTGACATGTAGTCAGAGTTGGCATTTGCCATTTTCAGTTAGGGACATAAACAGCTTACATGTCTGAAATGTGAAAGGTGGTCAGTATATTAACACTGGATGGGGAAATGTAAGGGCAAGAATTACTGCCAGGTTTTGTGTTATATTTGGTTTGTTGAATATGGAAATCATGTTCCGCTCTTGACTTGGTCCAGCTGTCTGTGCATTGTTACTTAAAAACAAGTTAGAGATTGTTTGTATAGTGTAATTACAGTAGTATGGTGCATTAACTGCTCTAAAAATCTGATGCTGCATACAATATATGGTTTCCCTATACCGTAGCAGCATTACCACAATGGCTGTACATTTCCTGTCACTCTGAGTTTGAGTACTGTTGCTTGGGCATGGAGAAAAACGCAAAGCATCTGGAAAACCAGTTACCACCCCCCCCTTTTTTTTTTTTTTTTAAAAAAAATGAGAAAAAAATCTTTTTTTTCTTGTGTAGGTTTTAAAAAAAGAAAATTTTTTGGCCAGGTTAAAACTTGGGACTTTTTAATCAAATGAAAA
>Ga0123357_10010427_pt1 | contig 11825 bp, 6 predicted proteins | sample TergutEmb28metaG_FD_89873 | JGI IMG/M metagenome (GOLD analysis project Ga0123357, IMG submission 89873) | Embiratermes neotenicus P4 segment gut microbial communities from Petit-Saut dam, French Guiana - Emb289 P4 | ecosystem: Host-associated > Arthropoda: Insects > Digestive system > Gut ...
AGGAGCTTGCGACTTATTTGTTGAGTTATTTCATGGATTGTATTGCTCTGGTTCGATGTGTGTTGGTGTTACGTTGTGGTTTGGCTGTGGTGGTGTGGTATCCGTATGCAGGCTTCAGCCTGCGTACGGATACCACACCACCACAGCCATACCACAACGTAACACCAACACACATCGAACCAGATCAATACAACTCATGAAATAACTCAACAAATAAGTCGCACGCTCCTGAGGATGGATGTATTAACATCCGAAACATGTAGAGCATTAAATAAAGAAATAATAAAGCAATTGACATCAAGATGGTCTCTCTCTCTATTCAACTATGTTAACAAAGTTTGCAAATCCTTTGTAAGGTATATATATATATATATATATATATATATACCGTCGTACATTCCCAAATTTACAACGAATTGCGCTAGTGTACCTCTCAAATCACACTTACGCTGTACAGGTGTTTTCGTTTACAGACATCGACGGAAATATTCAGATGCCACACTTTGGTCTTCATACGACATCACGAAAATTGTTAAGTCAGTTATCATCATATAGATGTAACTGAATACCAACATGCAATTAGCTCGCTAAAACCAGGTTTCGAAGTACTGAGGACTCGATCCGAAGTATGGAGAACTCGATCCTAGTTAGGCAAAACTGGCAGAGCCTGTCAGTAATTAGAAACACTGGATCAGACGATGGAATTCTGACAGCCAGTACTGATACTAAGATACAATGTAAGCTGGCTTTCTTTACGTAAGTAACTGAATGATATGGCGTGGATTGGAAACATCCTGCTCAGGACAGGGACACGGAACGGGCAACTGACAAAACTAATGTACAGGAAGGTTCCATATATGAGGAAAATATTTTTAGTAGTTGAAAACCTATTAGCTTCTCAACCCGATCTCTGCTTCATGTAGTACTACATTTCATATGGTTGTAAATTACTTGCCAGTGCGAAAAATACGTCGTCGTATGCAAATAAACACTATCATACGACCCAAGATTTCATTTTCACAATCGAGTTCTGTGATCTGAAAAAGTTAGCTTCGTTGTGTTTCCTTGGGACATATTCAGATATGTGACTAACAACCACATTTGTAAAATACAGAAAACACAAATTACTCTGTTACTATCAAAACTTGAGCTAACTTGGCTTATGGTCTGGAGAACTATTTTGATAAAGTAACTGGTCATATTTGACGATAATTTCAGTATTATAGAGTATGACGCCGCGTTCCTTGATAATCTGTGGCAGACATTCAGAGATGGTGCTGCCTCCATCTTCAGAGTTGTAGACAACACTAAAGATTGAGCCGAAAGATAATCAAAAACGTGGTCAAAAAAAAAATCCAATGAACACGACATTATATAAGATATGAGTGTTAATTTCCACTCAAAACATTATGGAAACCTCAAATACCAAACATATTTTAAGACTAAAATCATGTTGATATTTTATGACAAATCAGCAACAAGGAAGGAACAACAACAAAAAAACAACAACAGAACGACACAAAGTGTCCTCTTCTGAGTTACGACAGCGTGCAGTATCGTTAGTGTTTGCATACGTTTCGAAGGAAACTGCTTGCTCTGTTACTTACGTCTTCTGCAAGGGCGCAGCCAGTTTCTTCGACATACTGACTGTACTAGACTGCATGGAGGTGAAATCCGGAAGTCCACGTTCAGCCTTCAGGTCTGTGAATATTTCAGACCTTACATATAAGAGAGGACTGCCGTAGCAACAGCAAACCAAACACATCTCAGTGTGGTTCGGACTCCGTATAACCTACGTCGTGTTTCGAGGACACGTCAGTGCTCTGTAAGCTTGGCTACCGAACATAGTATGAAGAGGAGAGACTACATTAGTGCTTGTGTACCCTAGGAGAGGTGGCTGCTTCAAAAATATAAATATTCAGCAAGACTTTAATTTAATAAGATGTATGCGGATTCATAGGAATTTATTATTATTATTATTATTATTATTATCATCATTATCATCATCATCGGTCAGAGAGGTGAAAGCAAACTTGGTTTGTAGAGATGCAAACATACTCAGAAGAGCAATCACTGTTTGAAAACAAATTTTATATTTCTTGACACAAATTACAAATTTGGGACTTGTTTATAGATGCGGTCGCAAAATTGCGAGAAGCGACTATTAGCTTCAGCAGGTCTTTGTCCATTTGTCTCTCCATCCGTCTGTTTCTTTGTCCGTCCATCCGTCGTTGCGTCTTTGTCTGTCTGTCCGTCTGTTTGTCCGTCTGTCTGCCTGTCTGCCTGTCCATCCTTCCGTCCGCATGCAACTACTCAGCTCCCACCTTTCATGAAATTTGATATTTGAATATTTTTCGAAAATTTGTCGAGAAAATTCAAGTTTCATTGATATCTGACAATAATAACTGGTATTTTACATGAAAACCTATGCACATTTATGATAATATTTCGCTCAGTTCTTCTTGGAATGGAAATGTTTCAGACAAAAGTTGTACATAAAGGCAAATTGCAAATTTTATGTTCAAACATTTCCCTAAGTTGTGCCGTTTATGAGGTAGTGTGGAAAAATACGGTAGAACCAGACAGAGCACAGACAATATACGTGTAATATGGCGCACGTGCGTCGCATGCTGTATAAATTAAGAGCACACACACACACACACACACACACACACACACACACATACATACATACACACAAACTCGGAATATGTAATGGTTTCGCGAACGCGCCTCAATGTTACGTTTATAGTACACTGCCTGTCTTCTTGTGTTGTCATTTTATTGGAACTTGTAAATATTTTAGTAGATTTTACGAAATATTATTACGGCTCGCAATGTGATAAACTACGCAAGCGAAATCTGAGCTTTGGAAACAAAGACAAAATCATAACGCAGAGAACTGTGATGAATTTTTTGACTGCTTCGAATACCATGTACCGAATGTAGGGGTCGAATGGTTGACGGTCTTGTTCCGTAATCTAGAGTTCCAGGCTTCGAAATCCGGCACGAAAGCCGAAATGACTGAGATTTGGAGTTGTCTCAATCCCTGCAGGTGACAAACGCTGGCATAGCACCTCAAAACAAAGTACGACCGCTTCCTTCCACACTGTTGCCGAACACTCATCATCCCACCATGCGACTTGACATGTTTCTGTATCACCTTACTTACAGCCACTATGCACACATACACACAGTGCCACTTCTTCACATGCAAAATCAGCCACAGTGAGCAGCTGAATAAACCGCGAGTACGCAGGTACAAGTAGCGTAAATACGGTAATAAAAAATGCAAAACAATTTCAATATGGCATGGTAGTCCTACCCTCTTTCTTTAGATTGAATGAATATTTGGGAATACGGCAAATTCAAGTGCGCATGCTCAAAGGTTCTTTCTTCAGCTACCTACAGACGTTGTTACAAATATAAAAGTTATCTGTGGCTTTCAATATGTCAGAACGACTATTTTCTGTGAGCAGACAATTATTCCACATGAATATGCCGTTACCTTTTTCAAGGTGCTTCCCAAATTCTCCTGGAAGGATTAACAAACAAACATGCAAACCCACAGGGAGGAACCTCCAGAAAGGAAGTTAGAAGCGCTGAAGGCAAAGGATCCTGTCCGATTCAGACGGATCCGCGCCGTGGTCACTCCAGTGTGCAGACTGGACATATTTCACTTTCTCCCTAGATCCAGTAAGAATACTCTTATCCTAAGTTCATCTGTGTGCTCATTACAAATGATGCAGTCACCGACACTGAATCCAAACTTGGAAAACATTCAACGCCTGTCACGAACAGCTAAGGGAGATAGACTTTAAGACAGCTAAGTGAAGCATTCTCTCCTTTACAAGACACTGCGCATCCTGGAAGGCAGACTGCCTTCAGGCAATGAGATTGACCTACCTAACAAGTAACTTTCGTGATGCTAGCAGCAACAGCAGCACAAAAGCGCCAACAAACCAATTCAGCATCAAAGCTTCGAACTTTTGGCTCGAAAACTATAGATACACAAACTAGTTTTTAATCTTCACGCAGTTTCTGTACTAAGCACGACTGGGAGCATTTAAGTACTAAGTCTGATGACAGTCATCACTCTGCCGCCATTTCTTCAACGTTTCCTTCTCTAACGATACAAGAAAAATACAGCGCCATGTAAAAGGCCACAAATATTCACTTACCTTCAATCCACCGTATATTATTATTAGCCACTGCAGTTATTTAGATCTGAATACAATGACGAGACAATATTCAGACCACTGAGAACATCAAGAAATAAAGGTATCCTGGCCTCCTTTGCCTAGAAGGACTGAAGACAGCCATAAAAATCCTCAGGCAGGATATAAGTAATCTGCCCAAGCCCTGAACCCGTCACCCGCATAATGCACCGCAGCATGATCCAAAATGTTTCGTTATGTATTGCTTATCCCTAAGAGATACAGAAATTGTTCGGGCATTTATGTAAAAAAAGGAGGGTTACACAATTTTGTAAACTACTGAAGGAAAGCCAAATATGTTTCAATAAGTCCGTATTTGGCTCAGTTCCCGAACTAATAGAATCTGCTTTATTGTGTGTCAACACTGTGTCCGTGTTAATACGCTCTTAGACCAAAGGCCTACCTACTGAGACCACAGATGTAAGTCCCACCCCCCCCCCTTTTTTTTTTGTAGTGTCGCAGCCCAACTTAAGGCCCAGGTTGCCTAATGGTTGAGGTTTCTAGATCACACACAATTAGACACATGTACCCGGTAGGACTCCTGTACTCGAGTTATCAGCTCGTCGCAGAAGTCGCTACCTACACAACAAACACAACAGACGAACATCCATTCCCTCGGCTGGATTTGAACCCGCGATCCCTGCAATCGAGCGACTGTAGAATATTTCCTATAGTTACTGTGAATGACTCCTTTATTACCGTCCTGCGCCCTCTGTAGTACGTAAGACAGCTCAAATATCTCTTGGCTAGCAAAGATTTTAATGTTATTATCACAACCATTGCTTCTGAGAACAAAATGGCTAGACGGCTGGACGATAACACAAGGACGCCAGCTGGAAGGGGAAGCGTAACAGATCAAGGTAGATGTGGAGGTGTAGATAAGAGGACTTCTTTCAGCAGACTCAATATAATCGGTTTTCACCAACGCAATTTCTCGAATAGAAAACAAGACAAGTAGATACATTCGAGAAGGAGCACAAGAGTAACACCGTCTGTTGTGCATCCTTCAAATTGAGTGTTATGGGAGAAATACAAAAACAGAGGAGAAAATGTGAACAAAAAGATAAATAAAAGAACAAATCAAGCAAAGAAAACTAGACAAGGAAACAACTGAGAAAGGAAGAAAACGAGCAAAAAACTTAGTAAAACTTATTTCAAAATCATTCCCTCCACCACGTGGAAAATAAAATAACCATCTCGAAATAGGTTTTTACAACACCAAAGCTAACCAATTGCTCTAGACTTGGATTTCACATTTGGTATGAGTAGAGATTACAGTCCTAGATAGAATTTGAAAGCATATATAAACGCTTCTTTTTCGTGAATGGCGTCGAAGTGAAATTTTTAAGCTCTGTTTTTCAAATGAAACTGGAATTAGCCGCCAGATCCTTTTACAGTAACACCTGCTACATCTCGAGAAATTGCGTCACGTACTTAAGATGGCAGTGTCTAGGCCGTAGTCACAATCAATAGACCGCACTCCTCTGAATTATTTATTTATTTATTTATTTATTTAGAGACCCTCTCTGTAGCACAGAATACACAGCTTCGAATTGTAGGAGGAATGGTGGCTTGTGAATTGAAAATGATGAGAATAACAAGCGGTTTTAGCTTAATTTGAGCCATAGTTCCGGCACATTCCTTAATCACAAAGAGGGATGTCCCCGACGAGATTCGCCCCGATCACTTCTCCAATAGTTCTGCTAGTCCCAAGCATTATCCACTCTGTCAACTGACTCGTACTATGAGTAGAAATATCCCTAAGCCCGACGGGAATCACACCCATGTGTCGTCCACCCCCCATACCGACTCCCTACACACTTGCCCAAATACTTACATAGACCTGCATAAGCCTATCAAACTCACGTTCTGTTGTAAATTATGCAAGTCCATTTACATCCACAAACAGAAGTCATTCCAATTTAACAATTGTATTTTCCAACGAATGTTTTTTCCGTCAGTGAATGTTATCATATATTTACATCCTATTCACAACAAAACAATACCCCCACACTCATACGCCGTGATGGTGCAAGCAGGAACAGTTACATGTGAATACACACCGCATTTATTTAACACTTCGCGTGAGGCAGGCTGATGTGACAACAGTAATGCATATCTGGGTTCCGATAAAAAAACATGGGTTAACAGGGGTTTCTTGAGTACGTGAATGACTATCAGCTTCTGCAGAGTAACTGAATTCTATAGGAGTTTGTGTCTGCCTACATTCTATGTCGCGGCTGTTGATAGTAAGAGATCAATCACAAGCAGGTTCAGATGAAAGTCGTACAGTAAAACTTCCAGCTGCGGAAGTCAGAAGCGTTCAGAAGAGTTAATTACAGAAGTCAAATACCCTGTCGATTTAATTTAGCTTTAGGGAAAATGTCGCACCACATATAAAAATGTTTTCAACGTTTACTGGTTTGTTTCCACCCCTTGTGGCTGAAAATTACTCCCACCTTCAACAAAAGACAGATCCCACTGATGGCTTATGAACTGAACAGTTTCTTTCAGTTTTTTATAAAAACGAAAGAAATTGTTCACGTGATTATCATAATTCAAGTCTACTTTAAGTCTCCCTTCCGATTATATAGAACCAAATTCCTCCTCCCTTTCCTGTCAAGCAGAATTCGAGTCTAATACAATTTTAAAACTCACTTCCACTCTAGGGTATATTGCTGTCCCCAACTGTGCAAACCACTCGTCCCTCCTTGGTAGAAGGCCCGCTTCCACCCCACGCTTTACAGTAAGTTTAAATTCAGGTGCATTTAGTGGCGTGATGTCAAGTGCAAGTGTCCTTAGGGTGCAATTAATGTTCGCTGAGGCAAGTCAGGGGGATGGAAGTGCCCGGAATGTCTAAGGATTGAGAGTGTAGTGGAAATGCTGATTAACTGACATATGTTCCAGAAGCGTGACGTGAGGGTTGAAGAGGAAAATGAAGAGTAAGCTGTTGAAGGAAGGGAGGTAAACTTTAAGGGGGGTCAAGATCGCAGAAATTCGTGAAATTCAGTGGCAACATCTTTATCAGATTTGTAACAACACGTAAATCGTCGTCTCAGTTGCAGAGATTGGTTGCTCCGGTTTTGAGCTTAATGGCGTTAAAATAACTGGCCTTTAAAGAACAAAAATATGCAGATGTATCCAGATGGAATACACATTGTACAAATGCGACTACGAATATTGGCTGTAAGAAGAGTTACACTAACAGTGACCCTTCTAATTGGTTTCAAAATTACGACTGTAGGTCCTGCGGTCTACTAACACTAAAGTTACGACTATTAGGAAGATCTTTTATCCCTTTTATACAACACTGCCTAAATTTCTAACATTATAAACGTCGCAAGGTACGATCGGAGGAGGCCAAGGAATTCGTGAACAATATAAAATAGCCTACTATCCCAATATTTAAACTAAAATAAGGAGAAAAATGAAGAAAATAATAGTCAAGAAGCTCAGGGGACCGAGACAGAAACCCGGGAAATGCACGACACGAAACACGAATACTATCCATTCGAATGTGATGTTCGGTGATTTGCCCTCCGGCGATCCTTTAAAATCGGTGAAAATAAGTAAATTTAACTGGGTGACAAACATTCGTCTGCAGGTACATTTGTTCAATTGCAATGGCTTCCGTTTTTGGAATATAAATTGACTTTCATAATTCACAACATGCGCAAATTGTGTAACTATAGCGTTACGTCCACATTGAGCATTCCGAGGCAGGGCTGTACGAACGGTCACTGCAGTGGGTCGAAATCAGTAATATGGACGCATCTAATAGTAGACATTTTACTGTTGGAGTGCGGTGTATCCTGTACTATATTCAGATGTAGCATGCGTTACTGGATCCGGCGGTTGCATCCTGTTTCGTCTGAAAGTAGAATTATCACACTTCCCTCCGAACCACTGGCGTAAAATATAAAAGAGTCAAGTTAAAATTCTAGATGCGGTTTTGATTCTAATAAAACGAAGCTGACTTTGCCTACCGTAGTTAAGTCAGCTTTGTATTATTTAAATCATACGTCGAGCTTTCCGTTGTATTTTTCGTTTCGCGTAGCAATAATTCTGGAAAAAAAAATCATTGAATCTTTGTTGTTTGTTTCCTTCCTCTCCCATTTAATCGTTCTCTGTTGCTTGCTTCCTTTCCTTCATAAAAGACACAAATTTCAAGATCCACAACAGTCAATCTGAAATACTCATTCCTACTCCAATACAAGACTTCGAATTCTATTCTGGGATGTGACAGAGATACCATCGGTATAGTGTTATTGAACGGAGTTACTTTTCTGTAGGCAAGGAGTGGAATATTTGTACAGCTCGTTTGATGGAATAAAGTTTCTTCCTAAAAGCCCTGTACTCCTGCCAGAACTCCTCTGCACGTTACATTAGATCTTGTGACTATTCTACACCGTATATTGCTTGTATCCGGGTGAAGGGTCAGCGTGCAAGCTTCAAGCATCCCCCCCCCCTTTGTACCCCAAAAGAAGAAATCAAGCGGCATACGGACAGGATAAAAAGGTGACCAAGGTATAAGGCCGCCTCTGACAAACTACTTCCGTGGAAACTTTTGGCCAACGAAGTACCGCCCGAGTTGTAACGTGAAAAATGCGAAGGCGCTTCGGTTTGCTGACATTACGTATGATTAGGGCCCTCTTCTTTCAAAACCGACATTAGAAATTCTTCCAACATGTCCAGGTGCACCGTGATTGCCGGGAAAAATAAGGCCTGAACAAGAACACGCTTGTTTGGATACAAAATAAAACCATTAAATTTGTTACTGTGCCTTGTGTCTCTCAGTACTACATGTAGATTGCTACTGCCCCAGATTCTAACTTTATGTCGGTTGAATCCCCGGACAGAGAGAAAGTATTTTCGTGACAAATAAAATTTAAGTTTCTGAATTTTTGTCCTCTTCAAGTAGTTAAATATGAGTGGCATTCTTACTCCTGGACTTCTACGTGCTGCAAAAATTTGTATTTGTTACTGTAAATCTCAAAAGAGCTCGTAGATTAATGTATCCTGTCGGGTGTGGCATGCTTAATTGTAGGGCAATTTGTCTAATTTTGGCCTGAGAACAAAAACTTTTCAAACATCTTTTTAACCTTAGCTGCAGAGACTGTTGTTCAACAGGATTTTTCCGTTTACAATGAAACCAGCACCACTGAACAACATATTTTTACCGATGATCCTTGATCGACAGCAGATCAGAGATGTACTCGGCGGAGGGATAATCAAACTTATATTTGGAAGAATTAAGAATAAATTTAGGACTTCCAGCAATAAGAATTCTAGTTTGTGTACAATATATTGGTACACTGCGAGAGTGAGGACTTCCAGGTTGTTGTTTTTAAGCTGATGACAGTGTTTGTCAAGCAGAAGGATTCGGCCTATGCTTAGCTAAGTGCTGTTACCGTATCGCCGCTCCGACCCGCTGAACGTTTCCTCTGAACGTTTCGGCATACGTCAATAGGACGGCTGTTTATGGTTGATCTGGGATGTGGTCGTGAAGCTAGCCCAAGCCGGGTTCGGAGACAAGTCCTTAGCTGAAACTCGTGCGAGTACGTTCAAAGGAAAAACTAGGAGGATAATAAAGAGGCGTTTTGATAAAATTTTCTTGCAGTACCGGACACAACAGATTTAGATTTGACAGCTGAACTTACGTGAAATAAATAACTGTGCTAATAAAATGGAAGTGACATAACCACGATTATTATTTTTTTATCTAGTTGGCAGACCTACACTTAACGTTTCCTGTGACCACCAAGCGTAGTATTCCCTCAGTGGAGTTAGTGTTCCCGACTTTTAGATTTGGCCGGTTATATCATTAGAAGATCGACATTATCTATGGTGGCTCGGGACCAAACTCCATACCATATCTCCTTTGTATTGTAACCAAAGAGTGAGCCGGGATAGCGTTGTCGGTATAGCAAATCGCTACGGGCTGGACGGTTCAGGGATCGAATTCCGGTGGGGCGAGATTTTCCGCACCTGTCCAGACCTGCCCTGGGGCCCACCCAGCCTCCTATACAATGGGTACCGGGTCTTTCCCGGGGGTAAAGCGGCCGAGGCATGGCGTTGACCACCCACCCCATCTAGAGCCGAGGTTAAAGAAAGAGTATTAGCTATACCTCACCTCCCCCTCTGGACCTTCGTGGCCTGTTCTAGGGTGAACTTTACCTTTTTACCTTTACTGTAATCACATATTTATAACCGTATTGCCACCAACTTTCTGCACTTTAGACGCCATTTTACACAACTACAGTTGTAGGTGCTACTGGTGGCTAGACTTTAAAAGCAAGTAGCGTGTTTACCAAACACGATCATGTTACCTACCAAAATAAGTTTAGTTTTCGATCTGTATCTCTCAATCCTTTAGTAATATCAACCTTAAGTGATCTATATTTACTGTATTTATTGGATGGACAATACTGCGATTTTACTTACTTGCACTTCTGTTATTATGTTATGTTTTTTATGTGTTATGGAAGATGCTTGGTTTTACGTAAAACAAAATAGCACAACATTAAGTGCTACAAGTTAAGTATACATAAAATTTTAAGGCTCCTTTGGGAAAAATCTGCAGATTAGTGCGTCGTGTCGCATTAATTCTTACTTTAAAACTTTCAATGTAATCTGTAAGCAAAAACGGTTTAATACAGGGAAGAAATTAATAATCATTTTGGGATGAGTTCTAAAGATAAATATTACGAACACACAGCTGTGAGTACAGAAGTCCCGATACTCACTGTGGTAGATGACCAATACGAAACGGTAACCTACAAACCTAACCCAAAGGTCACAGCAACACAAATTCATGGTTACAGAGGCCAGTGTGATGACTGCTCTACGAAGCAAGTTCACAGCCAGGTCTGTCGTCGCAAGCTTCCGCAAAATTTTAGCAGTTCGCTTAAAGTTGCATTATAGAGGTGTGGCATAAGTCAACGCTCGTCGTTTTTGATCCTCCATGTTCGACAGCACAAAGAGCGTCGTAACAATATCCGAAGAGGGAACATCATTCAGATTTCTCAATCACTCAGTCACTCCTCACTCATTCACTTTGTCATGATCAAGAGCTACAGCCATAAGCACATGCAGGACCGCCTTCTTGAGAGATTCTTAACCCTACCTGTCGGTCACACTGCGGTGTATTGGTATTCATTCAGTGACTGATGTTCCGTTCATTGAAATCTGCATTAGACTAGCACTCTACCGAATTTTTTACGTAAGTTGTCTCTTGAAAACTAACTTTTCTGCCAAACAATTTATGTCAGTTTTTCGTATAGAATCTGCTCTTGTTGATTGATATTTGTTGTACTTAAATATAATTAAATACACTTTATACTTGTTATACTTAAATGTTAGTTGTGTTGACGGAAACATATTGTAATAAAGTAAATGCTCTTGTTGAATTGACGCAGAATTTCTGTAAAAAAATTTCGGTATTTAAACTTTTGGCGACGGAATTATTTTTTTTAATTTTAGCACACTCCGTATATAAAATGTGAATAATACAGGAACCAAATACTTTAGAATTATGAAACAAACTGCATTTTGAAGAGGAAAAAACGGAGAGTATATACCATGTTTAAAATATTCAGTATCTGTATG
>Ga0123357_10010430_pt1 | contig 11824 bp, 4 predicted proteins | sample TergutEmb28metaG_FD_89873 | JGI IMG/M metagenome (GOLD analysis project Ga0123357, IMG submission 89873) | Embiratermes neotenicus P4 segment gut microbial communities from Petit-Saut dam, French Guiana - Emb289 P4 | ecosystem: Host-associated > Arthropoda: Insects > Digestive system > Gut ...
GAAAAACAAATGTTCATGGACAACTTATATTATACATTATATTTTAACCCTGAAACTGTTCCAATGAAATGAATGTAATGCATGAAATAAAGCTAATTATGCCTCACGGCTCCAGTGTGGTTGGTGTAAGTGCCTTCTGTCCTCACCTGAAAAATAAATGTTCATTGACAACATATATCATATATTTTAACTCTGAAACTGTTCCAATGAAATGAATGTAATGCATGAAATAAAGCTAACTATGCCTCACGGCTCCAGCGCGGTTGGTGTAGGTGCCTTCTGTCCTCAGACTGCTACCTCACTAAGATACGAAAATGAAAAACAAATGTTCATGGACAACTTATATTATATATTAACTCTGAAATTGTTCCGGTGAAATAAATGTAATGCATGAAATAAAGCTAACTATGCCTAAGGGCTCCAGTGCAGTTGGTGTAGGTGCCTTCTCTCCTCAAACTGCTACCTCACTAAGACACCTAAATGAAAAATAAATGTTGAGTGTCAACATATACCACATATCATATTTGGGTTCTGGAACTTCCAATGAAACGAATGTAATGCATGAAGTAAAACTAGCCCACCCTTAGGGCTCCAGTGAGGTTTCTGCGGGTGCCATTTACCTTCATGATTATTTACAGCGACAAGGACAGCTGAGTCACAAATGAAAGATACACAATGTGCAGCCCAACCGGCTCAACCTTTCTACTGTCCTAATTGCACTGACAATGTGGTAGGAAACGCTGCACACTCATCAGTACTAATACCAAAGCCTACCATTAGCTATGATTGTGAGCCAGGTCCATCTATCCCCAATCCACATAAACCCTCTTACAGTTCCATGTCAAAATTATTCTGACTGTCTCTACCTTCCAGAGTGGACATTGTCCACAACAGATCTGTATCCCCCAATTATGAACATTACTTTTTAGCACATCCATCATAAAAAGTGATTTCAACCACTACGTTTTGAAAATCTGTTCTATTACCTTCTTTAGGATGAGACAGAAATCAACTGTGTTGGATCACTCAGTTTCCTCTCAAACAGATTTTCTCCTCCACCATAAACGCCTGAAGATGGGAGTGGAAACGATTTCTGAAGTGTACTGGTTGTAATAAATTCTCACGATGGACGAAGTTCAAAATAACTCTTTTCAGCATTGCATTACACAATATTCAAAAGCATTCAAATTCAACTTCTAGTCTTGCTCTTCTCTACCCTACCATATGGCCAACTAAGCACAACCACCTCAATTTAATTATTCAGTCAACTGTAAAGAACTTGTGCAAATCATTAAGTGCTTCTTCATATAAACTCATTTTCTTTGTGTTTATTGAAATTAATGAGTTGGTTCATCAAGTGGTAACACACCTCACTTGTATCTGCGAATTACTTATTTCTAATATCAGCCAGGACACAAGTTATCCTTCCTGAGATTTTTCGTAGTTTTCTTCAGTTTCTGAGGCAAGTAATGCTGTGTTACTATCTAAATTAGGTCAGGACACCGCTGACCCAAATCATTTCTAATACACACATCACCAATCATCACATTTGACACAAGTGATACTGACAGTGTTGTACTCTACAGTAAACTGTAAATAAAATAATATGTTTATTACATTCAAATGATTTTTGGGCACATTCTTTTCAAACAATTCCTATAAAACAAACACCAAAATGCATTGCTTTGTGTCTCCTGGTCTTCGCAGCATGGAAAGCAGGCAGAATTAATACAGTCCCCAGAATGAATAATTTACTTCTTAATCTTCACGTAACGATGCTGTCAGTAGCTCATACGATGGTAGTATAAATATTGCACAATAAATCTGACAATTAGGAAGTGGTTATGCTCTAACTTCAGGTAAATTCCACTATCCTGTAATTTGCCTGGAGAAGCTGACAAAAACCATGTGGCACTTCAGTCACAACAACCTGTCTCTGAACCGAGACTTCAACCTCAGAATTCCAAAATGACTGCTACTCATTCAATTACAGTGTCATTTCAACCTGAATAATAACAAGGATTTCCAGAAGCTACTTACTGTCCTGAGTACATCACAAGTTTAATTTCTATTTTTTAAATGTTGCTGTGAAATACTTATATTTTGGGACACTCATAAATAATTTATTACACATACATATATTATGTCAGTGAGCTGAGTCTGATTCCACCTTATGTACCTCTCTAATCTCCATTCACAAATATGGCTCTTCTTTCCTTTCGACTTACAGTTTTCCCGCTGCACTTCTGAGCAAGTGCAACTTTATGCCTTGTGTCTGCTGCTCCCATTTAGATTCCGGTCAAATCCTATTGATGTTGACTATGCTGGCGGTCTTCACTCTCTTCATTCTCTTCATGGTACATGCAACAACATGCAGAGGACTCAGTTCCTTGTTTCCTTCTTTATTTCTACCAAGTTTCTCTCAGTCAGTGAAACCAAATAAGGTCTTCTGCTCAGCACGGCAGTAATGAGTACTGTTGACGGTTGTTCAGTGTATAAAGACAGCAATCTTCTATAATCACCAATCCACAATAAAATTTACTTCAAATACATCATGTTGTTTCCATATCACATCCATTTTTATAAATATGCCTATGCATCTCTCCAAAGGACCTACTTTATTGTGTCTGTAATGACACACTTTTACAACAAGACCTACAAAAAATACGACAAAATTCAAACTTTTACAGTATTTAATCCAACAAATTGCACAATCATTAATAAATAATCATTTGTCATTTATGTTCCTGTTACATGTTTTGATGTCTACAAGGTCATATCAGGGAGGTAACTACAAAGGCATAAAAGTACAGCAAATTCTGTCAAAAATGCTCATCCATAGAGTTAAAATACAGTATTGTTACCTAAGATTACTAAAAAGGTTTAAAATATAAATCAACTAAATATTTTTTGTAATTCTAAACACTATTTTATCTTCCATTGCCTACAAGTACCTCTGTGAATCTTGACACCTTCATTCTTGTTTATGTTACTGTGGATCACCAAAAAATGACTATTTATTATTGAATGTGCAATTTTTGTATCAAATACTCTATAATCAGGGGACTGCGGTGGTACAGTGGTTAAGACGCTGTGCTACAAATCGGAAGGTTGCTGGTTCGATTCCAGATGGTGTTATTGGAATTTTTCATTGACATACTCCTTCCGATCGCACTATGGCCCTGGGGTCGACTCAGCTTCTAACAGAAATGAGTACCAGGAGTATTTCCTGGGGGTAAAAAGCGGCCGGTGCGCAAGGCTGACAACCTTACCACCATCCTGGTCCACTGTCACCTAATCTGAGAACCTCAACTTCCTGGAATCCTCTGGGCACCTTGGGCCTGTAATGGGACTGATTTACCTTTTTACTCTATAATCGATCTACTGCATGGAATATGGATTATATTAAATTCATGGTGTTTCTCTTTAGCTTTGGCTGCTCATGAATTCTGTACGGACTTCCTCATGTGCTGCACTACTGCACTGGTGAGATGGCAGTAATGTTTAATGATCAACAACCAAGTGTCCTATATGAGTTTGTAGACCAGATATAGTCATTTACACTTGGACACATTTCCAAACATGTTACTGTCAATTTTTACATGTCTGTTATGACACATTCTTTTATATTATCAGTCCATTAACTCAAACACAGCAATTCACTGCTAGCCCAGATTTCATCACTAAGTCCCAGACAGCCATCATGTGCTTCTTTTAGCACTTTGTTGGCAGCCACGCAAATTCTCCATCAGACCTCCATTACTGTGCCACAGAGGAGTACTGCTTACAAATAACAGCGTCTAACACAATTACACTGAAGAACGAATATTTTCCCATGCTTTTGACCAGTAAATGCAAATTATCACTAAATGAGGAAGTTTTTAATGAACTCTTGATGCTGTTTTTAACTGCTTCTATCATACAGTTAAAAAAATTGCACACTAGACAAATGTATTTACTTCTGTAATGCTCAGGATAATCCATGACCAATATGTCACAGCAGCATACAAATTTCAAAGTTTGTCCATGACCCTATTTTATCTGAAAAATATCACATGTCACTTTCCAGCACTACTCCATCACACGTCAGCTGAATGGGATATTAATACAATAAATGAGTCAACAGGAAGTGACAACTCATAGTTATTAGATAAAATATGTCATTTACTGTGTCACCATGCCAACTGACAAGACACACACACACACACACACACACACACAGACAGAATTTGAACATACGCATACTTTTCTTTTGAAGGACTAAAATGTGATAAAATCACTCCACAGATTTGTTAAATTTTTGATGTAGAAAAGTTCTGGTTTTTGTGTGATTTTACTATGTTATGTTGGCTTTTAGGTGTTGGCACCTAGGGAAGTACTGGATGAGTGGCAGGAGAGACCCCGCAAACTTGTGTCCCGATACATCAAGCGCTATCTGACCATGAAAGGCCATTTGTCACTGGATGGGCAGTGTGGCTCCATGTGCATCAAGAGCCCACGCAGGTTCAAACTTGTTCAGCAGGAGTCTGAGAACTATGAATAAACGCAACACGCCATTCCTGCTACATCATCAGTAAAGGAGAAGCTTGTATGTTATTGTATTACATAATGTTTCAGGCTGCTGGAAGAAGTGAAACCTTCAATTCAAGGAGGTAGTACCTAAACACTCGGTTTATCATTGTTTTGTATAGTATTTCAAGCAAACTGAACTATGGTCATAATCCACATTTTCTTTCAGCTTTCTTGTTCTCTTGTTTATTAACATTCAATCAAGATGCTTGTCTTTTGCTTTTGTCCATTACAGTGAAAAATGTATACATTTTTGACCACATTCACAAGCATATACCTCTATGGCAGTCCTCTTTATAAAGTGTATTTTATTTTCAAAATTCCATAAATTTAAATTTTCCTACTCTTATGTCAAAAGGCTTCTAAATTAGCCCACTTCTAATTTTTTATGAAACAGTTTTATGGCATCCAAGATGTTTCAAAGACTTGTAAATACTCCTGTTAAAAATTATTCATTGAATAGAACTTTAGAATTACCTTGTTAATCTTTAACATTTATTTACTCCTTTTCAAATTACTGTTTTATTAATCTGCTTATCTTTTTCCTACAATTTTCTCATTAACTTACTTGAAAATTACTCCTCCAACAATAATAACCTCTAAAAAGATTAACTGCATAGTTCTATTTCAAATCTATTCACTTTTAGCACCAATGTCTATATACCTTTCTCATCTCTTGCAACAATTATGCCATGTACCTATAACGATTAATTTAACCCATTTCCAATATCAAATAGCTGTGATGTCTGTAAGCAAAACAAGTAAAATGAGACTTTTGCAGCTTCAATTATTGTTAGCAGATAAGTGAACTGGGACAGCACAGTCAGTATAGTGACTACATCCAGGCTGGATGTGCCAGTGGTTTGAATCGTGGCAAAGACAAGAGATTTTCCTTGATCCAGAATGTCCAGACCAGTTCTGGATCCCATCCTGCTTCCAGTAAAATGGGTACTGGAATACTTTCCCATATTAAAGTGGCCAGGACATAATGTTGACCACTAACCTCCAACTACTGCCTAGGTTAAGAATGAGTGGAGGTATATCTCCACACCTCCTGATTATCTTCATGATGTGTACAGGGAAAATTTTACATTTTCACTTTTTGTCTAAGTGCTTTATATATGAAAGGATGACAATATATAGATGAGGCAGTGTGATAACATGTGAGGGAGAAATAAATCATTTAGGAGTGGCCAAGCACATTAAATCATCCTTTGGCTCCAAGAAATGCAGCTATGGTAGTGGTTAGAATACACTTATATGTTGATAACATAACGATTTTGCACCTTCCTACATTCCCTCCAAAGCACAAAATGTTACAGGAAATATACGTCTTAACGCTATGAGACTGAGTTCAGTGTTTTATTTTCTGGAGAAGCATGGTAACATTTCACTGTGCACACAAGATTTCACTTCTTTCAGCAGCATCCTTGAAGAATTTTGAATAATGAAACTTGAAATGTATGAGGATACTGTGTGATTCCAAGGCTTCATCTTGCACCAACATGTTCACTATTACATAACTATACAAAGGAAACCATGACAGTGTGATGAAACTGGACAGGAAGACAGATACTGAAACAGACCACAGAGTACCATCCATCCTCAAAGTAAGAGGTCAAGGTGACTACAAGTGCTGCCACAGAAGTAAATTACCAGCCATTTCTTACATACTTCCAAGTGTTGTTTTGGTACTAAAATTAAATTAATTTACTGTCTAAAGCATAAACAGTCCACCATTAAATTGGTAGCACAGTTTGCATTCAAGAGGGTATTTTCAGTGAGGATTGTTTCATATCAATTTTCAGTCCTTACACGTAAATAGTGTGGTCATACCTTAAACAGGTCATAACCACTACCTTCTTATATCACTGCTAGGTAATCCTAGCAAAAAGAGCATAAAATGAGTGCTGAAGTGAAGATTAAGTATGTCTTGTCCCTGTCTACACATTTCATAATGAAAATTATTGAAAATCATTTTGACATGTATCAGTCAAGCATCATTCCTATAGTCACAGTATTTTACATAGAACTACTTCTGTAGTTGATGTTCGTAATTAACATACTATTATTTGTGCAGTCTAGACACTGTTATTTTAGCAAGGCAGACTCATGCTAAAATCCCATCTCAATACCAAAATATATTTGAAATACCAAATGAAGTGCAGCAACAGAACAGTATAACTGCAACTGTTAAACCTTGACCCTTTAAAAGAAGGGAAGAAAAAGATAAAGCACTCTTATGTATGTATTAAGTCTACTTTGTAAGTAAAACATAAGTTCTTTTGAAATGAGTAGCAGTAATACACATTAAGAAGACATAAAATATTCCAAGGAAACAAAGTGCTGACAAATCTTGATCATACAGATAAAGACAGAGTTGTTGCTGGACATAACCAACAAGCCTTAAAGACATATAAAGAGTAGTCATGGAGATAAATCTCCACACATTCTTCTTCTCAGAACTTGATAGAGGTAAATGCTAATGCACTGCTGCTGTATCATGTAAATACTCCATACCTCATATTTTATATGCACCAAATTAAGTGATCTTCATAAGGGACATTACATTTCAGTACAATAAGAATGAAAGAGGATATTCAATTTGGCTGTGTTCTACTGTGGTAGGTACAGAAACTATTTAAGGCTCATGCAATGCATATGAAAAATATGCAGTATATTGGTGAAGTTTTTTACTTGAGAATTCCAGTCTTCTGCCTAGAAGGCCACAGAGTGAAGAAAAATCAAACAAACAATTCCACGACAATATCAATCAACTGAAAGTAAAACAACATGTCATGTGGTACTGATTCACAGCAAAGTTGTTCAGTTGATTCACACCAATTAACGCACAGTGCTGTAATACACGCGACTGTGTAGTGGATTGGCTAGGCACATTTTCTGCATCAAAAGAAATGAGTCAAATACCTCTTAGGAATTTACTGTTATCAGTGTACTAATCTTTGAACTGAACACTCTGAATTATCATTGCTGTCAACTGTAGTTTCTTCATGAATTACAACAAATAATACAAAATATGTCTTTCCATGGTGAATGCGATTTTGTATGTTACTATCTGGAAACATCAGTATTCTAAAGGAAATAGTAAGTAATATCAGCCACCATTATTATTAACGATGAAACTCTTCATCTGATCCACTTATAAGTGTTACAGGTAATTCTTCAAACTATCAATTTGCATCTCTTATCCTTCAATTCATACAGATCAGACAGCTGCGATTCAGGTTTCAGAATCCTTTCCAAGTCTTATGACCACTTCTTTTCACAAACTCTTATTGCTGTTTAGATATCTATTCCAGTACTTCTCGAATGTTTTCCTCATATTTATGAATTCTCTTTGTATTCTACTTAAAGTCATAAATGAAACTAGAATACCTGACTCCATTATATCTTATTCATATCCACTAACAATCAAAACCCATTCAAAACTACAACAGTGCTCTAAGCAACAATGGATGTTACAATACATGGCTGCTGTAGGAATATGAATATGTAAGGTAAAGTTGTCCTTGTGTACACCATGAAGATATGTAGGGGACTGGAGGTTTAGCTCCACTTGTACTTAACCTTCATACTACACAGAATAGGCAGAGTCCACTAGTAAATTTGTTTGGTAATAACAATCAAGAAGAACCTACAAGCAAGGAGTCTCTTAAACATCTAACCAACACTGACCACTGAGAGGTACTTTGTGTAGCAGAGTTAGTCATTGTCATTTTCTATCTTGCATGCTACATGCCCAACACACTTAAAATTACTTCATGACCATAATTCTAGGTTTCGTGTACAATACACGAAGCACTTCATGATTCATTTCTTATTGAATTCATATTTAACAATTTCGGTTCTGTTTTTAAGACAGTACCTCCTCCTATTTACAATGTGCTATGTTATAATAAATTGCAGCTGTTTGGTTTTCAATACCTCTTTTTTATAAGCAATGAGATTTATTCCTGCCTACTACTCTAAACAGAACAAGTAGGCCTACTGTTTCCTTGGAACAAACAACGGTGTTTTTCTGTAACTGATAACACTAAGCTCAATGTGTCACAGCCGCTCATTTGTGGATTCTTTGCTGGAAAGACAAACTGAGTGCTGTGTATGGTCAAACTGTTGATCTTGATGAACATGTTGGGACAGAAAAGAGCCATGTGTCTTAATGAGTGTTTACTGTACATGATGTGGAATATATCAAGCCAGTGGCTGTACCAAGACCAAGAGTAACCACCCCAAATGATATATACATTGGGGTTTGCTTCAAAACTTATTTCTTGAGATGTTGGTAAAATCTCAGACATAACCCAACATATTGTTATCAAGTTGTTAACATTTGTCTAGTGCCTCGTGATATGGTACGAGTTGACCTTCTACGGTATCACATCTGCAAACTCTAGCAAGGGCATATTATCTATTTCTGAGGTGGCAGCAATGCCAGTAGGGTCATATCCTAAACATTATGTTAATATTATCAAGAAGGAATATTAAACTCCAAACAAACCACCAGATTACATCAGTATATTTATATGCTAATAACTTACTACAAATTCTTCATGTTGCACAACACAAAATACATACTGATGTGAATGGGATCTGTTTTGTAATAAAAATAGGAAAAGATCCGATTTTTTTGCACAATCTATGTGCATTTTCCAGATTTATTTAATATGTTAAAAGTACAAAGATCTGCAGAAAAAAGTGTACATGTTTGCCTGCACCCCTCCTCTCAATGGGCAAAAAGTTTTGGTTCTCACAACTAAGCCATATTTCCCATTGTCATTACTTCTGATATTATTATAACAATCATCCAAGGCAAATCCTGTAAAATTCAGACCTTGCACCTCTATATGGTCAAATGTATGAAAAGTCCTGCCTACTGGCAGAAAGTGTTTCAGTGGCAAGTAAATTATAATCCTTTAATAAAATAAAATTTGTTTCACATCCTGTGATCTGTATTAGTGGCCATCAGTTTTGTACTTAAATGATAAACCAACAAATGCACATTTATAAATATGTCCAGTCACATAATAGTTTTCACCAACATGTTTTGGTCACTCCTCTCACCATCATCAGGGTGTCTGATAACAAGAATATAATCAATATACAGATAATTTCGCAACAATGAATGACACACCCACTTCATTTCCCGTAGTGTTCCTAATTGTCATAAAATATCCATTTCATTGTCATTACAATATAGAAAAATAAGGTACGTTTATGTTGTTTACTGGGTGTGTATAGTATATTCAAATCCTGTAATAAAAAATATTATATCTATGGCTATTATCCTACCAATATAATAAATGTAGCAACTGTATATTGGGTAAAATGGTTGTCACTATAATTCTTGTGTTAAGATACCCTGATGATAGTCACATGAGTGACTGCAACATGCTGGGGAAGAATCATAGTATGTGACTTTACTTACTTATGAATGTGCATTTGTTGGTTTATCATAGAAGTACAAAACATTCTTTAATGCATGGACATGTAATACACGAAGTTCATACTGAAGATCTGCTGATACCAATAGAAATAACTTTGTGTACCATGAGATGATGGGTGCTATCTGATATAGGAGGATATGGTATAACTTTACACATGCATGTGGTGTTGAATTTTGTTTTTTATTTATAGCTGCTCAACATAACATGAGTTATTCTAATCTAGAGATGTCCACTAACCAGTTAGTTTATTTTGGTTTTATTTTAAGATAACTTGCCCTGATATAACAGCACGTACTATAAAGATATACATGAGACTTTTAACTCTTTGACATATCATTTTAAAATTCCATGTCTTAATCACTTGCAGTTCATGTAGAATTGTAAAGAAACATGTGTAGATATGTCACGTAGGTAAAAAGTTTTTTTTCTTCCAAAATTGTTTTTGCCAGTAATTCAATGGATTTAGCCTGGTGATCAATAGACACACTGTACTGGCAGATCAGAAACTTTTCAAAAATTTGCCAGTAAGCAACAACTATTTGTAAGTAGTTATTCTAGGTGAAAAACAGTGCTGTATTTGGGTACACTGTAACTAGAATCTGGGAAGCTTTGAGTAAATCATGTAATGTTGCTATGGAAATATTCCATTGTTTTAATGTAACAAGTCATTGACTAGAAGTAAAACTTCAGAAAATCAGTGCAGGAGTGTCACCTATGTGCATAGACAGCTGCTGGAGTACCTGTTTCATTAGAACTGTGAGATTCCGGGTGCAATGAATTTCCAAAAACAAAAAAGAAGAAAAAAAAAACAGCAGAATATGTTCAACCCTATGTGGTATAAGCAGTGATAAATCAAGATGTCACATTTTCACTCACACAGAGGCACTACAGGAAAAGTAACTTCGACATAAACATGTCAATCACGTTACTCAACCAGTCACCAGGCTGATTTGTATTCAGTATTTGTAAGTTCCTTGTGTAAATGCCAGGATGGTGCCCTGAAATATACCACTGCTTGTAGTGTAACACAGCTAATCATTTAATCTCATTCAACATTTTCCTCACACACATCTGCATTTGACAGAGACTAGTACATACCATATACAAACAATTTCACATGACTACTCGCCATTACAAATGATCTATAAACTACTAAAGTCAATGGTAGGTAACATAGTCTCTTTTCACATACATAACAACATACCTCAATAAATGTAGAAAATAGGTCTTAGTCAAGGCAGTCAGTCACAAATGAAATTTTACAGGAGAAACTAAAATTCCTCTTCCCTGAAGGCAACATAGGTTCAAAACAGTTTCTTCTCGGTGAAATAACAGTAAAACATATCTATGTAGTATATAAACCATGCCATGCATTTTCTTGCAGCCACTTGCTGCGGTGTAGAAAACACCATGCAGTGCAACATGGTTTAATTATTTTACATACAGCAGTCAATAAAACTGTTGTTCTATGTAGATTAGGGTTGGTTTTTATGGATGAAGGCAGTGGTTAAGCTGCTGTGCTACAAATCGAAAGGTCGCTGGTTCGATCCCAGCTGGTGTCATTGGAATTTTTCATTGACATAATCCTTCCGATCGCACTATGGCCCTGGGGTCAACTCAGCCTCTAACAGAAATGAGTACCAGGAGCATTTCCTGGGGGTAAAGTTGGCCGGTGCGTAAGGCTGACAACCTTACCACCATCCTGTGCCGTTGTCATGAAATCTGGGAACCTTAACTTCCTGGAACCCTCTGGGCCACTCCAAGCCTGTAACGGGACTGATTTACCTTTA
>Ga0123357_10010431_pt1 | contig 11824 bp, 5 predicted proteins | sample TergutEmb28metaG_FD_89873 | JGI IMG/M metagenome (GOLD analysis project Ga0123357, IMG submission 89873) | Embiratermes neotenicus P4 segment gut microbial communities from Petit-Saut dam, French Guiana - Emb289 P4 | ecosystem: Host-associated > Arthropoda: Insects > Digestive system > Gut ...
CAATTGTCTCTTTCCCCCCCCAAAACCTGCCCCGTTATCCCCAATCTCGGAACCCCCCCCCCCCCCCAATCTTTGCAACGGCTAGGATCATCGCCCGTTTCATCTCAGCATTATCCTGAGAACTGGAATCTTGTGGACAGATAGCGGGACAGCCAGACAGGGTTCAGTCTATCGAGATGCCTCCACCATTATACTGGAACACAGGGCGGTAGAAAGTTACGCAGAAAGAATGCCTGCGTCGCAAGTGATTCGAAGTTGCTAGTGGCCAGTTATTGTTACGGACCGTGTCTGAGTCCTGCAGAAACAAAATCCCCAGTTTTCTGTGTCTTTCCGTGATGATTCTGGCGTATCTGAGCCGGGATATTGAGAGCTCGAGTGCGGGCCATCCCAGCTCCACACCAGACAGCTCTAAGAGCCATACTTGGTTTTGTTTATTCAGACGTTCTCTACAAAGTGAGAAATCATTTATATTGCTTTACAGCTTTTTCACTTATAAACATTTCTTCTGTTGCAGGAACAGGTCTTCGAAATTCTTGGCGTATTAATGTAGTGTAACTTAATGAACGAAGTAGTTACGTTACGTAATCTGTTTAGTTCCGTAGCACACTTCCAGTGAAAGTTTTTGGGCAATTAGGATTTTCGAATATATTGACGCATAATTGTCCAGTTTGCATCACCTTGTCCGTGTATTCCATAAAACTTCCTGCAGGTTTCAGTAAAGTCGTGTGCGAGACTCCCACTGGATAATCGGGTAATTTTAGTTTCTAGCCATATTAGTTCATTATAGTGCCTTACTTGCACTGAGACCATGAATTGAATTCTCGTATAGCTTAACATGTTTCGTTGAAATTTAGTGTGCGAGAATTTTAGTAACTTGCATTTCGTTACTCCCGTTTTTAAATGTTCTCTGTAAACTTCAAATAACTCCGTTGTAAAAATTTTTGCGCTGCTTATGCGGTCTTATTTTATTATGTTTTGGGCAGTTCTCTACATGCCGGCGCTGCGTATGATCTTGGTGCGTGGGTAGCGTGGACACACCTGATGCAATCTGCAGAGGGGCAGTGAAGGAGGACAAGATAAAATTCTCCTGAGCAGCCAGCAGAATGGCTCGTTGCACATTTACCTACGACTTCTATACCTGCGTTTAATCTATCACATCATGCCGTTTGTTGTATAATTCAACTTTGAAGGCAGAGAATCAGAAGATTGCTCCAGAGCAGTTTATTGTTGTGCAATAGCTTCCTGCGGTGTTACGAGTACCTCGCCGAAGTAGGGCAATCGAGTTATGTCACCACATTTTGTCGAACGAAATTTTATAATGGTACTTTTTTTTTTTGCGCGCGCGCTCGCGTTTGCAGCGAAGAATTGCAAAATCGTGCCCCCTCAGCTTCGCCGTCCGTCCGCCTGCCTACGTATGCAACAACGCGACCACGTAACGTAGAAGTATGAAGCATGTATTGGAGAGTTTTATTAAAATTTAACACGTTGCAATTTTGCATAAAATCGGTCAGCCACAACGGATGCTTTGCAACAAGACCTACATCGTTTCGGGGCGCAATTCGTTCAATACTGTCCGGAGCAGACTCAAGTTTCGGGCAGGAGTTCTAGAGTAGAGTGAGTCGCATATCTTGTGCCTAGAACTCTGTGGTAGCCTAAGTCTTGCGGTTTTCGGGGTAAATAGACAGTGAATACCCCAGAATTGTTCCGCTATGTGTACCGGAATTTCCCGAAATTGTGTAGAAACTGTTCAGCTGTGATCACTAGTGTTCCGAATATTCCTAAGGTTGACTGCATTTCGCTGTAATCGTTAATAGTTGTACGAAACTAGTTCCCATTTAAATTTGTAGGTGTAAACATGGGCCTGTGTATTAATATCATTTGATAGCACTGATGTTCATTAAATTTTACTCTTTCTTATCGAGGCAAATTAAAGGGTGCCACAAGTGCAGTTTCGAACTTTTTTGTGCGTTTGAAGATTTAAGTGTTCCGGGCCCCGTGGATAGCTACCGACGTTTATAAGGAACGTAGTTCTTTTATCTGGAGGGCTTGGAGGTCAAAGGTGTAGACTGGCAAACAGTTTCCGACGTCTGTCAGTAGTGTGTCCTTGTATCTTCTGGGTCATGCACTACGATGTGTCGAAATGTCGTAACTCTTTGTTCTTTGGCGTCTCTTAACATCCTAGAAGGCTTGAATCCTCAGCAGGACCTTTGTGAGAACCTCACATCTCGCATTTATCTATATCCGTTTTATAAACATTAGTGGACTGCTTGGCGTCGCGAAATGGCGACTTCAAGTATGTCGATGGGAGGGACGGTGCCCACTCCGTCTTTAGTCTCACAGATAAATCTAACCTTTGTTTCTTTGTACACCGGTCTGTTTGTTTTGTGAGATACTGTTACGAAGTCGATACCACTTCGAAGTCTTCGACAGACAGACACGACAGACTGTGTAGCCTACATAATTAATCTAACGTATTGTTAAAACGTGATGTCAAGATGAACTTTGTACTTTATGAGTTGTCTTTCGACTACTTGTTTTGATGGTACTTGGATCACATCCTGAATTCGCTACTATGACCTTCATTTACAGGGTTTTTAGTGATTTCCTCTTAAGAAAATACCCAAGAAGCGTTACATTCTCAAAATGGATAACATTAAGCACTGTTCCGACTTATTTGATCTTGGCGAGTAACGTATTGTGATTCCCACAGCGTATTCACCATTCATGTTATTCACTCCTACAGCACACCATATGAAGAGCTACACACGTATCTTGCAAAAGGTAGAAGCGTGGGTTACACGCTTCAGCTACTTCTGATTAAGCTACGTATAACGGTTGTAATCATTGTAAATAAAATGTGCCATACAACCGATGTTAAGATCGACAATTCTTTTTCGTGACGTATCATTCTATATGTCAGTGGGAAATATCCCAATACTTGTGGTCTTTTTAAAAAAGCTGTTTGTGCTGCTGATAATGATAATAAAGTTTTTATGTAATGTCGCTGTCAATTTCTAAGACAAAATGTGCACACATTCTGGGCTTCAGGTAAACCGGGCGACAAAGGTTTGTATGATGGCGCCTAATATTTGTTCGTCCTCACTGTGGACCTTTCTTCATCGTAACCTTCTGACGCCTACTGTTTCTACGTGGTTCCTAAATATTTTGAAAGTTTTTGTACCTCTGGCTTCGACTATATTTAAGTCGACGATAGATGAATGATGGAGTGTACATCATTGGTGGATGACAGTGACGTGGAAAGTCGGAAGTACTCTGGTTAAAACCTGTACCAATGCCACTGGGTGCACCACAAGTCCCACTTGGTCCGACCTCATGCTCCTCTCGTGCCGTCGCGATGAGAGACCAGCAGCTAACCGCGTGGGAAATGGCACGGCGTAATGATAGGCTACGGCCTGCTGATCACTGGCTTCATTTCTTAGAGACCCTACCAAGACCGTTAGATTTAATCCTGCTTTTCAGTCTGTACGTTTCATATATGAATTTGTATGTGCTTATGTCATTTGAAATGTGATTGACTGGACAAAGCTCGAACATGATACTGTGGGGCAGTAGGGCCTATCTTCTGTTACGATTTGCGTCAACCAATCTCAGTTATTGGAATGCACTGTACTCTTCTTTTTCTAAGTTCTGTGTGAGGGAGTTTAAACATGATTGCTGTTGACATGAACCTGTAGTTCCCATCATCATGTAATTCCGTTTGAAGACTAGACGCGATTCAGCAGGTTTTATGAATTCTTATTAAGGAAATAGACCGAACACGTGAAAGAAATTTAAACTGTCATTAAAAGTTTATAATTATTTGTTGCAGGTATTTCCTACACGCTTGAGAAAGTGAACGGTGAATTCCCATTTTTCGATAAAGATACTACAAGTGAGGCGGTGAGTACATTCAGGCTCCTTATAAACCCGTAACATTACACTTTCAGTTGTAAACTTGTTCGTCTTATTTTTGCATCTCTCAGCTTTAATGTAGTTCTATTATTACAAAGTCTGTTGTTACTAGAATCAGCCTCTTCTTGGTTGTTGTCTCACGTACAATAATTATAGTATTACTGATACAGACGTTATGCCGCACATATGGTGCAGCATGGGCATCATAAGCTTTGCTGAGCATTTATTGTGATTTCTTCTCCTCCTCCTCCTCCTGGTACTACAACTCTGCGTGGGTTTTGGTCTTCTGCACCATTTCATTCCAGGTGTTTCTGTCTTTGACGATTTTGCGCCAGTTTCTCAGTTCTAATTTGTTTCAACTATGTGTTACTTCGCCTGTCCATCTATTCTGTGGCCCTCCTTTGATTCCTACTCCTGTAGAGTTCCAGTCGGTGTTTATTGTGACGTAGTAACATGATGATAAAGTGCTTCAAGGCTTTTACTCGCCATCAGATGTAATTATGGTTATCAAATCAAGCAGGATAAGTTTGGCGCGGCGTGTGGCATACATCTAAGAATCTAGCTGCTTACAGAATTTTGGTTGGGAAACCCGGAGGAAGGAGACCGTGTTACAGACCCGTGTATGGATGGGAAGATGGATGTTAGAGAAATAAGGCGAGGGATTGTGGACTGGATCCATGTGGCTGAGGTAGGGTAAAATGACAGGCATTTTTAGACACCGTGAAGAGGGTCGGATTCCGTAAAATGCAGGGATTTCTTGACTAAATGACGTAGCCTACTGTTCGATTCTGGGAGAGGACAATACCATAGAGCCTTCGCTAGTAGTATTACACTTTAGGTTTAGTGTGTTGTGTTCTTTACTCAGTGAAACTCCTTTGTGCGCTACTCTCACCTTTACCATAATCCAGCCGAGCCTCCATTAACTAAGTTGATGTAAGAAACTCCCCACCCCCACCCCCCATGCTTCTTGCTATCCCATGGATGCGACGTACTCGAGCAGCCATACAAAATTGAGGGGAATGTGATGTACATCTTCGTAAGAAGAAGATCAGCGACCATGTTAGCTCAATCTAATTCCGTGGTTTAGTCCTTCTTTAATTAATAAATGCGTTGTTAATAGTATCCTGTTGTCGTTTAAACCTCAAGGTTTCTTATCGGTATTATAAAGACCATCCTTCAACCCCTTTCATAGCTTACGTTGATTCAGATAACACGCGACAACTTTTTTTCTCGGTGGTGATCTGTTTACTTGTTGATAAGAACATACGCTACATGTTGCAACTGAACTGCATTAAATGTGCAGCTAATCATATGTAGATATTTTCTTACTATTTACACTGGGGTCTCGAAAATGACTACTTCCATGGGGTTTTCCAACAAAACCTGCGTAAACATTTCCATGTTGGCGTTGTAATTTGAATTAGAGGCAGTTTTCTTCAGAACTTAAAGGAGAAGATTGACCTAATGGACTTGAGTGATGTAACTTCAGTTTAACAGGAACAGCTGAAATTCTCTTGATGGTAAGGAAGGTTAATGTGAAGTAGTTCTTGTTCACGCCAGAAAGGTGTACAGGGGGAACAGGGGTATAACTCCACTGACTCTTGATCTCAGCACTGGGTAGTTGTTAGTGCTCAACTTGAAGCCTCGTCTAGTTTGTACCTCGGGAAAGAACCTCAATACCCGTTGAATGGCGGGTTGGATGGCCATCAGAGCCGGTCTGGACATTCTGGAGAAGACTAAAATTAAAATTCCCTTCCAGGAATGGAATCCCCGTTAGTCCAGTCCCTAGCCTGGTCACGCAATCCGGACTCTGTTCTGTTGGCGGTATTCAAAAACGTGTTTTAGCAGTTCAGTCATAAAACTTTTGAACGATGGTGTGCGCACCAGCACAAGGCTCGCTAATTTTGTTTCTCTCATCTGTTGTTTTAATTTACGTCCGTTCTTCTTGAACCGATACGCTTTCTCTGCGTGTTTATTTTCTTACTGATTAGTCAGTTGCTTGTTCGTGTTTGTTCCATTTTGTAAAATTCCTCTCAGTAACATGTCTGTACTCGTATTTATGTGTTTTGAAACCAATTATTTTTCCACGCATACATTTCGCAGTTTATGCTAAGAGTATAAATGTGTAACTGTTGTATTTTTAGGCGCTTTCGCATTCGTGCATAGTGCCTATCAGAACCTCACTGTCCTTCCGTCCGTCCGTTCGTCCGTGTGTACGCATGTAATTGTAGGACCGTTGAACAGATGTTTATAAAATTTGATATCACGCAGTTTTTTTTTTCGAGAAGTTGTCGGATTTTTTCAGTTTTGGTTGAAACGTGACAAACATAACGAACACTATATATGAAGACTCATATGAAGTTCTACCCGCATCTGCATTGCACATGGGACTGACCACCTGTTATCCCACGAAAAAAAAAAAAGTCCTGATTGCATTTAGGCGCATGTCTGTTTCATTCTTTTAACGTAGCGCTCTGTTACAAGTGAAATGCGACTTCGAAGCTTTGCTGTTAAGTTTTGTGCACCATAGGCCTGTAGCAACAATGCTGTATTTGAGAGCGATCGATCGTTATTGATAGAGAATCTTGAGGTCCGAGTTGTTCAAAAACTGGAAAGACACATAAAGTTAAAGACACTCGCACTTCTCACTTTTTTATGTGAAGTCACCCAAAGCAGAGGTGGAAAACCAATGGCACCGGCGCCAAGTGTCACACCAACCGAGGCATCAGCTGGCAACAGTATTACGGGTTTAGTCTGAGTCACTTGATAATTCAACAGGATGATTATCTAAGGAAAGTCAGTTAGCAAGAAACACAACGTTATATTACCCTGACGATTTCTTTGAACCGTGAAGTACATGAGTCCAAATTACGAAGCCATCTCACAAACGAAATTAGCGCAGTTTCTGGGGCTCTCAGGTCCCACACGCAAGCCAATAATTCAACATCTGTCTATCTAAACATAGAAGGCGGTACTGCGGCAATGACTGCGGCTGGCAACACTTTTTTATTGGCAAAAACTTACGTCAATCTGGCACCGGGCAGGGAGAAGGTTTGTCACCCATGGTTTATGGGAAATAACTCAACGAACTTGTTAGAATTGTTACGCAGTGCGTATCTTTGCTAATTTGTTACCTCTGATCTTGTTATTAAAATAAGACTGACTTATTCGTTCGTCTGGAATATGACGTTGCGTATCCCGACGTTTCAAGGGTGGCTTAGTGTCCTTATCTTGGAGATCGGAATCCTCGACTACCCCGCTGCCAATATCTCGTAAGTCCAACAGGGCTAGTAGATTCTAGATTTGTCTCAGTTTTATCCACTGCAGTCTCCGCCATCTGTTGTCACGAAACTCCTGTGCTCCGTAGAGTCCGGGTGAGTTTATCATTCTTTCGTGACTGTTGTATTTTGTACCTTCCCGAATTCGTTTCCTATGTAGTCTCTTTACCACACGTCTCTGTGGATTTATTTGTATTCTTGTTTATTTCATTTATATTTCAAGCACGTAGTGAAATGAAAGCAGACAAGAAGATATTTTCGGCAACATGAAGTTAAAGGCGATAATATTATCTTTGGCACGTGTATTTATTTATATACATTTTGTCAGACGAAGCAGCGCAGAAATGTTCGTACCGTACTTAATTATTCGAACTTTATTCGCAGTTGTAATGAATATATGGGCCCATCACTAAACTTATAGATTTTATAGGAATACTGAAATATTTGTGAACGCATCTTTATAGTTCCATCGACTCCCCCCCCCAGAAGTTTTGTATCCATATGTACGTCGTATTCACAGTTAGTCACATGTCAGTTGCGGCTTCGCAGACCCGTATCTTTAGATCTCCAAATACCGCCCATTCAAGGTAACATATCAACGTTGTAACGTTCCATCACTCCGGTACATTTAAGTTGCAGACGATTTTTGTGCTGGAAGGAGCTATTTCCGCTTTTTATTAGGTTGCATGTAGGTATAAAACAAGAACAACAGCATTACGGCTGGACTTGCGGATACTGAATGCATTCCAATTTTTACCTGTTTAGTTAATTCAGGAAAATTAGAGGTTAAAATGAGTCTCTCTCTCTTTGTTTACCCTTGAAGATGTTGGTATGGTGGCTGACATGATGCTGCCAGACTGCATGGCATGACGTCGCAGAATGCAGCACTCTTGCACTAGTCTCATGAAGGTCCATTTTGAACAATTTAATTCGTGTCCTTTTGTAATTATCGTTAGAGGCCTGCCTATTACAACAGATCAAGGGGCCATATCAAGCTTGACTTTGCACAGCCGTCATTTCGTTCATTAATCATCTGTACGAATTGTTGGAAGTAGAGGAATCAGATACGCCACGCACTTAGATAAAACGGACAGTCCAGGAAATGCATTTGGTTTCATTTTGAACGTAATTGGTATGTACATGACTAGGTTAAGAATGTTCTAGAATCTCCTGTATCGGCTGATCGCATTACTTTCAGCCGTTAAAGGCGCGCTGATTTCCGTTCTGCCGAACATTGTACACAGTACAAGGGACTGGACCTGCGCAAGTGTAGAATTTGTAAGTCTGAATCATAATGACAGGTGACAGATGAGCGTACTTTTGTATTGCAGTTTATGTTAGCGGTTCTCACAGTTTATGCATAAGATAATTCTTTTCAGCCATCTGTGGTTCGTACAAAGAAACCATCACCCAGTGGGTTCCAGTGAGGAAGATTCTTTCATTTCGCAACACGTGATTTGAGTCTTCATTAAGATTTTTAAATGTAAATGTCAGTATGTTATGAATCCTGTGCACGTCAGATTTTCTGTTTTATATTCACTGCTTTAGACGGTTGTCGAAGTAGGTGGTGGCTATATTATCTTGTTTTGATGATAATAGAAACTGCAGCTTATGTTTGACAAGATGGGAGGCGGCTTTCTCTTTTCTGCTCCCGGTTTCTGCCAGTTGGTGTAAAGACGTTGCCTGCTTGATAGCTTTTCTGTGCCCTCCTATTCAATTATACATGCTACGGCAGCTGTAGTGAGCTGACCTCATACCACAGAAGGTAGCCATAGTTTCACGGCTGTAAAGGTTTTAACCCCTGAACTCACTGTATGTACAGACGTGGCATCTTCTAACCCCCATCAGCTCCCGTACTCCTTACCGCTAATGTCCGAAGATACGATCCGACCAGCCCATTTCATTAGCAGCGAACAATTCGTGACTGGAATTGTAATATATATAGTACAGACACTTCACTTTATACATGAATACTCTTCTGATACCGATTTGTTGTTTTCAACTTTGTGGCGATTTTCATTGTGTAGTCATCTAACTTTTTCCGTATGTTGGGGGTGAATTGATCGTCAAGACGAAAGAAAAGTTTGGAGAAAATTAAATATTCAACCAAATAATTCGGATCTCTAGAATCTCTGTACTCAGTTTTATTGCCGTTTAATTACATCATATAGAACACAGAATAATCGGGGATTGCAAAGTGGAACGAATCGCTTTCGTATACATTTGCTTGTGTGTAGTACCTAGGAAATGATAAGTGCTGTGATTGTTTTGTGCTTACGACATTGGAAGATGACCGAAGGGTTACTGCCTTGCAAATAAAGACAATGAAATCTACACAATATCTGTACCATGTTCATTTGCATGTAATCGTAATTTCATTTGAAATGGTGGAAATCCACTTCGTATTACTTGTTACTAGAGAACTAGAGAACTATTTGATATTTGTAAACTTTTTTTTTAACATTATACGTTTCTAATGGTTAAACCTAAAGGACAACAATGCAGGAAAATAATCGCTCCGAGCACAGTTGTGGATTTTAAGTTTCCCCACCCCACCAAAACCCTGTATACACCTCTCCTCTCGCCCATACTTGCTATATGCACCCCCTCCCCTCCCCATCTCGTTCTTCTTGATGTGATCATTCGGCTTATGTTGGGTGAATACAGATCATTAAGCTCTTCCTTATGTAATTTTCTACACTCCCATCTTATCTTGTCCCTCTTAGGCCCAAATGTTCTCTTCAACGCCCTATTCTCAGACACTTCACACGAGGTTAGCTGTAAGATCTGCGAGGAAAGAAACATCTAGCAGTCACCGAAGGTAAATGACCACTGTCCTGCAGGAAAATTCACTACTGCAGCAAAAAGCTCTGTGAACCTGAACAAACCTTTTATTTTAGTCAGCTAATGGGCCTTAGTGTATAAGATGAAGTCTCCGTAATGTGCATCAGGTTCGCATAGTAAGTGTTTTAAGAGCCAATGCTTAAGACGCCTAACAAGGATCCAGTGTACTGTTGTTTGCACAACACTCATTACATATTGAAAATAGATCACTTTGTACACAGTGTTGGCCGTTGAATGACACAGTGATAATTAAAAGTCCGGGCAAGCAGGAACATGTTTACAAAGCTCTGTTAAGCCACCGTTTTCCAATAGTCACGCTTGGAACACCGTCATTGGTTATTGACATCATTTTATAAATGGGAACATGCATTTCCAGAAGGCTAGCTTAAGAGATTCACCGTTGCCCTCCTTAATAATGCGATAATTGAATACCTTCCGCATAAATGCAGGGAACTGGGGGAGATCGCATATATCAGTTGCCCTATCTAGCTAAAGGCTAAAAACCTACAGATCTCAAGATTTTATGTCAGTTCTTCACTGTCATCTAGCATACATCCTACTCTTCTAGTGACAGTATTTGAAGTTAACTAGATTTTCCCATTTGCATTGCACATTGAGTTTCTCAGTTTATCTATGTGCACTGAGAGAAAAGTGTTAAGAAGAAGCCCTTCTGGTTTTAGCCGTTGGCTTAACTCGGTGCTTCCCAACTCTTCTTCCGTGAAAGAACCCGTAAATATTATTTTTCTTTTCCCCAAGGAACCCCCAAAAGTCTGCAGGCCGGAAAAGCCATGACAGCTCTCCGAGTTGACATTTGTTTTCTGTCTAACAGTAATTCGACGAAAGAGACACGCATCTTGCATTTACCTGACGCTTTGAAAGCGAGCATTGCTCCAGTAGGGTACTAAGGTATAATATTTGATGAGCTTGATCGTTAGCACAGTTTGTATGGTGGACTAACTGCATGTGGCTCAGCAAAGGGTATAGTTGTGAGCTGTTGTTGAACAGGGTAATGAATTTTGTAATTCCATAAAATACGAGGAATTTCTTGACAGATGAAACTACTGTCACATGTTAAAGATGATCCAATCCATGGCATTAGTTGTATTTGTGATATACCTGCCAGAAACTTGATGCTTAAGACATTTCTGAAGGGTTTTGACGGTGGTACGTTACACATGGGATTATCCTGTCGCTCATCCAGTATTCTACAAAAGAACACAGTATTTGGGCAACTGGATTACTTTCTTTCCTCAGTTGAACATGTGGGGAGGCTTGTGCGTAGTTAAACCAGACAGAAAAAGGCTGTACCAGTGTGTGACAGTGCCCCCCCCCCAACGGTATCAGTTAGGTACCTCCATACCGTACCATTTGAGGGTGGAAACATCTCTGCTTCTCGAAACGTTGCGTTTTTCGGAATCCTTGACGTTTGTCACAGTCCGGAAGTCATAGTGCATTTGGTGTATTAGACTATCGTTCCTTTCCATTGTATAATAGGCTTATTTTTATAAATGTGACGGGCAGCGAATTACCTTCAGGTTGCCTTCATTTGGTTTCCATCATCTGTTAAGCATAATGAAAACCTTCTTTAAATGTCGCTTATTCTATATCGATGCTACCACGCTCACAGGTACGAGTTACTTGAATGTTTCAGTGGGTGTAGTTACTTTTATATACATGTGGGTGTAAAAGACCCACGAAACGATGACATGGCTAAGAGAGAGAGAGAGGTTGGGGGAGGGGGGGGGATAGCTAGAAGCTGTGGCGTAATAAAAAACCACTTTTTAGTTTCC
>Ga0123357_10010432_pt1 | contig 11823 bp, 8 predicted proteins | sample TergutEmb28metaG_FD_89873 | JGI IMG/M metagenome (GOLD analysis project Ga0123357, IMG submission 89873) | Embiratermes neotenicus P4 segment gut microbial communities from Petit-Saut dam, French Guiana - Emb289 P4 | ecosystem: Host-associated > Arthropoda: Insects > Digestive system > Gut ...
CCACCACCACCACCACCACCACCACCTCCACCACCACCACCACCACCACCACCCCCGCCACCACCTCCACCACCACCACCACCACCACCACCACCACCACCATTGCCACCACCATCACCACCACCACCATTGCCACCACCACCATCACCACCACCACCACCACCACCACCACCACCACCATCACCACCATCGCTACCATCACCACCACCACCATCACCACCACCACCACCACCTACACTACTAGCACCACAATCTCCTCCACACCCTCCCTCCTCATCCTCCCTCCTCTTCCTACTCTTCTTCTTGTATCAAGAATTAGAACATTTCCTATTCTTTCTTCTCTGTTTATTTCTGAGACAACTTTGATATCTCGTCCTTTTTTACTGACAATCCAAGGCTTCTTTTGGCAAAGGACATTTAATTCTTTGCACAAAATCATCCCAAGTTTCTCTCTGTTCGTATGTTTTTTTTTATTTACCACATATAAAATTATTTTACACCACATACTTTTCTTATGAATTTAATCTCTTTACTCTAAATTTTGTTTCTTTCTTTTGTAGAACCTTACCTTGCTTCTATTCCATACAAAGTGCTTGTATGTGTAAAATTTATAGAGTTTAAATCATGCAAAACGTGTAATTTTTCCTCATTTTCGTTATTACATTCTTTTATAATGTGAGCTCCAACAACAGAGAGCAGGTTATAACGGTTCAAGTAATGAATATGTGATCCTTACATAAGGACATACTTAAAAAAATCACACCTCCATGGTGCTACAGAAATTCTGATTCTTTTTGTTTTTATGAAAGTATGATTATGCTTTTTATTATGCCACTGTCTGCTGTAAGATTTCAAGTATTTGGGGCAAAGTTCATGTGGATGATGATTTCCAATCAAAGAGATTTTATCAGAATCAGTAGGGTCTAAAAAACATTTATTTATTTAATATTTTTAGTATCACTGCACCCCAACAAGAAAGTTCTGTGTGTCTGCTCAGAGGTGGTTTTGATTCCAGAACTGATCTTTATATATTATTAACTGAAGCTGTTCATAGAAGAAATTGAATTCAAATGAAAAAGGACTAGAATATAACATTTTCTGCATATGCTCACAGTAATTATAATGTATGAAATAAAAAGAAAGACAAAGTTAACTAAACTGCAACATTCAACTGTCAAGAAAAAAAATGTTGCTGAGTTTGCAAAACACAAATGCCAACTGTGATCAGACATGTAAAACATGAAATTGATATGTATATGACATATAACTTATATTAAAGATAAATTCAGTATAAGTGCATAATAGCCTCAGAACAACTTATAGCAAGCTGAACATGGTGATGAGTGCATTCTATAACAGTAGTCACTAGTTGTGTCACTATTCAATTGGTCATGATAATACAACTGAGCAATAGACAGGGGGTGTATTGGTTTCAACATGTACTCCACTTCCACTCAAATTATTAGTACCATAAACATAATAAAATATAAAATATATCAAAGTCCGATCAATTAAATGAGAGAGAACATTTACTGCCATTGTGTCTGCATACATAAAAACACAACTCAAAATCCTTCTGCTCTTATTTGACAAATCTGATGGTCATCAGCCCTAAAATCCAAGATGAATTTCTGTGTGGAATGTATTATACATATTAACATCATTAGTTTGACTGATACAGTTATTGACCAGTTCTTGAAGTTTTATATAAGGCCTGGAGAGAACAGTTCCTTACGCTCTTAACATTCATACAAGATATAGTCAGTGGAGCTGTTTAACAGCTGGAAAAAATAAGTAATATATATTGTCAGCTACTTAATTTACCACAATTAAAATGCTATTGTAGTAGTGACTGTGTCTAAAACTGCAACTGCTGCACAAGTCAGGTGCCAGGATTTACTGTACAAACAGTCCTGTACTACTGGTAAGGGCTTTGTGTACTAGTATGAAGCCTGAAAATAAAATACATATTCTATGTTTCTAAATTATGTCATGTAAATTTATCGGTTTCTTTTGTGTTTCTGTAAGAAAAAATCACAAATTAATAAAAAGTTTTAAACTTATATTTATGATAGTTCATTTACATATTACATCTTTATTATGCCTGTTTCACCAACCATTTGAAAAGTTTAAGATGTCAGTATTTAGATTTACGTTGTTTATGCTCTTAAAATAAGACTCCTGTTTGCCCCCACAGCTTCACACAACTTTGGGCTTTGGTATATTGAAATTTTATTGGACTGGATACATCACTGACACTTGCACACTGATATTATGTTTCTTCTTGACATCAAACATCTTTCATATCTTATTACCTGACTGTATAGTACTGCTTTCTTAATTTCTGCAGTGTTTTCTCTAAGAAATTACAGTCCTCTTTTCTTATTTTACTTGTATTCCGTATGTTCTTTACTTAAAGTCTATTTTTATGATTATGATTCTGCATCCTCCCACAATGCTTCTTTCTGGTCTTATTCATGACATGGAGATCAACCTCATAATATGACAAACTTGATTCTTACATGCTGTACTAAGATCTTATGAAATAATGCACATTTTTTTCAATAATGGTTTTGTTGCTGTATTTTTTTACCCCTGCTTGCTAAAGTTAGTAAAATTCCATAAGTAAAATAGTAAACACAGTCACATGTCTGTTACTTTCCAAACATAATAGCTTTTTTATTGTCTGTGAAGTTATATCAAAAACAAATCTCTGAATAGAATGCACAAGTGTTAGTATACTTGAGAAGCTTAAAATGAGACAGCTGTCATGCAAACAATGTGATTTGTCAGAGAATAATTATTTATTGTTTAGTTTTCATCTGTACCCCACTATATGGTTGAAACCTCTGTTACACATTCAAAGCTACTGCTAGAGACTATGGTTTATAATGAAATTACTGTTACTTAATATTAAAGTTATATTACTCCCTGTTGGATACATTGAATTAAACATGAAGTAAATAATATATAAGACACCTCAAACACCTGAAAAATTTCCCGTTAAAGGCCTAGAAATTTTCGTAACAATTTTGAAATTTCTTGTTCATAATGCTTTAGACAATTTTCCTACATCTATGTTTTTAATCTAGGATGTTTGAGGCACATGTTGCATATAGTGAAATTATTAGATGACTTGAAATACACTTTTCAAGTCAGTAGTAAAAATACTGTTGTTGTTAAGGGGTATAATCCTACAACTGGGGTAAAAGAATGTAGTATTTAGAATATTTTAACAAATTATGTACAATTTGAAGGCTAGTACAACAAAATACATGAAACAAAAGTGATAATTATACAATAAAAAATAAAGTGACTGGTTGTGTGTAATAAATGTAGCTTAGAGACAACTGGTGTTCCGTGAAACACACACTGAGAACCTCTGCTTAGATGAATTGTGTGAGAAAGTTCCATTAGTGAACAACATGATATTACTGTCAATAAATATACAAGCATGTAACTCATGAATATAGGCAGACATAAGCTTATGTCTCTGTAAGTTTCAGCCATATCTACCAAGAATTCTTACAATGAAAGCAACACACCCCCAGGTATTTTTCACATATCATTCACACATCAGCCACACAGGTCACTTAATCTGTGGACCCTCTGAAAACTGTAGCTATAAGAGATGCCTGTATTGGAAACAAAGAGCTCTGTGCCAATATGACTCTCCATCTTGACTGAACATCTCTCTTCTTAAGCAACCAAAATTTGACTGAATAATTCCAAAACATATAATTTGTTTCCCCACAAACTGTGTTTGTTCATTTGCAGATGAAACTTGTGAACAGCACAGGATGTCAAAGTGCATGGGTCACCTAAATCAGACCAAAACAAATGAAGGGAAGACCATCCTACAGTCAGGTATAACTGGATCCCATTGCCCTATAATATAGTGTCATACCACAAAAGAACAGAATTCACAGGCACACTGCTGAAAAATGCCCAAGACTTGCATAAGCAACACCTATTTCTCCATAAATGCACTAATAAGTATGGAGGTTACAATAACAACTCGGCTATGTTGTGTCACAACAGAGCATGTTGATCACTTAACAAGATAGCATAGTGGTATAGACAGTGCACATTTTTTAACCCTTATCCTGCTAACGTGGAGAATATGGTGAGCTGCTAATAATGCCAGCAGATGGAAGATGGGATTTAACTTGGTGTTTAAAGGGTTAAAGTTATTACTGCACAAGTAATCTTCTCAGTTCCTCTTGATGTACTCGTTTACCCCAAATGAGGCTGCAGAACCTTGATACAAAATTATACGTCTACATTTAATAAGGAAAGAATACAAATGGCTAACATAAATTTTATAAAAAATTACATTGTCATCAGCTGTCACTACGTTTGCATGGAGCTAATTATTCCAGCTTAATTAGGGTACTAAAAATTCTGTTCTCACCTGTCTAATGCATGAAATGGTTTTAGTCACAGGTCAAAAATCTTGCAATAAATTTAATGCTAATTTTCATTGGAAGAGTACCAAAAATTTCATTTGGGCATGAACTGGATAACTGAAATTTTAAACACAATCTTTTAGTTCACAGGAAAGTGCACTTAAGAAAATTGCGGACCAAAGCAAATAAATTATTGCTGTATTATGAATTTATGTAATCTATATCAGTGAATGGCTCTGAATTTTTCTGGCATGTGAAACAGTCGAATGATAGCAGATCATCCACAGTATTTCTCTGTCTTTGTACAGTACAAATAGTAATTTAAATATTATTTTTACAGGCACATATACGTATGTTTATGTGTCTTACATTATTAAACTTCTGTATTGAATATCCAGGCATTTCATGTCACCTGTTGGGCAGGTGATACTGTCAAATGCCAAAAAAGAGAGTTCTTCCATAATAAAATGGAGGAAAAATGTGTGTGATAAAGAGTAACTAGAATCAGCCTATACAGAGCAGTAGTCCAGCAGCAATCAGCAAACTACAAATCAGCAGGTGAAGTGTCAATCACATTTTAGGGGATCAATAAAAATAAATTTGGATTAGCAGAATGTTCACCTCTGTTACAGAGTCATCATGGAGGATGCACTTATTAACAAGTCCAAGATGTCATTTCAGCTGTTACAATGCTTTTGATATTTCATCTGTCCAAACTCAAACTGAGAGATTAAAATTAATTGGCTGACAGGTATGTCATGTCAATAGAACCTGAAACACATATGCCCATGGCAGTTCAGAACTCCATTTAAACACAGAATACTGTAAATTACACACAAAATATCTTATTGTAAGATAAGATATGTAAATAATATAAGAAGGAACTTATTTAATGACTGAAAGAATGACAAATCTTAAAGTGATTTTGAATATTCCATTACTCAACTTTTGAAAACAGAAAATGAATGTATATGTAGTGACAGGTAAGGTGTAATATTTATCTAATGCTTGACTCTTAATCCGCAGTTCATTCCTTAACATAGAATTCCTATCCCTTAAACCTCTCTGAAGCTGATACAATGAAGTTAATTTTATTATCTCGTATCCTAAATCTTCCTCCCAAATTTCCTTAGTATTAAATTCTTTAGAACAATCAATTTTCATTACAAATTATCATTACAGATGGTGACTTAATGGAGATGCTGATCACATTTTTGGGTATTGGTGCAACATGTAAGTGAGCTGTTTTCTGACACTTCAAAGGAAGAAGCTCTTTGACTTTGCAGTAACATGTTTCCACAGAATATCAGTAACACAGACCAGTTTCACATGTTGCCAACACCCAAAAGAAGACTGACATCAAAATCTAATCTTCAACATATTCTTATTAACATAATTCCAAAATATAACATACACCTCAGTATGGTTTTGCTGGGTTGACACCAAGGACCTACATTCCAGAGGAACACAGTGCATTCATATTAACTACTACTGTGGAGATAGAGGCATTGGGTTTCTCCAAACTGTTGGTGTCTATCAACAAATCTACAGGGTGTCATAGACCAGAAGATAAGAATACGTATTTTTACCATTGCAAAAACCTCAGTCTTGAAGTGAAAACAATACTGCATAATCACTACTGATAATGGTGATGTTAGAAATGCTGACTAAATATGAATACCTTTATGGCCAAAATAATATTTCTGAGACTGGAAAAACAACAGGTTCCTTCTACATTCTCACTAAAAGTCCACAGACTTAATCTGTCATCCCTGCTATCTCTCTGTTTATATCCATTTAACTTGTACTTATTAACATGCCATAGGAATATTAAGCAAAACATTCTTAAATCCTGGGCCCAATTTGTTTCTTATAATTTTATCATTCAGGATTAAAATAATTTCTATTGACATTTTCTCACAGTTTTCTCCCACTTCATTAATTTTGCACATGTCTATTATTCAGGAGCTCTGATGATTCTGTCATTGCGTCATTGTATCATTCGGTCCATGTCAGATATCTCTGGCAAGTATTTTTTGAACAGCTCTTACCAGTACTTTCCTCATACATAGCAATATTTTAATGACAAATGTATGAATGATTCCATATTATTTTCTTCATTTAGTGATCTGTCTTAAAATTGTAATCATAGATGTAAATATAAAATAAATATCTATAATTTCTTATAGGAAGACACTTAACATTCTTTCCTTATGTTATTTTCATTTGCGTCAGTCATGTAGTTTTGTAAATTATTATAATATAGCATCTAGACCTACACAAAATTGTCACTTGTATTCAGAAATTCTCTCATAGCTGAATAAGGTAGGGCAATTGTTTGTTTGAGAAACATCATACTAACATACAGTGTCTAAACTTTTAATAAAAATGATAGTTCCCACAACATTCCAACAAATTCCCAACACTCCCCCCCCCCCACAAAAAAGGGAGAAAGAAAGGAAGGGAAAATTAAAGACACAACAAGAGAAAAAGAAGCAGGAATCAGAAAATTAAAGTATAAGTAAATAGCAATCCATCTCCAGTAATAAACAAGTCATTAAATACTTTTGGAAAACTAAATCAGTTATTATCAGACCAGTTCAAATTTCATTTTGTTTGAAGCTACCTGCATAATTTTTCTTCCTAAAGGAAAAGAAAAACAACAATGAATTTTATTTTGAACGAATATTTATACTTTCTTTTTGACTCCTTTTGTTTCCTGCCATTTGTCAAAAGGAAATCCTTTAACTCCTATAGTCATTTCAAAATTCTCTGGTATGGAAGCATATGAATCTATTAATTGACTTTTCTGAATAGCATATCACAGGAATAAACTGCATATAAGAGGAAACTGTTATCTACAAAAGTCAATAGAGCCATATTTGTCAGTCACCAGATAAAGTGTGTAAGTCTAGGAAGCAAACAATTTGCTGTGTGTGACCCAGGCAGATTGAATCACCAGTGCCATCCTGTGCATCTAGGCCATCCACTTTTATATGGCCTATTTCAGCCATGTTGGAACAGAGACAAACCAATTCTACTCCTTAGATTAAAAAAAGCTTAAAATTGAAAAAAGAAGGTATGTTTCCAGTATTTTGATTTAGCAACACCACTCTTTGAAACATGCCATTTTCTGCACCATATCCACAACCCCTTCAGGCTTCTATGTGATATTTGTGCGTTGACAGCGCAAATATAGTAGTGTTCAGAGACTGGTGGATATATGGGGTTTGGCTGTCGTGGAAGCAATCTCAGATAGGCGAATGTCAATTGGAATGCGTTCATCATAGAGTGTTGGAGCCTGTAATATGATGCCAGCTGTTCCCACTAGGACGGCTAGTGTGAAGATCCATAGAAACAGGCGATCTAGCACCATTGCTACATATTTCCAGTCCTCTTTCACCTGTAAACAAAATTGTCACATATTGGGTGGCTATGAAGTAGCTGACAGACTGAATTTTCTGCAGTGGTTTATTCAGGACACATACCAATAAACATTTGATTGTGGTATGCTGTGTGTTAACATGTTGCTCGAACATTTCCATGTAGAAAATTTTGATAGGTTACTGATTAGTCAGATATTATGTTTCAACCAGAGAGTGTGTTCTGAGACAAAAGTTTTCAGCAATGTGATGTCCAATAATGAGCTGGCCTATGTTTCATGTTTGTTTATATTGTTTAGTAAAATGCCATAAGACCTGTGGAATAATGTTTCATGTACTTAGAATATATATTTGACTTTCAGTACCACTTTCTTTTGAAATATTCCTCTCTCCAGCAATATTATACTTACTTACAATTGAATATAAGTCCAGAAATACATGTAACCCTTTATGTAAATTGTTAGTTATTGTTAACATATTGTGCTCACAAATGAAATATGTAATCATTTCAGTAGAAACTCCAGTATCAAGTGTCATAAAAATCCATTTAGTAGTGTTTGGGCTAATACCACTTAATTGACTAGGATATATTAAAATTTTAGTAAGGGAGTTGTTGCAAATTTCATTGTAAAAGTACCAAAAATTGGGGACTGGAAGGAGTAAAACTGGGAAGCTGGTTTGTGGGCAAGAAACAAAATTGTACAACATAGTCCATCTGCTTTATGTTATTCATATGTTTTGTTGATGTTCTTCACTTTATTCCACTCAAGGACTTGATCAAGGTCTGATACTCACTTCATGTATTTTTTCAATTTTTACCATGGCCTTCCCAGATCATATTACTCTCATGGCTGGTACTAGAGGAAACAATTTAGTGTTTAAAAATTATCCATTATGGTACATATTCACATAGTCTAGCTACCATCAACAAATATATTTGCAATTTCTAACTGTGGCCATAAGGATTACTTTGCTTCAGTTACCTTGAACTCAAAATTCAAAATGATATATTCAAATTAAAAAAAATAAATTTGACAACATATTTATATATTCAATGCATAAATAACTTCAAAAAGCAAAAACAGGAGCCGATAGAGTGATATTCTTAACAGTGTCTAAGCTACAAGTTGGGCAACTGGCAAATTGTGAGTTAATTCCTAGGAGTGGCAATATTTTTCACTTCTCAAGAGTGTCCATACTGGCTTTGAGTTCTGATCAACTTCTATAGGATGGGCACCAGATGCAGTTTCACCAGGGGTGAAGTGGTAGGAATTGGAAACTGACCACTCACCTCCATCTCAGGCCCAGATTAAGGCTGGGAGCAATGAAAACTCCAATACCTCCCCCATATGCTTTTCTAGTGTGAACAGTGATGGTGTTTTCTTAAATTTTACTCTATATATGCACAGCTCAATTAACTGAATCCAAATTTTTATTACAAAATGTAATGAATGAAAGCTCCATAATCAATAAAGAAAATGTAGAAAACAGAGTGACAGCATACAACCAGCAAACTTATCTGACATAAAAGCCAGCTATTTCAATCAGCTTCTTTATCATGAACAAACATACATACCCTGGTAGAGTCTTCCTCTCTCTTTGTGTGGTCAGCAATGAACTTGACCCCATCAATAGCTTTATGGAGTTCGGGGCAGTTGTGCCAGTGGTGTAGGTGTCTGCACAAGGGACTGGTCATCCCATCAGGTGGTGCTGGTATCAGGAACCCATCCTCCTGGCATAGTGGTGGTAGTGGTGGTGTGCCATGGATACGACACCCTGACCCCAAACCTGTTGCTTCCAGTTCCCTATAATAAATACAATACCATTATGTTTTAAACGTTATCTACATACAAAAACTAAATTATAACAAAGAGATTCAGAAACCTTCAAATCACTTAAATATTTCTCTGTACAACATATACAGTCCTGTTGACAGAGAAGTTAAAGACATACTCTTTGAAGTTTTGTCTAAAGTTAGTTATCCCTTCATTAACAAGAAGATGTATGTCATGCTGAACACTTTATACCAGTCCCTTTACAGATACTTCTAAAGATGTGAGGCTTATTTTAGTGTGTGTGTGTGTGATTCTTACCTGTTATGAGAGCCACTAGCTTTAACTACAATTAGCATCATTATCTTGTCATTTCTACTTCACAGACAGCAGTTTACAGAGTCCAGTGGTTTCTTTTACTGACAGAACAGAATAATGGAACTGATAAGTGGAAACTGTGATCATGAATAAGAGTAAATAAATGTTTGGCCAGTGTCAAGTCTCCATTGCACAACTATTGTAACAAGGAACAAAAGCTATTGTAAAAGCACTTAAGAATTTTTACATCACATCTTATTTGATGCTAACAGCTTTTTTCGGTTTTAATTTCCTTATTTATTATAATGAGTGACATGTCACGTCACAAGCAGTGACTTAAGACCTTGGCAATGCTAACAGATTATTGAGTCTGGCATAATTTTTTTTTTAATTTTACAATTATTTTTATAACAGTGTGTAAACTAAGGCCTAATGCATACCAAAATCTCCACATTCCTGTTGTTAACATAAGGATGGTCTCACCTGGGGGTGAACTCATCATGTGAGTCCAGTGTGGGAAACAGTTCTGTGGTGTGAGTGGACTCTACAAGTTCAGAAGCAGATGACTCAGCCAACAGGGTTGGATCGCGCAGTTCCAGACCATTGCAGGTACGCACCATTATTCGGGCAGAAGAGCCTATGTAACTAAAACAAACATGACAAGAGCAAATAAAAATTTAGCCCTTGCATGTGGTTTCCAGATGTATTTGATTAACTAGGATTGCTAAATATTAACAGACTGGAACCAGTAATCAGACTACAAAGTGGTAGGAATATCATTTGTTTGTTTATTTGTATATAGGAAAAAGTCATAATTATGTGTTTTTCTCTTTACATAAAAATTCTCTCATTTTCTAACTTTGGTAATCGGTAAAGTGATTTTCTTTGAGAAATAAAAAGAAAACGTTAGTTGGTTATGTCACGCATAACCTCCACAGAACAAAGTTTGTTCTGGCAAAGTTGTAAGCATATGTGCATTCCTGCAGATTGCCTATTGAAATTAGAGTCCATGTATATATTTGTAGGCATGTAACAACTAAGGAATTTTTGAGCAAATGATAATGATATTTAATTACTTCATGAAAAGTTTTCAAGCCATTAAATTCTTGGTTAACTAATTATTTTATTTATGATTTGTTTGTGGCATATTTAATAATGCTGTCAGTAGCTGAGACTACAGAGTCTCAAATTGTGGTTAAAATCAGACAAGATCTACATGTATTACTAAACTTAAGCTACGTGTCTTGGGATGAAATTTTTACTGAAGAGAATGTGGACATCATGTTTAATAGTTTTCTTAACACCTATTTGAGAATATTCGACCACAGTTTTCCCTTTAAGAAATCTCATCATACCCATGCCAATAAAGCATAGATAACAACAGGGATTAAAATTTCAAGTCAGCACAAAAGAGACTTGTACTTGCTTTACAGAGATACAAAAGATCCTAAACTAAGAAACTATTATAAACAATATTGCAGAATTTTAAACGAAGTTATAAAAAATGCCAAAAAAACTACATTACAATAAACTTATTATAAATTCTAACAATAAAGTAAAGACCATGTGGAACAATGTCAAAACAGAAACCCAAAAAATAAATAAGGACGAGATACCCCCAATAAATGTCGATGGTAATGTAGTTAAGGACCACCTAAACTTACCCAACATTTTCAATACTTACTTCACAACTGTTACTGATAAAATGAATGTAAATAATGCGGTTAATAGAAATGTTTCATCAAATGATGCTTATCCACTCAATTACCGACATCAAGTATTTGTCAGTCAATTTCCAAGTATAAAACTCACCCCTGTTTCAACAAAGGAAATTAGATAAATAATTAATTCACTTAAATGGAAAAACTCACATGGCTATGACGAGATTCCAATAAAAATATTAAAGATAAGTTTACCCTATATCGAATCCCCTCTCACATA
>Ga0123357_10010433_pt1 | contig 11820 bp, 2 predicted proteins | sample TergutEmb28metaG_FD_89873 | JGI IMG/M metagenome (GOLD analysis project Ga0123357, IMG submission 89873) | Embiratermes neotenicus P4 segment gut microbial communities from Petit-Saut dam, French Guiana - Emb289 P4 | ecosystem: Host-associated > Arthropoda: Insects > Digestive system > Gut ...
CGTACGCACCCTTACGTAACAGCAACGGCACACGATATACTAAAACAATCCAGAGTAAACAACCCAAAAACTGAAAATTTATCATATGATCAACTCCATTATTAAACTTGAAAATGGAGGTGATAGCCGCCAGACAATCAGGCTCACTTCTCACCATAACAGAGGGCAGGCAGCACTGCAAGAAAAATCTTAAAATGCCCTCTGACCTGCCTTTTTTGGTAAGATTCGGGTAAGAAAAGGGTAAGATGTCAAGCGCAAAAGGAGAGCAGCCCGTCTTAATAGGGGGATAGACGGGCTGCTTCCTGGTTTGAGCCGGTCCGTCGTAAGGGGGAGAAGAGGCGGACCGCTCAAGAGGGGAATATATGATTAAAGGCTAAACTGCAGTGCCCTTAATCATCAAGGGGAATAATGTCGCGCGTGCGCATTCGGCGACGACGCGAGCTCGTAAGTAACAGCACAGAACCTGCCGCCGCCAAAAGCGCGCCAACAGAAGCCACCAGGCCTTCTGCGCTTAAGCCATCGCCGGTTGCGGGCAGCAGCGCGCGAGCGCTGAGGCGCAGGACGTCAGCCTTTTTGACCAGCACAGGCATGCCACTTGCGTTAACCAGCCACACATAACCTGCAGGGGGCTTCTTCAGACCCAGACCAGCAGTCTCGCCCTTCTTGGGCTTATGCAGAGCTCCGCCTTGCACATAGATTGCGATCTGGCGCACCGGAGAGATAGCCCCGGTGCTGTCCTTAACGGTCATCGTCAGGACATAGCCGTCCCCGGCAGGATAGTTTACGACCGACCAACGCACCTGGTCATAGCCAGCCACCATGATCTTTGAAGGAGAGATGCTCTCTTCCGGATCGATCACGTAGGCGCCTGACATCTTAATGATGTCTGCGATAGAAAGCTTAGTGCCCTTGTTGACCATAATCATGTTGGTGGTGACCTTAATCACCGGCGCCGTATTGGGATAGTAGATATCAAACACGTTGCCACCAACAGCATCGGTCACCACCCAGGGGGTGCCCAGCGCGACCCCGTTGCCATAGCCCGCTGGCTTATGCTTGTTCAGCCAGGGTGCAGGGTCAATGACCTGCCCGTAGACCGGGTCCACCTTTTCCTGGGCAATAACCTTGCCAGAGCCATCTAATGCGTGATAGAGAATCGTGATGACAAACTCAGTCTGTACATAGGTCACCGTGATGGTGTTCGTGCCGTCGATGACCGTATAGGCAGGCGCCGCAGGGCTGGTGCCAGAGCTGTAGCCATGGGCCGGCTTATAGGCATCCAGCAGCGCAGAGTTCAGCGCAATGCTTGAGCCAAAGAGCTGTCCAGACAGTACCTTGGTACCAATAAGGCTGCCCGGCTTATCGCTGAGGTAGTACTTGACGGTGACGTCATAAGGCGCCGGATCCCACTGGGCCGTCAGGGTAATAGAGTTGGTCTTATCGTTTGCCGCCAGGTCTGCATAGGCAGGGTCAGCCCCGCGTGTCAGTACGCCAGCAGAGCTGCCGCCTGCCGTTACTTTCCAGCCAGCAAAGATATGGCCGCCGTAGCTGGGGTCGGGCGCAATGATACCGGTATCGGTCCAATGGACGCCCGTCTTATTGAGTGTTCCGGCTGCAAGGACGCCGCCATTGGCATCATAGATGACACTGTAGTCGTTCTGGGTCCAGGTGGCCGTATAGATCGCGTCGCTTGAGACAAGCGTTGCAACCACAGGACTCCAACCAGCAAAGGTCCAGCCGAGGTTTCCGGCAGGGGCAGGCGCTACGGGAGTAAGGTCGCCGTAGTGCAGGTTAGCAGTAACTTGCGCGGCAAAGGTCCCCTGGCTGCCAGGCAGATAGGTTACGGTGTAGTTGATAGCCTGCCAGACCGCATACAGGGTGATGTCTGCCGGCCCCATGGCGACCGTATCGCCTACAGAATAGCCGGTGCCCGTACCGTCACTTGCGGTGTTCCAGCCTTCAAAGGTATATCCTGCCCGCTGCAGAGTCCCACAGCCAGAGACAGTAAAGTCTGCGTCAGTTTGTGCTTGCTGTGAGGCAGGAACCGCACCAGAAGTAGCGCCATTAGCGGCGTAGGTAACCGTATTGGTGTTTGCCTGCCAGGTAGCGATGTAGGTAACAGAACCTGATACCAGGTTGCTTAAGGTTGGTGACCAGCCAGTAAAGCTGTAACCAGGAGTACCGGTAACGGTAGGCGACGGGGGAGTAACCTCGCCGTAGTGCAGACCTGATGTTGACTGCGCGCTGAAAGTTCCCTTGGTTCCCGGCTCAAAGCTAATGGTATAGCTATCTTGTGACCACTGAGCGGTGTAGATGGCGTTACCGGTTACGGTAGAGGCAACCACCGGAGACCACCCCGTAAAGGTATAGCCACTGTTGCCAGGGGTAGCAGGAGCAGCAGGCGTTGTATCACCGTAGTGCAGGTTAGTGCCAACCTGAGCGTTAAAGGCGCCTTGCGTTCCGGGTAGATAGCTTACGGTGTAGTTATCTTGTTCCCACTGCGCCACATAAGTAGCATTTCCTGTAACAAGAGAGCTCAGCGCAGGAGACCAACCTGTAAAGGTCCAGCCATTGTTACCAGTAACCGCAGGAGCTACAGGCGTCGGTGAGCCATAGGTAAGGCTTAAGTGAGTATCGGTAATAAAGGTACCTTGTGTTCCCGGCTCAAAGCTTACCGTGTAAAGTGTTTGCGTCCAGGTAGCAACATAGATTGCAGTCCCAGTCACCGTAGAAGTAGGCGCAGGAGACCACCCGTCAAAGCTCCATCCGGGCTGTCCGGGGGTTGCAGTTGGAGCTGCAGGGGTGGCGTCTCCGTAGTGCAGGCCCGTAGTCTGTGTCGCAGCAAAGGTACCGTAGAGTCCTGGCATATAGCTTACGGTGTAGGCGTCACGCGTCCAGGTAGCCGTATAGGTCACGGTGCCTGAGACCAGAAGCGAAGGAGTAGCGTCCCAGCCCGCAAAGGTCCAGCCAGGATCTCCCGGTGTTGCGGGAGCCGTTGGCATGACGTCTCCATAGTGCAGGTTAGTGTTTACTTGTGAGCTGAAGGCTCCGTGAGTACCCGGTGCAAAGGTCACTGTGTAGTTGTTTTGTGTCCACTGAGCCGTATAGGTCACGTCTCCTGTCACAGTTGCCGCCGGTGTTGGTGACCAACCAGCAAAGCTGTAGCCAGCACTGCCCGGTGTTGCGGCAGGAGCCGCAGGCATGGTAGCGCCCATGTGCAGACCAGTCGTAACTTGTGCGTTAAAGGTCCCTTGAGTTCCTGGAGCATACGTCACACTGTAGCTTTCCTGTGCCCACTGGGCGGTGTAGGTCACCGTTGCCGTGACGTTAGTAGCCACCGCAGGTGACCAACCCGTAAAGGTCCAGCCAGCGTTACCTGGTGTAGCAGGTGCTGTAGGTGTTAAATCTCCGTAGTGCAGACCATCGGTATTAACTGCGCTGAAGGCTCCCTGTGTTCCCGGCGCAAAGGTGACACTGTAGGTGTCCTTAGCCCAGGTAGCGGTATAGGTTGCGTTACCCGTGACAGTAGGGGCCACCGCAGGCGTCCAGCCGTTGAAGTTCCAGCCGGTGTTACCCGGGATGCTTGCCGGAGCTGCGGGGGTAGTGTCGCCGTAGTGCAAACCGGTAATAACCGTCGTGCTGAAGGCGCCCTCGCTACCGGGGTCGTAGGTTACCGTATACTCATTTTGTGTCCAGGTAGCGGTGTAGGTTGCCGTTGCGGTCACGTTAGTAGCCACGGCAGGCGACCAGCCCGCAAAGGTCCAACCCGTGTTTCCCGGAGTTGCAGGAGCTGCAGGGGTCAGGTCTGAGTAGTGCAGGTTATCAGTAGTAACGGGGCTAAACGTCCCCTGGCTACCGGGGGCAAAGGTGACGCTGTAAGTGTTTTGTGCCCAGGTAGCAACGTAGGTAGCGTTACCGGTAACCGTAGAGGCCACCGCAGGCGTCCAGCCATTAAAGTTCCAGCCGGCATTTCCCGGGACAGAAGCAGGAGCAGCAGGCGTAGTGTCGCCGTAGTGCAAGCCCGTGCTTGTCTGTGCGCTGAAGGTTCCCTGGGTTCCCGGTTCGTAAGTGACGCTGTAACTATCACGCGTCCACTGGGCCGTATACGTGACTGTTCCCGTAACATTAGTACCCAGCGCAGGTGACCAGCCAGCAAAGCTGTAGCCAGGGTTGCCGGCAGGCGTAGGCGCCGTAGGCGTGAAATCCCCATAGTACAGGCCAGACGTGGTCTGTGCGGTGAAGGTTCCCTCAGTTCCCGGGGCAAAGCTTACGGTATAGCTGTCCTTAGCCCAGGTAGCCGTATAGGTAATGTCCCCGGTAACCGTTGCGCTGGGCGCAGGAGACCAGCCATTAAAGTTCCAGCCCGTGTTTCCGGGGGTTGTAGCAGGAGCCGCCGGAGTGCTGTCACCCAGGTGCAACCCGTCAGTCGTCTGCGCGCTGAAGGTCCCCTGTGTTCCCGGGGCGTAGGTTACGCTGTAGCTATCCTGGGTCCAGGTGGCAGTATAGGTCACGGTCCCAGAAACCAGCAGCGACGGGGTCACGTCCCAGCTCGCAAAGGTCCAACCGGCATCGCCGGGGGTCATCGGAGCCACAGGGGTGATGTCCCCATAGTAAAGGTTGGTCGTAGCCTGCGGACTGAAGGTCCCATGCAGCCCCGGCGCAAAGGTGACGATGTAGCTGTCACGGGTCCACTGCGCCGTATAAGTGGCGTTGCCTGTCACGGTAGCTGCTACAGCAGGCGACCAACCCGTAAAAGTCCAACCCGTCATTCCTGTGACAGTAGGAGCTGCAGGGGTAGCCTCGCCGTAAGAAGCAGAGCTGTCTGCCTCGTTAAAGGTGCCGGCAATTCCTGGCAGGTAGCTTATGGTATAGCTATCCTCAGACCAGGTAGCCGTAAGCGTGATGGCATGTATGGTGTCATCGCTTGCAAGATCAGAGTACTTGTCCTGTGAAGTCACCTTTGTCTTGCTTCCGCCCACGGTAACATCCCAGCCCGTAAAGGTCCAACCAGAACGCGAGGGATCTGCGGGCAGTAAGTTATCGTCACTCCAGAGCACTCCAGTCTTAGGATTAACGGTGCCTGCAGCAAGAGTTCCGCCGCCTGCGTCATAGGTTACCGTATTAGTACCGGCTGACCACTGGGCATAGAGCGTCAGATTAGAAGCAGGCATGGTTGCGGCAGAACCCGCGGCGTAAGCAGTCCCTGAGCCATTGGCAACGCTGTTCCATCCGGTAAAGACTTTGCCGGCACAGACCAGATCGCCTTGGGTAGCCACGTTAAAGCTTGCGCCTGCTTTCACGTTTTGGACAGGCGGTATCGTGCCGCCCGTGTATCCATTGCCATCATAGGTGACGCTATAGGTCACAGGAGTCCACTGGGCATACAGTGTCACGATAGCTCCTGCTTCATCAGTTAAGTTAGTAACCGGCTGTGAGTTGGGATAACTGGTCCCGGTGCCATCGGAGGCGGTGTTCCAACCAGCAGAGGTATAGCCCGTGTAGCTGTAGCCGTTGGTGGTCAAAGCTTTGGCAACATCATAGGTGTGAGTAGAGTTAGGAGTAGTACCAATGACTGAGCCTACGAGCGGCTGGCCATCAGTATCAACCGTGTTGGCGTCATACTTGACGGTGTAGGTATTGGCCGCCCAATCAGCAACCAGCGTGACTTCCATTTCGCTTTCATCGTTTACTAAGTCACTGTAAGGCGTAGTAGGCCCTGCAATGACGCCAGTCTCAGGACTCTTCCAACCATTGAAAGTGTAGCCAGTCTTTTGAGGGGCAGTAGCAGGCAAAAATCCCGCGCTGGTCCAGGCAAGCATGTCGGAGTCCAGATAGGTTGCAGGCGTGCCGCCATTGGGGCTGTAATGCACGGTGTAGGACAGCGACTTGTAGACTACGTTGATGACGTTGGTAAGGCCGGTAGCTGGGTCAGGGTTAGTCGAAGAGGCTTCGCGTACAATAAGAGGAGCTGACTGCTGTTCGCCATCCTGGTAGCCTACGGGACGATACTGGTTAAGCTGACCATCGCCGGTTCCTGTATCCAGGCTGACAGCCGTACCGAGTACCGCGTCAGTCTCAGAGCTTGAACCCAGATAATTAGGCCCGCTGACACTATCTACACTATCTTTGTAGTAGTAGACCTTATAGCTTGGCTTAGAGATGATAAAGCCTGCTGAGTTAGAGGTGGAGTAATACGGTATCGGTGCGCCCCTAAAGTCTACTACGGTGTTAGCGCGCACCATTTGTCCTTGTTCTGCCGTAGAAGGAATTGAGTAAGTGGCCAGTATATCAAGACGCATGGAAGGAGGCAGAGAGATCCCAGAGAAACGCAAGTACGTTGCATCTGCTGGCACATCTGCTGGGTCAGTAAAGGTCGTCCAGTTAGAGATGGTACTGGGATTAGTACCCGTATCGGTGGTGTAGGCATAGGTAAGCGCAAGGGTTCCGGGCACTGCGCTGGTGGTAAGTTGCACCTGATTGAAGTCAAGCTTGGTCAGCCGTGGAACAAAGTCACCCTTAGGTATGGCCATGTAGGCAGTTCCTGGATAAGTATCGCTTGTTCCGTTAGAAAGAGTAGCGCGCAGAGTTCCTTCGCTTTTGACTCGTGCAAGGTTAGAAGCTAACCAGGGAGACGCTGGGATATTGAGTCCGTCCTTCTTCCAGGTAGTGGATGCTTCCTGGTCTCCGTTTGAGAATGTTGGGTTAGAGACCACTGAAGGGACTAAGATGTTGAGGAGAGCTTGCTGAGCCATAACCTGATTGGTAGTATCACCATCGCCGTCAACATCATAGGGATCGCCAATGTTGACACTACTGGAAAGGGCCCAAGCCCCCGAAACTCCCTCACCCGTATAAAACACTCGAATCGGCACATTAACTTTAGCTGGTGTTCCATCCGGGATAATCAAGCTGTAGTTGACCTGCAGCCACCAATCCTGAAGCGCGTGCAGATCCCCACGATAGGTAATCGCATAGAGATTGACTCCGGCATTGGAGGTATTAACTGGCTGAATCTGCATCTCTGCGTCGGTTGCTTGACGCAGATTGGTGCCTGTTGGAGGATTCACTGTTCCAGACCCAATTGAAAGCGTCAGTGTTGAGGTATCAATCTGCAAGTAATCTGGCACGGCAATCCAGACGGTGGGGTTGTGGATACGGGCGTTGTAGTTGACGGTTGCGCCGCTATAGCGGATCGCATTAACGACCGGAATCTCGACGCCTGCAGAAGTACTTCCCGGCAAACCGGTGAAGTTTAATGCGGCGGTCAGAGATGGCCTACCTAAAGGAATATCATCGGTCGTCGCATAGATAGGATAGGTCCTGTTTGTTGCCGCCTTGTTTTCAGGTGTATCGTTGCCATCCTGCGGCGTTACCGTTGTCGTCATCTGCGTCTGCACAGTATCGGAACCTGGGATAATGTCTGGCCCACTATGGCGCTTGTTTCTTAAGTGTGCTTTGAAGTTGAAATAGACCGTATCTCCATAGGCCAGTGGTTGCTTCTGTGTAATCTTGATATTCGTGATAAAGGCAGAATCAGGCTTACCGCTCATAATCCAGTTAGCTGGCGCTGATGCGGTGACATAGCTGTTGGGATAAAGGGTGCTGCCTCCCCCATTCATTGTCACTGTTTGGCTAAAGATGGTGGAGTCATCAAACGAGAAGATGGCACTGTCCCCATCTGAGTAGGTCACGGTCATCTTGTCCAGATAGTCTTTGACTAAGGGGTTTGCCGCTATTGGTGAGCCAACAGATGACGAACCGATAATGAAGTCGCTGATATCAAGCAGGTCCCCTGAAGGAAAAGGAATGTTATAGCTTATGTTGTCAAGGGCCGCTTCTCCGGAAGCGGTGCTATTAGAGAGCCAATAGTTCAGGGTTGTGTAATCATCAAGAGCAAGACAAACGGTTGCGTTGGAAGCGCCACTACTATCACCTGCTGTCATAAAATTACCCGGATAATTAACTGAGGGCGCAGCGCAAACCAAAGATTGTGCAACAACGGAATAGTTCACTTTAACCGCATCAGTGATGTAAAGCTGCGTTATGTCTGAGCTTTCAACTTCAGGGATGGAGCTGTCATCATACCAGGTGCCCGTTACTTTAACGTCATAGGTATATGCAGAAGCTCCACCAGCAGGAGGGGCGTTATAGATGACAGCAATATTGGAGGCAGAAGGGCGGCTGACGCTTTGAATTGAGGCATAGCTCATATTAGCAATTGTCGATGTTGTCAGCACGATATGATCGACACCGGCAATGTTTACTGTTGTCTGAGTGTAGTTAGAAAAGTTCGCTGCCTGCGTTGGCGCTAACGTAGCTTCTGCGGGCAGGGTAATAGTAATCGTTAAGGTCTTGGGGACGGAGGCAGAGAAGTAGGGACTAGAAAGATAATCCGCCCGTGCATCCGGCATATGAGTCAAAACACCCGGACTCAATATATAGGTTGGGCCAACTTTGGCGGTCTGCGCGGTAGTTGGCGAAAGAAAAGGGATGACATCTGTGGCGAAATTGGGATTAGGTCCAACACAATTTGGGGTGCGCGTATTGTTTGCAAGCTGCAGGCAAGGATAGAGGATAGTCTTGCAAGCGGTGGTTACTGTCAAAGCTTCGCCAACCGCGATCTCAGTTCCGCTTAGGTTGAGGTGCGGAGTCAAATCTCCGGTGTCGCCATCGAAGCACTGGCTGCCTTGCATAAATGTCAGCGTATAGAAAATGTTATACATCTGGCCGGGAAGCAAGGTGGTCTTCAGTTTGATGGTGCACAGACGAGGTTGACCGGGGGCTGCTTGCGTTGCGCCCGTACCGCGTGCTTGCGAGGTAACTGATGCCGCAGCGGCAACATCGCTATCAGGAGCAAGGGTTACTGCGTTTGTTCCATACGGTACCGTGAAGGTGATCGTCATGTTGTTGGAATCTGTCTCGTTCCACATGACGTTTAAGCGTACATTGACCGGTTGTGTGATGTCCTGGCCGCAGAGCTCGTTGGGCTTGCAGCGCAGGATGCCGTTGACCGAATCTGTATAAGTGGGAAGGTGTGAGGCGTCAATGTAGTCGCTTCCGCCCGTGGCCTCGTCAGTTGAGGTGGTGCGCACCGCTGTTGCGATGGTGGTTCCCGCTGAAGAAGGGGTGTCTGCGTTGGCCACCTGAGGCGTTGCCGCGGGGGCAATCAGTTGCAGGGCCATCGCTACGGAAAGGACCATCATCAGGGCACGAAGACGGAGGTTGCTGGATTGTCGCGGGCGGCCTGCGGCCTCGCTCGCTGTCGCTCGCGAATTACTGGATTGCCGCGTCGCGGCTTCGCCGCTCCTCGCAATGACGGGAAAAGACGAGGGTACGATGTTGCGTGCTCCTCTTGATGATTTGCGTATATTCATGTATGGTCCTCCTCCACTTGACCCCCCTTGAGGGGTGTGCCCTTTCGTTTTCTTTCTCAGTTGTGCGCGCGCTTGAAGCGTTGGCGCCTGTTTTTTGACAGGACGACTCTAAGGGTCGCCTTTTTTGACCCATAGCTTTCCTGTAGCCGTCGCGCAGCGCGCGTTGGCTTACCGGTTTCATTTTCAAATGGTGCGTTGCTTACCTCTGTTCTGAAGCATGCGGGATCGGTGCGTGTTACCCAGCTTGAAGGCGCAGGATTGCGCTGGTCTTGCTCGCGCTGGTCTTGCTCACTGATCTCGCTCGCCAAGGTAGTGTGGCGGGCTGGGGGCTTGCTGGCGCCGACCCTCCGCAGATCCTGATCTATGTGATGACTACCTCCAGAAGACAGGACGCGCTTGTTCCTCTGCCGGCGTCAGTCGCGTGGACAAAGGCCACGTAGACCCCCGGCGTCGCAGTATCGATGCCGGCCAGGCCGGTAAAGGTGACCGCCAGCGGGTTGCCCGTTGCGCTGGTAGCGTGCGCGCCTGAGTCTGCCTTGAGTCGCGCGCCCGTCAGCAACGTGCCTGCCGGATAGCTTACCTGCGCCCGCGACAAAGTGATCTGCGGGGTGGCAGCAGGGGCGTCTGCGTTTGCGTTTGCCGCACTTGCCGGGACGGCGGCGGGTTTTTGTTTTTTGTCCGTCGCGGCTACCGCTGTCGCCTCATGGGCAACAGAGGGCCTTGGCGTCCGCAGTGAGAGGCGCGCCGTGTCTGCGCCAGATTGCTTGACAACTGCCACCGGCGCCGGTTTTGCCGGGGCAGCAGGGGCTGCTGGGCGCGTCACCAGAATCGTAGCGCCCACGCTTGCGGCGCTTGCTAGCACGGCCCCGCCAACAACAGCCGCCTTGACCGCGCCTGACAGCCCCATGATCCACGCCAGATGCGAGCCACCCGCTGCCCCGGCGCTGGCGCCGGTGGCCGCAGCCGAAGCCGAGGCCGATGTGGTGGCCGAGGCGGTAGCCGCAACAGAAGCCGAGGCCGAAGCGCCGACCGAGGCCGAAGCCGCACCTGCGCCTGCGCCTGAGGCTGAAGCCGAGGCGCCGCCGGTGCTCAACGCGCTTGCGACGGTAGCGGCGGCAGTGGCGCCAGCAGCATGGGCCGCCAGCGACCAGGAGGCGGCAGAAATCTTTGGCGCGACAGGTACGGCGCAGGCACTGGCGCGTTGCAGCGCGCCCGAAAGCCCAAAGCTTGCCGCCCAGAAACGCGCGCTGTCATGGGCGTCAGCAAAGCTCATCAGACGGGCCTGGAGCTCCTTGCGTCCGCGCGACAGGCGCGTTGCGATCACACTCTCACTCTCGCCTAAAAGCTCGGCGATTTCATGGTTGCGATACTCGCCCCAATAGCGCAGCATCAGTGTTTCTGCCAGTTTCTGGGGCAGCCCGCGCACCAGGTCATAGACGATCGAGTCGCGCTCCTCAATCTCCATGCGCCAGCCAGGGATCGACTCTTTGTCATCGCTTCTGGGGCTCAGGCTCAGCTGATCCGCATCCCATGCACCCAACAGCTCGCCCCTGTTGCTGTCTGCGCTGTCTGCGGACAGGTCATCCAACGACGCCGTGTCTTCCTGAAGGCGATTTTTCCGGCACGCGTCATGAACAGCGTTGACCGTGATCCGGTCGATCCAGGCAAGACCGGCTTCCGGCTTTGTGATAGTTGAAATTTTGCGGAAGATCGTCAGAAAGACCTCTTGCGTGACGTCTGCCACGTCGGTGTCGTTTCTTAAGAGGTTGCGCACCATCTCATATACATGCGACCATGCGTAAAGATACAGCGTCCCAAAGGCCGTATCCGGGTCCTTTTGGGCCGCACGAATGTGCTGCGCCAGCACCGCGGGGTCCAAAAAGCTCTTTGGGTTCTTAGAATTCTGGTCCTTCTCGCTTTTGTTAGTGTGTTGCATGAAATTCCCCTTTTCCCTCGTATGCACCATCTTTACAAATAAGACTTCCCATGTCTCCTCCCATCGTTACCATAGAAAAGCTCTCTATTAGTAAAGACGAGTGATTTTAAAAAACCTTACATATTTTTTTAAAAAAAATTAGTGCCCGCTTGCTGAGCCCATTCTATCACCCCGCCCGCCGCAATGCATATGGCAAAATAATCTGGCCTGAATTCTTACCATTTTCTTACCCGAATCTTACCAAAAAAGGCAGGTCAGAGGGCATTTTAAGATTTTTCTTGCAGTGATGCCTGCCCTCTGTTATGGTGAGAAGTGAGCCTGATTGTCTGGCGGCTATCACCTCCATTTTCAAGTTTAAAGATGGAGTTGATCATATGATAGATTTTCAGTTTTTGGGTTGTTTACTCTGGATTGTTTTAGTATATCGTGTGCCGTTGCTGTTACGTAAGGGTGCGTACGCAATGAAAGTCGCCCGGCTAGCGCTTCGGTTGAAGTGCTAGGGGGCGACTC
>Ga0123357_10010434_pt1 | contig 11820 bp, 4 predicted proteins | sample TergutEmb28metaG_FD_89873 | JGI IMG/M metagenome (GOLD analysis project Ga0123357, IMG submission 89873) | Embiratermes neotenicus P4 segment gut microbial communities from Petit-Saut dam, French Guiana - Emb289 P4 | ecosystem: Host-associated > Arthropoda: Insects > Digestive system > Gut ...
TCGGACACGGTGTATCCAGCATTACTACCGCTGATGCGCACACCTCGGCTGCCAGCAGCCGACTGAACTGACACACCCGCCGATATAAATGGACTCGTCCGTTTCGCTGGAAAACCAAATCTGGTTTCTGCGCGTGTGCCATCACGTTCCGTTTCTGCTCTACTACATACGTGCATCACATACATATCCCTACATACACACGTACGTTCGTACTTAACCTACCTACTTACATAGTCATACAAACATACGCACACACACGTAAGGTTTACATACGTACATACATACATACATACATACATACACGCACGCACGCGCGCACACACACATATGCACATACATACTTACATACGTACTTGCTAATATATGAATATATACGTATGTACATGCATATTAAACGGAGAGTCTGTTCATAAGATATATAACAACACAAAGCATACAACGGTGGGTACAGTCTTAATGGAATGGAATGTGTTTGGAACCCTATAGGAGTAAGAACCAAAGTACAACCAAAGAATAGATGGAGAGTTGTAATAATTGAAGCAAAGAAACAAAAACTGAGAAATTGGAGCCAAATAGTCAAAAAGAGAGAAGCCTGGAATTATCTGGTAATAGAAGATCCAAACCTACTTAAGGTTTACTGTCAGAAGAAGAAGAAGAAGAAGAAGAAGAGGAGGAGGACAAGACGAAGAAGCCTGTTCATAAGTAGCTATACACACACACACACACACACACACAGACACGCATTGTCCTGTAAGTGCGTAATACATCGCACATTCAAACGCTATATATGCTGACACATACGTGCACATATTCATACATAAATATGAAGTGTGGTCTGGTGTTCTGTAACAACGAATGACAGCCTGCACATGCGGCATTCTGTTCTGCCGTCAGAACCTAGTCATTCGATGTTACAGCACTGCTGTGAATTTTATAGTGACTGTAATAGCGCCATGGATAATGCAGCAGATGTTGATCGCGCAGTGAATTGTAATGACTGTAACATCTGGGACATGAATCCTGCTCCTTAAGTACCGACCGTGCATTAGATATGGCTCGGTTAATGTCATGCGGCACTCAGGGTTACAACTTTTGCCTGCTTTCGTTTCAAGTTTTCATTCTTATACATATTTCATTGTTCTGAAATTGCCTCCCAGCCATGAGTGTTAATTGCGAGAGACGATTAAGATTACTGTAATTAACCCCCTTCCATGGTGATTCTTGTATAATGAAATTCTCTGTTGATTCCATGGTAAAGTTACGTGTGTCATATTGTTAAACATAGGAAAGCACTGAGTCTTGGTTCCGTTCATCTTGAACACCAAATACAATCACAGCAGAAAGGCCAAAGCCTAGAAACCCCTACTTGATAACGAAGTGTTAAAAACGTAGAGAGATTAGCAGTTAATGGTATTTTGTCCGTTGAAAAAATAAACCCGGATATTTGTGGCAAAGCGTATTCAAAATTGTATCCCGGTTAACGGCGATTTTCCATGATAGGACACAGCCCACAGTAACAGGTTTGGCCCTTTGCCGTTTTGGTAAAGGACCACAACCTTTACTGTGGGTTGGTATGACCGCCGTACGTGTAAAAATAACAGTAAATGCTGTACCTAACCTTCGAAATTGTTGTGTAATTTTTTGTAGTAGTCTACATGTATAATTCACGAATGTGGCAGTGTACCGCACCACACAACCCGGTGGGACGCGGGTTGCACACCCGTGTCGTAGAACGTAGACTGAAGTGGTTATGAAGTCCGAAGGATAATGGAAGTAGGCTAAGCAGTGACAGGATTCTTTGTCCCTCCTACTGACACATGAAAGTCAGTGCAGCACAGAAATCAGCGCTGAGTTATTCTAATGAATACGTAGTATTACAGTTACAGACACAACTCTTTAATATTTGTCGGCAGTGGTGCTTGTTTGGGTTCAAAGAAACACCATCGGACATTATTTTACAAAAATTTTAAAACACGAGTAAATTAATGCCCATTGGTGGTTCGTTGAGCCGAAACGTGTAGCATTATTGACAAATATTAAAAGAGTTGTTTTATGTTCGTGGTTCCGTGCATCGTAATTCTAGGTTGATGAAATCCAACGAGATGCAACAGTATGCAGATATTTATTTACTGCTAAATTACTCTACATGTTTCGGGCATCCGTCGCACCCATCATCACGAGTATATAAAACTGTAGCTTCAGCCTCTGGTACAGATCATACTATCTGGGGAGCAAGCTTCCTTAAACGTGACCACACGTGGTCACGTTTAAGGAAGCTTGCTTCCCAGATAGTATGATCTGTACCAGAGGCTGAAGCTACAGTTTTATATACTCCTGATGATGGGTGCGACGGACGCCCGAAACATGTAGAGTAATTTAGCAGTAAATAAATATCTGCATACTGCTGCATCTCGTTGGATTTCTTCAACCTGAGAGTGTCGTGTTCGGCTGTAATACTTCGTTTGAATTCATTATAAGACAAATAAAATTGAGTTATTCCTAGTGTGTTCCGTTTCATAAATAACAAATTATATGTTTTCTGTTATTTGTGTTGGACTCTAATGGGTAGTAAAAATAGAAGGGACGAGAGGACGAGGAAGAAGACGTAATGAGGCACTGTATGACGTTAAGGAGAATGTAAAATGCTGAAATTAGAAATAGGAAACACTAGATCGCACTGCCTTGAGAACTGGCTTTGGAAGAGGCTATAGACCTGTTACAAGACATGCTACGTTTTGAATCTAATGGGGATCTTAAATTGAATTTTGTGGTTCTGTACGTTGAAACTAACATGGTTTGTAGCCACGAAATACAGTGGAGTGTATATCGTGTTATGTATCGCACAGAACGCGTTCCAATGTGAAGCACGATACAGTACCTCCATCCCTACATTAGTAGTAGTCGTACAAATTCAAAGAATGTGGGAGTACACATAGCATTGACCAGATTACTTGCTGGTTTTCTTGGGGAGCGGTGAAGGGGCAAGCTGGTAAGAGGGGAAGCACTGCGCACGCATCACCAGGCGTGTCATATTCGCCGGTTCGGAAATATTGACATTGAATTTAGCAACGTATATGATCCCAGCAGAGTAAATATTTTTGAAACAGGTGTAACGCTTCCTGGCCGTGCCGAGGTGAGCCTAGCAGCGACTGCGTCGTACAGACTGCAGTTGTTTGCAGTGTTAACATGTTACATTTATCTGGTTACTGCAGTATATGGCCATACTGGGTCTGTTTCGCAGCAGGTCGCTAGCATGTTAGGAAGTAGACTGTAGAACGCCCAAAATGGCAACATGGGGTTGTTCTGTTTCATTTGGTCGCTTCCTCCGGAAATCAGATATTCGGTCAGCGAACGGAAGGAGAGGCATACATTTCATATCTCTACTCTCGCTCACGCACACATGCACACGTGCGCAAACACACACACACACACACACACACACACACACACCCACACACATGTTGTAAAATTTAAGTTCTACTTTATGTGAACTCTTATCTGAAATTATTTCCGCATTCTCAGCATGGTTTATTGTATGATCTCCTAAAGTCTCTCTTCCAGCAGTACTCAGTTCAGTGAACAGTCTGATTTCAGGAAGAAGCGAACAGAGGAAATGGAGGCATTTATTGCTTTTGCTTACAGAATATTTATATTGCAGGTCCTGATACTGGAGCGCCATTTTTGGGCACGAGCATCGTTGTGTCCACATACATACATACATACATACACACACATACATACATGCATACATACATACTTGTACATGCATACATACATACATTCATACATGCATACATACACACATACATACGTACATACATACTTACGTACATTACGTACATACATACACATACATACATACATACAAACATGCATACACATACATAATAAATATATATGTATACATATATACACACATGTACATACGTACATACACAATACATACATACATAATACATACATACATAGATACATAGTGCATTCATACACACACACACACACACTCACACACACACTCAATCTTCATCGGTCGCCATACTCGTTCGGTTTGTGCGATGTCTGTAAATGTATAGTTGTGTTTAATCTTCGTTTATTTCGGACAATATACAAACGATGCTTTTCAGCAGAGAACACTTTGATTGCAACGCATATATTCCGGTGTACTTTAAACACGTGTAGTGTGTTAGGGTTCGATGTAAATATAAGGTATATGCCATTGTAGTGACAACTTATGAAGTTATCAGCTGCTTAGAGCAGACTTTGATATTGTTGTCACCGTGTGCTTGCTGATGTGTGTCTCTATCCATCAGAACGTGTTGTAGTTTGTGAATAAATTGGTAGGCCTGCTATCATTGTTACAGAAAACCGGTCGGAATCCCCACCACTTCATTATGCTCCCTTCTCATAATTATTAGCTACGTCACTCCCATATCTAATAAGGGGGATCCAGAATTCTGCCTTCTATCAGAAGAACGGATTCTTTTTCGAAAGAATCTAACAAATTTTAGTATTCTGTACATACGGGGGCCCCCATGCCCGCTGGAGCCCCCGCGCTACTGGTTCTACGGGGGCACCCGTGAATACTCTTGCCGTTGTCAGGTATAAGTTGTTGGGTTTGCGCCGTACGTGTATATAAACGTTGAACAGGGTTGAGTAAAGAGAGACCAACTTGATGCCACTTGTTTTATTATTACTTTATTCAGTGCTCAGCATGTTTCGGATGTTAATACATCCATCCTCAGGAGCTTGCGACTAATTCGTTGAGTTACTTCATGGGTTGTATTGATCTCATTCGATGTGTGTTGGTGTTACGTTGTAGTTTGGTTGGGATGGTATGGTATCCGTATGCAGGCTGAAGTACTAGTGCTTATTATTTCATTATTTAGTGCTCAACATGTTTCGGATGTTAATACATCCATCCTCAGGAGCTTGCGACTTATTTGGTGAGTTATTTCATGGGTTGTAACTCAACAAATAAGTCGCAATCTCCTGAGGATGGATGTATTAACATCCGAAACATGTTGAGCATTAAATGAAGAAATAATAAAGTGACATCAAGCTGGTCTCTCTTTACTCAACTACACTTCAGATTATTATTCTTCACACATTCGTTCGCCTTTTCTACACAAAGCACTGCCTCAGCCTGCATACGGATACCACACCATCCCAACCAAACCACAACGTAACACCAACACACATCGAACCAGATCAATACAACCCATGAAGTAACTCAACGAATTAGTCGCAAGCTCCTGAGGATGGACGTATTAACATCCGAAACATGTTGAGCACTGAATAAAGTAACAATAAAACAAGTGGCATCAAGTTGGTCTCTCCTTACTCAACTATCAAGATGATGCACTGTCCAATAAACATAAGTTGAACATGGTGTTTGTGAAGCTGATGACTGCCTGCTGAGTGACGATTTTAATGTAGACGCTGAGTGAGACACTTCCGAGTCACGGTGATGGTACGGCGTGCCCCTGGTCCAGCCACGACTACGTTTAAATGTGACACAGCACGGGCGATTTAGCTGCCTGAATTATGTTTTCACGGTTAATCTGTACTTTATGGACAGGATTAGTGCTTCCATTATATCCGGCTTGTAATTCATTTACAACAGAAACAGTTTTGTGTGTGAGAACACCAGGATCCGACTGTGCCAATCGAGACGGGTAGCAGCTATATCATGCACCGTTCTCCGTGGAACTGTACGTGGACCCCATTACTGAAATTTTTGAATAACCAAAAGGTGAAATACGGCCTTAGTTTTGGGTTTTAACAGTTTTTGACCCGACGTCATTTGACATCGCTGAATTCCATTAGAAGTGTCGTAAATAAAATAATTTTGGAATATTTTTTTTTGTCACACACGAGTGTCGTGTATCGGTATTTCAGTGTCTAAATGCGCTCTATACAGTAAATTACTTGTTTGAATGCTCCTGTTCTCTCATTTCGTTACCCCAAAATCCTGCTACTGTATCTTATTCAGGTGCACTCTGCCTGTATGCCAGGTCGTTAAAGCTGACGGTGTCTGACGCTTTCTTTTCTCCATTTACTCCTGTTATCCGTATCGTTATTCTCAAGACCTCCTGCCTTCATGACTGAATTTATCTGGCGCACGATAAGAAACAAATGGCGCTCGTAAACACCTCAGTGAGTCTTCGGTCTTCATAAAGTTTTGGCGATTGTCTCGACCAACTGAACGGTCCTTTCTTGTTATTTCTGCATTGCATGGCCCGTTTAACAGGTCACTCGTTTTATCTGTCGCGGAGCATTTGACTTGGGCTGTTATTCTTTGAAGCATTGGAAGATGTCCACACTGTTTTTCATTTGTGCTGGTGCGTTGTATTTTTTTATGATTCGGCGATAACATAGCCAGAGACGGCGTGTGTCTTGATGTCGGACTGGTGTGCGATAAAACACCAGATTAGGCTGAGGGACGGCGCTGCACATAATTTACATGAAAGAAAGATAAATGTCCCACATCAGGATTTGTACCGTAAGCCGAACAGGAAATGATCCACACGGTGGGGTCTGGCGCTGTGCGGGGGATGTTGGCTACACGGGGGACTAGATTGCTGTTGTTCGGAGCGACAGAGTTCTGGTACTACACAGACCGAAAACATCGAGCATTTCGAGTAGCGTCTAGTGGGTGACTGCACTGTGCGAATGTTAGCAGGATATGTAGTAGCAACTCGTTGTTCACAGCGAAGTCTTGCGCGTGCGCATGTGTCATTTTCATAGCAAGGAGCATCTCTTTGTCGGTGGACTGGGGCTCCATCTTGTGGCACTCGACGTAAGGTGCGATGATTAGGGCTGATCGCAATGATCGTTTCTTCGTGAGAGAGAGAAGAGAGAGTCGCCTGGTCGTTGCGAAGCGTCGGTAGCCACCCGCCATATCACACGATGTCGTATCCCAGGAGATTACGGTCGGGAAGTTGTGTTTCTTTCTTTACCCTGTCGTCTGTTTGTGCTGAAGATCGTCTTCTGTGTGTTTTTTATAGCAACATCAAAATTTAAGTTGTGGGAATCTGAAAATTGTCGTTTTAAGCTCATAAGGAAGGACAGACCAGACCTCTTTTGATCACTCACAACTCAAATCAGTGTATTAAATATGGAAGAAGTCACGTTAGAGAAGTTGTAGCCTTTGTCGTTCACAGGAAATACAGTATAGTGCTGCTGAATTCAGGTGCGTCCGACGTTGAAGGGATCAGAATCGTATTTATGATCTTCAGTGCGCCTACAGGCTAACAGAATGAGGCAGAATTCTTAATAAAAGATGGAAATTGTACAAGTCACAAAAAAGCCGTATTATTTTTGGTTGGGGGGAGGAGAGACGCTGGCATCATCACATGATCCGAGAACTTAACCCAATTCCAAGCCACTTAAACCCAATCCTTATCCTCACATCCTGTTTCTCAAGAGTTCCAGTTCAGTATTATCCTATAGTTTACGATTTTCATGTGATATATCCCCGTTGTATTTACTTTGCTGTAATATAATGTAATCTATACACAGTCATACACAACTTTATATTTTATTAGACATATTAGGTTGTAATTCCGCCTACATGTTTCGGCCCCATTTTAGGGCCATCTTCAGGCTGATCTTTGAGTAGTTTTAGTGTACAATTGATAATGCTTTCAGTTTACGAGATCTCGTGTTACAAAAATTACCACAATTATTTTAAGCAATTCTTGTGATACGGGATCTCGTAAACTGAAAGCATGATCAGTTGTACACTCCACTTACTCTAAGATCAGCCTGAAGATGGCCCTACAATTGGGCCGAAACGTGTAGGTGGAATTACAACCTAATGTATCTAATGAAATATAAAGTTGTGTATGACTGTATGCATATTATATTATATGTTATATTATATTGTATTATATTATGTTATAGCTATAGTTTACAACTGTGTCTCACAAGTCGCCCCGAATAATCCAATCGCATATGACACCGTTTTGTTCACATTCTAGCAGTCTGTCTTCATAAGGCTCCCCCCCCCCGGCCCCTTCGCCTTCCCGGCATTGTTCCATACAATCTCATCTACCCGCCATGTGCTGATATGAGCTGCCCATCCGCAATCCGAGGGTGGATCATGCCATGGTGACATCAGGTTATTGTAACAGGTACTGAGGGAAGGCAGGCGGACGGTCACGTTAAATGTCAAACGGTCTTGCAGCTTTATTGATGACACAGGAATTTGGTATAGAGGTTCATAAAAAAAACATTATTAATGTCTCAGAAACTGATGGAATGTTACCAGGTAAATCCATGGTATTTCTTTTTGTTACAGGTAAGCACGTACTGTGAGTTGGTACTGTAAGGAAGATGATACGGACCGTCTTCGTTGGAGTTGGTGAGTTCCGCCGACACTGTTAATACCAATAACGATGCTCCCTTTAAAGATGTCGCATTTGAATGAATGTGGGTTTAAAATGTCGTATTTTTTCTGTAATTGATTAACCACTTCAGCTCTTAACGACGTTTTTGTCGCGAGTCGATATAGCGACTAGGCCATGGTCTGTGCGGTCTCGGGTTTGAATCTCGGCAGGGGTAAAACGATTTAATCTGTCTTCCGAAACGTCCAGACCGTCTCTGGAGCCCACTGAACTTTCTCGTCAATGTGTAGCGGGGTTCTTTCCAGGAGTAAAGCGGCCGGGTTGTGAATTTGACCAGTGACATACCACCTAGTGCCAAATTAAAGATTGGGTGGAGCCGTACCTCCACTCGCCGAGGAATTTTACTGTTATTGCCTTTATGACGTTTTGTCAGACGCCCAACATTACCACGGACGTACAGACGAAGGAAGCATGAAGTGTTAAATATGGAGGTCTGTTGAATGAAATACAGTACGTGGTAATTATATCTGCTGAAACAGAAGAACTAAGGCGTTTTGTTCTGCATCGCGTCGGAGAGAAGCCATATTCAAGGCACTTGGGTATAGAGTTTTAAGGATAATGGCTAGACCTAGAGAGAGATAGGGAAGTGCTGGCAGAGTGGAGGTAGTTATGTAATGATATTCATAGTAGTACTGTCTGCCTTATATTATTAGGGTGATTGCATTAGGGGAGATGGATGGGAGAGCGGGACGCAGGAATTAGCACAGCAATTTGATGGAAGGCCTGAAGGCGGGATGCATTTGATGATAAGTGGAGGGATGGGAGGACATTATTCGAAATTGCTTTTGTGGAACATTCTGTAGTGAAAGATGTGAAATCGATTCGATTTTCTCAGAATATACTTGAACAGCGGGTTTTTGTGATAATCCTGTACAAATAATAAATGTTTGACCATCTGGACGACAGACAGCTTCTGCTGTGTGACGTTACAGCCATGCGCCGAATAACGACGTTTCGTTCAACGACGGACCGCATATTCGACGTTGGTCCCGTAATGTAATATAATATTAAAAAGGTAAAGTGATCCCGTTACAGGACCGGTGTGGCCCAGAGGGTGGGTAGAGGTATAGCTCTACTCTTTCATGGCCGCGGCACTAGAAGGGGGTGAGTGGTCAGCAGCACGCCCTGGCCGCACTTTTCCCCCGGGAAACACCCGGTACCCGTTTTACAGGAGGCTGGGTGGGTCCCGGGGCCGTTCTGGACGGGCGGAAAATCTTGTCCCCACCGGGATTCGATCCCTGACCGTCCAGCCCGTAGCTCAGTCGCTATACCGACTGAGCTACCCGGCCCATAATATAATATAATTTAATATAATATAATAACGTGATATTATACCATTGCGTTACAATTGCCTACAGTATTCAGTTCAGTAACATGCTGTACAGGCTTGTAGCCTAAGAGCAATAGGCTATACCGTATAGCCTAGGTGTGTAGTACGCTATACTGTCTAGGTTTGTGTAAGTACACACTATGACGTTCGCATAACGACGAAATCGCCTAACGACGCCTTTCTCAGAACGTATCCCCGTCGTTACGCGACGCATGACTGTATATGAAGTGTCGAATTGGCAGGGGACGGTTGCTCGACAAACACTCACTGCCGTGTGGTGAGACATGAACGGGCGTGTCGTCGCCGCAGTATGCAGCCACAGATGAGTGCACTAATTGCCGTGTCGCAGTGCGGGGTTGGAGGTTACGACAGTGAATCGTAGTGTTGTATAGTTACAGTAACGGTGGGATTAATACTCACCTAAATAATACAGGGTGATTCTGTCGCTAGAGGCCCCAAACTATTGTGTATAAAAAGTTATGTTATTGAGATAATGACTTGAAAATTTATATACACATACCGGGAACGATGCAAAACAGGACCTGCTCATAATCGATGCTAAAACTTCTTTCCTTTCACACCCAAGCACACTTGAATGCGTTTCTCCAAATTCTGGAATGCTTTTCCCAAAGTGTCGACGTTGACGGCTTGAATCGCTTGGAGTATAGCGTCTTTGGGTTGTTCGATTGTGCGGGGTGTATTTTAGTACACTTTGCCCTTCAATAGGCCCCAAAGAAGTCGGCAGGCGTTAGATCGGCTTCCCTTTGTCTCTAACTTTTTAACCAATTTCTGGATGTAAAATTGCGATGGTGCACGTCTTTCACCAAATTCCGTTCGAAATGCCGTCTGGCATGCTTTAAATTAACCTGTTTGACAATCTTTACGAACGAGAAACCCGCGCTTTTCGACTGTATGCATGGACAATAGTTTGGGGACTCTAGCGAGAGAATCGCCATGTTTTATGACTAGTTGAGGTAATAATTCTGTCGATTTAACGAAGTTGTTCTGAACATTACACAGACGAAGGAGTTAAATGTTAACATAAAAGGAAGCCAGCTTATTAATTGTTATTTTATTTCTCTCTCTTACATCGAGCTAAGTGGCCTACCGGGTTAGGCGCTTTTCATGCCTGAAGCCGGAAGCAGAGACGGCTTCCGAAACGTCTTGCTTCCTTAATAATTAGTCATTATCAAGAGCCCATGAAAAGAAGTTTAAGTCAGTGAGTAATGATTTTGAATCACGTCACAATTTTGACAGCTTTTTTGAAAACTGTATTGTTTAATTGACATGCACTGACATACCTATAAGCAGTGTATGTTGACAAAGATGGAAATTTGATTATGTTTGATGTTGGGCTGTGGTGTTTCATTAGTGAAGGAAAGTTTGGTTTGATTCAATAAACGCCGTTAATTACAATCATTACTTGGTCTGTGACACACAAATGGATATGTGAGGTGACAGAAGAAAGTTGTGGCGTGTTATGGCTTTTTGAGTGTTTGTTGATGTAATTTTTTTTAATTTGGAATTTTGTCCATCCAATATTTTAATTAAACACGCCGTTTCGGAAGCCACTTATGCTTCCGTATTGTGTTCTTCTTCCATTGGCACTACAGCCCACTGTGGGCTTTGGCCTGTCGAACAATGTCCTTCCATTTTTTTCCTATCTGCCACCAACCCTCTCCATCTTCTCACTCCCAGCACTTGAAGATCCCTTTCTACTTCCTCTTTCCATAATTTTTTGGGTCTTCCCCTTCTTCTCGTCCCTTCCAGTTCTTGAGTGAAGATCTTTTTGGGCACCCTATCCTCCTCCATTCTCTCTAGGTGACCTAACTAGCTTATCATTTGCCCTTTTATCCATTTTACTATATTTTGTCCTTTCTCATCTCTTCTAGTTCTCGATTCGTCCGACTTTTCCATTCCCCGTCTTCATATTTAGGACCATATATTCTTCTCAATATTTTCTTTTCAAACATTCGCAGAGTTTGTTCTTCTTTCTTCGTCAACGTCCATGCTTCCGCTCCATACGACACTACCGGTCTTATTAGTGTCTTATATAATATAGCTTTAGTAGCTCTGGATAAA
>Ga0123357_10010435_pt1 | contig 11818 bp, 9 predicted proteins | sample TergutEmb28metaG_FD_89873 | JGI IMG/M metagenome (GOLD analysis project Ga0123357, IMG submission 89873) | Embiratermes neotenicus P4 segment gut microbial communities from Petit-Saut dam, French Guiana - Emb289 P4 | ecosystem: Host-associated > Arthropoda: Insects > Digestive system > Gut ...
CCTGTCGTATCGCCTCCTTCAGAGCTTCCAAAGTTTGTACTGTTTGTCTAAAGTTTGATACCCAACGGTAAATCGTTTTCTTATCAGGAACAGCCACCCATCGACCAAGCGCAAAGCAGATGCGAAATGCACGCTGTGTTGCTACCGGCGACCTGCCATTTTTTATAAACTCCTCAACAATAAAGGTTCGATGTTCTCCCAACCACGCCATGGTGTACACTGAAAACGGCACGTACTCCGCTGTTCGACGATGCACTACCCACCACTGTACGCGCTCCCCACCCGAAGCTATGCCCCTCCCAAATCGGGGTGTTCTTTCTGCCGCACCCTGTACAAGACAAAGACAGCACAGAACACAATACCAACATTAACATCAACCACAACACTTACTTTGACCCAAGGGCATTCTTCCACTGCCCTATAAAATGCCGTCCTCCACGCACCTTCTGTTCCATGGTTGTAGAGGAATCGCAAATACAGCCTCCAGATGAGTGGGCATCTCTTTGTGAGAGGTTCAGTCTTCATCAGAGTGAAGAGTGACTGCAGGCGATTTGTCGCACTTCTGTCAGTCACAACGGGCCCAGCTGCACAATGAGCAATGCTATAGTGAAGTGGTGAAATATGCTACTGTCATGCATGGAAACAACACGTAACATAAGCTGCATACGATTTTCTGTCTGTATGCACTTATTATATTTAGTTTTTGCTAACAACAAATTTTTGTACACCAGAAATGACTGTAAAGACCCACATGAGGTTACAGAACTGCAAACCATGTGACTTGGAAAATGGGAACTCAAACTGGAGCACATGATGCAGGCTTATTGCGTTAATAATACAAATCCTTTCATCAACATGACACAGATCACCACATCCAGGAATGCAGAACCTTTTATTCTGTTAATTAAAATGACTAAAGCTTACAAGAAATTCTTGTGTCCAACCTATGGCAACAGTATCAGTTACCTCTTGACTACAATTTACATGCAGGTGAAGGTATTTGATCGGTTTTGAAGCAATTATTAAGAATAAGAGAGAGAGAGAGAAAAAACACACGCGCACGCGCGCGCACACACACACACACACACAAAGAACTGCTGTGGAAAACGAAACAGCAATTATTCATCATATCTTAAAAATGCATTGCCTAAACATATAAAATGAATGTCTAGGAGTGTTTCCATATGTGCAAATGCAGGTAGTTAAAGGTTAAGAAACAATTACGAGTAGTTTTCATAGTGAAGTGTTCTACAACACGAAGAACACATTCAAAATTCCATGTAACAATCACCAGTATACAGGGTGAATGCAGAAATTTCTTCTTGCCACACACAAACAACAACATAGACACACCTGTGTACAGACAGCTGTGTATCTGTAAAGCATGGTTTTCCTGCTCATACTGACGCTGTCTTGCTAGAAGCACCAGAAATAATTGAGCCATCACACAGTCTGTTCTAATGAAACATCTTGTTACTTTCCACCACGGACTTCCAACACCACCTGCACCAGCCTGAAATGATTATGCATAAAAAAGTCACACTGCGTCTTTGTCATTCTTGAATTATCTTTAACCATTACACCCAAGGAAGTGCACTCGAACCACATATTTCAAATTGGGCACGTTTCATTTTTGTTGACAAGAGGGCTTACTTACTTATTCCATGGAGCAGAGTCCTTCTTGAGAAGCTAACTGGTTCTGCAGCTAGTCAAGAAATTCCCCACACTTTATGGAACCCGAAGGTTCATCACCGTATTCACAAGTGCCCACCATCTGTCCCTATCCTGAGCCAACTGCATCCAGTCTCCACCCCTTCCCACTTCACAAAGATACATCTTAATATTATCCTCCCATCTATGTCTAGGTCTCCCCAATGGTCTCTTTCCCTCAGGTTTCCCCACTAGAACCCTTTGCACACCTCTCCCCTCCCCCATACGCGCTACATGCCCCGCCCATCTCATTCTTCTCTATTTTACCACCCGCACAATATTGGGTAAGGAGTAAAGATCCCAAAGTTCCTCATTATGTAATTTTCTCCATTCTCCTGGGACAAGAGGGCTACACAGCTGAAAAATGGGGTTCACAACAAAATTAACAGAAAACCAAATCTGCAGAATGCCTACTAGTCATATATAAAACTGTTAATATTCCCTAACATTAGATTCTACAAAAAGTGAAATAGGAAAAAGTATGATAAAACGAACATGTTTTGGAAAAATGAATGTCATCCAAATAATAGTAACCAATTCCATGTTTTGTTTACATGTAAAATAACCACTGCCACCAGGTAACAACCAATTGCAGTAAATAGATATTATTATTATAACTATAAAGTGGTGCCGATCAAAACCAATGGTGACTTTACAGGATAAGTGCAGCATGGAGAGACCAGCTGAGGTAAATGCATAAGGAGCAGAAAGACACCAAGTGATGGAGAAAATGCTTGTGAAATTATGACAGTATTGGGCGATGATGATGAATGGTAATGTATATACTATTTTGTGGGTGGTGAACACAAGAAGTGATGACTTGCAATAATAAATTACGACAATAATAACTATGGCCTTCCACAATGTACGTGATGTAAACATTTTTATTTTGAGTGAAAAAACTGTGCTCACCTGAAGCTTAGCAGCTGTGGTCAATAAATACATGTTATTTGGGAATTCGTTTATGGACCTTTGCAATACTTCTTGCAGAACAGAGTATGTGCCAGGAGCTTCATCACAGTGTTGATGAAGCATATTGACATAACTCTCAAACAGTGCCTCCCTGCAGCCACTCATCCTGCACATCGTCAACAGTAAACATTAGCAACAATACAAGTACAACTGAAAAAGTCATATAGTAAAATGTACAGTGTGTTCCACTCGCTACCGAACCCGGCATTTCTTTAATAATTTTACCACTAATGAGGATATTGCAACAAAATTTGAAGCGGACTTACCTCATTGTGTAAGAAATGTGATGACATCATAACATGTGCTGGAAGTGGCCACCATTTGCGTCCAGACAGGAATGAACCCTGAGCGCCATATTTTGGAAAGTCCTTGCCAGTACGTCCGCTGTCACTGTCTGAATTTCTGCGGTGATGTTTGCTTTCAAGGCGTATATGGTTCGTGGTTTGTTTCGGTAAACTCTCCCTTTCAGATATCCCCATAAGAAATAATCAGACGCCGTCAGATCAGGTGAGTGTGGTGGCCAAAGTCCCTTTGAAATGACGCGGTCGCCGAAAAAGGACTGAATTTTGGCCATGCTGGTGTGTGAAGTGTGGGATGTCGCTCCATCCTGCTGGAAATATCTAATCGAGAGTTCCTCAGTTGATTTACAAAGGCGTTGAAGATTTCCATATATGCAGCTGTTGTGATGGTTGCATCGAAGATGGGACCAATTATGTGCCACCGGGACATCCCACACCAAACAACAATCTTCTCTGAATGAAGGGGTTTTTCATGTATCACATTGGGATTTCCACTTGCCCAAGAACCGAGTGTAGTCCAGAATGCCTGGATTTTCCTTAAGAAGTGTCTGAAACCATCGACAGTGTGCCACTCTTTTCACTTGGTCAGGCTCTTTTAATTAGTGGACCATGCAGATACGGTACGCATGAAGCTTCGCTTTTTTCGCAGCACATTGACAAGTGCTTCTGGACAACCCTGATTCCTGTGAAAGTTGGTGCAGTGACTTCTTGGGAGATGCCAGTAGTCGGTCCTTCACATTTTGGATCGTTTCCTCTGACATTTTTGGACGACCTCCTGTATGCTCGTCCAATAAATTCCCCTTCGTTTCCAGTTTCTTCGACAAGGCCCAAATGCTGGACTTGCTTGGCAGATGTCGGCCTCCAAACTTCTCCAGGAATTGCTGTTGACATGACTGTTTCCCAGTAAGTGCGAACAATAAACACTCGCTCCTCCAGAGTATACCGATACATTTTCCAACTATCCTGTGTGAACCCACATATACCGTACACTAACACTCACGAAAAACAACTGTACTGTGTAGGCACCCTCAGCCAAATGACAGAGATCAGCATAGAGGCGCGTTGGGCAGGAAACAGGCTGGATGCCAGATGGACCACTACTCCGTGTCACACCAATTAGACGCACTACAGACACAGTCCTCTTCATTTCTTACACAACGAACGTACTCCTGTTCAACTTTCATTGCAATATCTTCATTGGTGTTAGAATTATTAAAGAAATGCCGGGTTCGGTAGCGAGTGGGACGCACTGTACATAGCCCCTGCACCTAAGTACCATGTCATGAAGGCAGATGTGCTCACGGTGGTAAAGTGCCATTCATTCCTAAGCTTGGCACTAAACTGATAAAACTCACAGTTTGTATTTGACAGTTGACTGGACAGCTCCCAAACAAAACTGAATGAATGAATAAGTATTATGTAACATAGAAGTAATTTACACATGTTTTTTAAGATTAAAACTGTACTTCATTCTTAGAAATACAGCGTAAGAGGCATCTGGTGATGACATAATTACTAAAACATTTGTACGCTAATGTTAACACTGAACGTACATTTCCTATTCTGAGCTTAGTGTTGTAGACTTGAAAGTTCTTACTGATTTTGAAAGCTGTTTACCAGCCCATCCATACCCAAAATCAACATGTGCCATCCATAAAACATGCAGTTTGCTTTAAAATATGGTGGAATTTTATATGGCTGTATTTTACATAATGCCCGAAACTCCATTAAAAGTGTGACAGTTATGCAGTACTGGAGCTACAGGTTAGGTTATTCTGTCTCCCTCTTCCTGACATTTTGCAGGTACACCTTATATTATTGATGGAGAACAAGAAGTGACAAATGCCAACAGCTGCACGTTATCTCCAGTCATAAAGGCATCATTATCAAAAGAAAGGAAGACAGAACTGAACTGTTCCCGATTAGTCAACAATGGCAGTGTCAAAATGTTGAATTTGCATGCAAAGTCACAAAGACATTATTCGAAAACTTTGTGGAATGCAAAATTTGATGTTCTCACAGAGGTGCTGCTGAAGATTCAAAGCTTCAGGAATGTTACACTGCATCACTGGATGAACAGTCCCCAAAGTTTTGAAGGATCATGTTGTAGTCCTGGACTGCTTGGTCCTGAAGATGAAAGCACTACAATCCTTCAACACAGTGGAAACTATTTACCCTACAACACAGCGTAATGTCCCACAAGACTTGAAACTTCAAACTTTGTGCACCCAGAAAATGAAATGAATTAAAGATACTGATTAGTGTTAAAAGTAAGTAAGGTCACAAAGTGAATACAAATTGTGATTTTATATATTTCTGACAAGACTCCATTCAACTTCCCTGCACTTACACAGTGACGGCATACACCGAACTTAAGGCTGGTGGTATCTTGGCCAAAACATCTTCGATGACAGCAGCACCTGCCCAGGTAGACTGAGTGAGGAACAGGAACCACGCATGACAACTAATCCAATCAACACAGAAATCTGGTAACAGATGCTCAAAACCAGATGCTGCAGTTTTAGCATTGACATCTTCCAGCAGTTCGGTACCTATGTGGTAGAACTTATCCCCTGCGGCAGCTGTCACATTCTCTGTAATCTCTACTGTTGAAAGAGATTTGCCAAGGCAAAGTGCTATTAAAATGGATACAGCCTTTTGTTTGTGTGTAGATGCCTCTTCTGGTGTTAACCTCGCACGACAGAGGTACAGCTCACATAATGTCCGATACAGGGAACAGAGCCCAGACTTCTCCTGCTCATTTAACACACTCACTACTGGTAAGGCACCTGGTTGTGCATTTATCGCAGTAGTGAGGATCTTGCAGGCTCCATCACGATTGCCTAGTTCCCACTCTATTAACGCATACTCACGATAAAACAGTAAATTGTTCCTGTTTCGATCTCGTTTAAGGAAATCTTTCACAGTGGATTTAACCTTCTTCCTCCTAGATTGTGGCAACCTGCAGACACCTAGCCTGTCAAGTACAATAAGAAGTCTTTCAAATCGCAGCCACCAAACACAAAACGCCGTCCTTGAAGGTTCTGTCAGACAATTATCACATGACTGAAATACTTTTATAATAAACTCCAGATAATATTCTTGCCCTAACCTCTGATTAAGATACTGGGGTCCTACAGTGAGGCTAAAAATATCTTTAAACAACCCTACACACTCCAATTCCACTGTTCCCATTGGAAAGAAAGCTGGAAGAATCATTTCAACAGCATCCAATTTCCATGACGTCTGGTGCCTGTTGAAAACTCGCACCGTGGTGTCACGACACGGTAATAGGGGCACTTTTAGTAATGTAAGTACCACAGCTGCCAGATGAGGAACAAGACAAGGTGTGGTGATGGGATGGAGCAGATCTGATACATCATCAGAAAACACCAGTCGCTGTGGGTCTTCACAGTCTCCATCTGAAGACCAAGGTAGCCAGTGTACCTCCTCTCGGAGTTTTTCTACTTGCAGCCAAAGTTCTGATAGGGGCAGTCCAGATGCAAGGATGCATTCCTCTGCCTCAGCTGAACAGAAATATGTTATGTTGTTAGACGAACAGCAAACAAATTCTGTGATACAAATATTCTTGCATCATCTAATACTTGCTCAGCTGAATAATAAATACATTGCCATTACAGCAACTAACTGTATTTAACACTGTTACCACAAACCACCCATACTGTATCCTATTGTGAGTCACTTCAAACTAGTTCATATTTTCAGAACCTACTGATCTAAAATACATTTTAACATCATCACTCCACCTGCAAATAGGTCTCCAACATCTCATGAGGTTCCCCGAATTATTTCTTATTATATAAATCAAAGCTACACATGTGGAATACCTGATCCTTGGGACCTTTGCTCTTCTGGGATGTTGTGCTATGTAGGTTCATAGCTGGTTGCTGACATTATGGGACAGCCTATTGGTTCTGTCTCCAAAGCTCAAGCAGTCCAAAAAGAATGATAACAGGTGGCTGCATCATTACAGAAGGGATGGTGCAAACAGTGACTGGTTTTGGGAAAGGTACGGGAGCCAATTAGGTTGTTGGAGGGTGAAGTTGCCACACAAATATGTGGGGGGGAAATGAAAAATGCTTCCAGAACCTGACTGACTCCTTTCCTTTCCCTGAGAACCAATAACTGCCCACACAACGCCCTACATAGTAATGCAACTACCTGTTCTCAGTATCATTCGTGGGCTGCTTGACCCTTGAAGATGGTAAAAATAGGCTGTCCTGAAACTGTAACCAACTACCAACCTTCATGGTGTGTCTCGCTCTGGTACGAGTACATAAATGGTTGAACAATGTTCCGAATACATGGCTGGTCAAACAAAGGAATTTATTAAATAATACTGTTCTCTTATCTTGCAACTGAAATACCCTTATGCAAACAAATCAGTAGTTTACACTGTAACACCAACCACACGCTGAGTTTACCATTTAATTTGGAAACTGTTGGAAACTTGTGTAGTGAACACATGCAAGTCTGTAGTGAATGCTGTTCCTCGCGAACTAACAATACTACACCTTTCTTGGCAAAGTAAACCTAGAACCTTGTGCTCTTATGTCTAACACCAATGACACGTCTGAACGCGGAGACCTCCCTGTGAGAACTGAAGTATGTCTACTGCCTTGTGCAGTGATTATGATACTTAGTTAACTGTAACACTGATTGCATTGCAACTGTATGCAAACTGTCTGCCTGGTGCAGAGCGCAAGTTTTACGAGTGGTTGGCTTGGAGTTACGCGCGGTAGAGTGGAAACGGAATCTGGTGGCACACGGCGACGCACGGGAGAAGTGAAGGGGAAAGAGGCGAATGAAGTGGGTAGCCAGCAGTCTTCAGCTTGACTCGGAACAGTCCATCCAGCGTTACTACAATCGTTCTCTGCCGACTCGCACTCCAAGAAAGCCAGTACTCGACTGAACTGACACCTCCGCCGATATAAATGGACTCGTCCGTTTCACTGGAAGACCGAATCTGGTTTCTGCGCTTGTGCCATCACATTCCATTTTTACTCTACTGACTCACGCCACGCTGAACACAAAAGAGGGACGCTATGACATCAGCTTCCCGCCTCAATTGCACGCCTTTAACCTCGAGGCCATGCTCTACATAATGCAACCTTTGTACCAAATTAAAATAATAAGAAAATAGTTAATAATTATTTATAACACAAAATTCGTCCTTTGCGTGAACACGGTGTTAAAATGTCAGAAGAGTGAAGGTCTCAGGTGCACTGTGGTGTAGGACTGAAATCTCACACCCGATCATTCTTAATCTAATCACTGCGGCCGTTTAGGCAAAAAAAAAAAAAAAATTAAAATTATAACTCCCTGATATGCAGTTGTCTCCATTTTCCCCATAATGTCCTTTCAAACCAAAACCAAAATAATATTAAAAAAAAAAGCCAGAAATCAGACTATACATACAGTGTAATTTGTTCCTTTTTGGGTAATTCCCCGGCGTCCGAGTTCTAATTGCCAACGTTTCGCAACTCACTGTCGGTCCCATCTTCACAGGCAGGTGGATGAAGTATGTCAGTGGATGGATTGTGTGGGGTATTTATATCTGGTTGGGTTGGAGCGGGGAAGTGGCAGAGCCAATAGGAAGTGGTGTGCCCGTACAGGCACACTACTTCCTATTGGCTCTGCCACTTCCCTGCTCCAACCCAACCAGGTATAAATACCCCACACAATCCATCCACTGACGTACTTCATCCACCTGCCTATGAAGATGGAACTGACAGTGAGCTGCGAAACGTTGGCAATTAGAACTCGGACGCCGGGGAATTACCCAAAAAGGAACAAATTACATTTAGAACACGGTGAAAGCTTAAAAATAAGAATACACACACAGTACTTAAATTAAACGAGAGTCATGCCTGAAGAGTACCTGCACATGCCTTTTACAACAAAACTAGCAGATGGAGTATAATAACCATCACAGCTCAAACAGTGACATTCCTAAAGTTTACATAAAGTTTATATGCACTCGAGACTCTAGACGAGCAGGAAATTTGGCTGCACAATTTACGTTTGGTGTGAGTGTAGCAAACCCTCCGGACACTGAATTCAGTCTCTTCCTTACAACCACAGCTGACTGGCAGCTGCAGAAAACAAAGTGAGTTGCAGTGTGATGTGTTTCAATCACTGTGATTAGATCTTGCGGAACGTTAGATATGTACAGTACTGAATGAAAATACCACATAACAAACCGTACAGCCAACACCTAAACAATAAAAAAAGTTCCAACATTTTCACATGCCAAATGATTTCAAACTCCTTACATATTCTAAATATCTACATCAGAATATTATTAAAAAATAAGTGCTACCACACCAAAGTTCTTTTTCAAAGATGTGGTCTTGGAAGGAAACAATAATTATAAACAATTTTTTTATAACAAATTCAATAACTCTGATCATCTGAATTTTTCTATTGACAGCTTTCTTACTGTACATGAACAGACATTGCCTGATGCACAAACTCAGGTGGCCATTACATTACAAGTATGTGTCTTATTTTTCCAAAGCCAAATATGCACACACAGTATATATAACAGCACAATTTTTATCCCTCATTACATGCAATGAACGATGTTAAAACATTACAAGTATGTTATCACAACAAATGTGTACAACTAACTTACTAACTTACTAACTGTCCGCTCTGAGAGTGCAGAGCTAATTTTAAAATGGCTGCTGTCTGGCTGTGCCAAGTTCAGTTCCAGATACATCCTTAGCAACAGCCACAGTTGTTCCCACAGACCAGCCTGGCGAAGAAACAGCCCGCAGTCATGCAGCAATGCTAGGATGGAGAAACAATTTCAACAGTACATATGAGAATGACGGTAACACAAACAGAATGGCTTCTTACTCCTCAAACTGTCAGATTTAAGCCCAAGTGACCTTTTCGTACGGTAATATCTCGCAAGGATAAAGTGTTCAACATTAATCCTCACAGTCTTGAAAGCATGAAGAATCCAACAGAACAACACATAATTTCAACTCCATGGAAACAGGAAGGACATACCAAACATGTTCCACACTGATGACTGTACTTCTTACATGTACAGTCACTGTAAATGCAAAAATAATGAGGTGTGTACATTTTATTCCAATTTTCTGACTAAAGGAAATGTTTCAATGAATAAATAATCTTGCTGTACTTATAATGAAAAGTTAAAATTATATACCGTAATAAGAAAGTACCAATAAAACATAAGCTTGAAATACATAACACTTGTGGACCAGGAGAGTATAGCTGGCATAGCGACTCACTACAGGCAGGACAGTCCTGGGATCAAATCCTGTTGGGGGTGAGATTTTCCGCACACATCCAGACCGGCCCTGAGGATCACCCAGCCTCCCACACAATGGGTACCAGGTCTTTCCCGAAGGAGGAAGTGGCCAGGATGTGGCGTTGACCACCCACCCGCATCTAGCGCCGAGGCTATACATCTATACACCTACTCCCCCTCTGGGCCTTCAAGGCCTGTTTCTAGGGTGAACTTCACATAACACTAACTTCAACCTTTTGGCGCCGGAATTATTTTTTTAAATTTTGGCACACACTGTATATAAAACGTGAATAAAACAGGAACCAAATATGCTAGAATTATGAAAAAAACTGCATTTCGAAGAGAAAAAAACGGAGAGTATATACAATGTTTAAAATATTCAGTACCTGTATTTGTTGAATAAATATATAAAATGCAACGTTTAGAGGTTAGCGGTGCGGTACAACCACTATAGGGGTCGTTAGGCATCAAAGGGTTAAACCAATGCTGTCATATGCAGAAGAGACGTGCATTTGCAGCATGAAGGAATTACACAAAAACAAAGCAAATTCCATTCAGTTCTTAAGTACAATGGAAAATTTAAAGGTTGGATATCCACATTGTGCTTCCAGACTGATGGTTACACCAGGAAATGGTCGACACAACACAGTTTTTAAGTGTTTAATAAAGTCACATGTTTCAGCCTTTCTCTTTTATGTCTTATATTGTATGTATTGGGCTGATGATGACCTGCACGGTTGAAACACGTCATTTTATTAATCTCGTATAAACTCTGTTGTGTCAATTATTTCCTTACATAACCTTTACAATAGAAAAACTGTATGGGCTAAATTCAGGGTTGGTGCAATAAGATATAAAGACAACTCATGTGGCCACATGAAGGTACAAAGATGACCCAAAACCAGCAAACGAATATATGCCATAGCTAAAGAAATCTGCAGAAAAGGAGACAACAGATTAGGATAAATATAGAAAGGGGAGATGAAACATGGACAACACTGGCAGACTTAGAAACTGCATCATGGATGAAAACTAATCTAACATTCATCTATGAAAACAGGACATTACAAGAGGCATATAAAAGGAAGATAAGAAGAAGATAATGAAGGGAAATGGAGCAATGCACAACCAAAAAATCCGCTGCTACAAGTATTACTACACAAACATGCACATACAGTTGAAGAATAAAAGACCAACTTGATATCACTTGCTATTTTATTTCACTTCTTATGTGCTCAACATGTCTCAGACATTAACCTTTTGGCACCAGAATTGTTTTTTTAATGTTAGCACACCCTGTATATAAAATGTGAATAATATAGGAACCAAATATGTTAGATTTATGAAACAAACTGCATTTTGAAGAGGAAAAAATGGATAGTATATACAGTACTTACTTACTTACTCCACAGCGCAGAGTCCTTCTTGAGAAGCTAACTGGTTTGCAGCTAGTCAAGAAATTCCCCGCATTTCACGGAACCCGAAGGTTCATTACCGCACCCACAAGCGTCCGCCACCTGTCTCTATC